>Ga0209550_10003136_pt1 | contig 15789 bp, 14 predicted proteins | sample LauGreSuBDMM15SN_2_FD_187567 | JGI IMG/M metagenome (GOLD analysis project Ga0209550, IMG submission 187567) | Freshwater lake microbial communities from Lake Michigan, USA - Su13.BD.MM15.SN (SPAdes) (version 5) | ecosystem: Environmental > Aquatic > Freshwater > Lake | place: Lake Michigan...
GATATGCGCTTGCGATGCGGCACGTGAACCTGCAGGCAAAATAAATTCAGCTAGTACAGGTAAGGTGCTGTTGTATTTGGCCAGTAAGTTATCGAGTCGTAGTACATGCTCATCTGTGAGCAATGAAAATCCAGGGATACAGATCTCACCACCTAAATCAAATAAATCATGTTGAATCGTGATTAACTCTTCACGCAATGCGTCGGGCATGTCTTCACATAACAGTAAGCCTAAATGTGAATTTAGTTCATCCACATCGCCCATGGCTTGTACGCGCAAGGCATCTTTGGTGGTGCGGCTTCCATCGCCTAGTCCGGTGGTGCCATCGTCACCCGTGCGCGTCGCAATTTTTGTCAGTCTGGTTGCCATTCCCTATTCACCTTCACAGTTAGATCGGGCAGAGAATACGGGAAAATAGTGAAATTCGCTCGATTAATCCTTGTAACCTGCATCACTGACAGATTATCTTGGCTGTGAAGGGTAAAATACTACCCCCTGAGGAGAATTGTTTATGAACCATCCATCACAACTGACAGAGTTGCGACGCCCATTACCCGATGCTTTTTTGGCATCATTGCGTGAGCTATTTGGTGATCGTTTATCTACTTCACAGGCGATGCGTGAGCATCATGGTCGCGATGAATCGTCTTTCGATCCTATGCTGCCCGATGCAGTGGTGTTTGCTCATACGACAGAAGAAGTTGCTGCTGCTGTAGCGCTATGCAACCAACATAAAGTGCCGGTCATTCCTTATGGCACCGGTACTTCTTTAGAAGGACACATACTTGCTTTGTCTGGTGGCTTGTCTATCGATTTATTACAAATGAATCAAGTCATTGCCGTGCATGCGCAAGACTTAACAGTGACCGTGCAGCCGGGTGTAACGCGCAAACAATTAAACGTTGAGATTAAAGATACAGGATTATTCTTTCCGATTGATCCAGGTGCCGATGCATCATTAGGTGGAATGGCAGCGACTCGTGCTTCAGGGACAAATGCAGTGCGTTACGGCACCATGCGTGAAAATGTTTTAGGTCTGACTGTGGTCACTGCAGAAGGCAAAGTGATTAAGACCGGCACGCGTGCAAAAAAATCTTCAGCGGGTTATGACCTCACACGTTTGTTTGTAGGTAGTGAGGGCACACTAGGCATCATTACTGAAGTGACGTTAAAGCTTTATCCGCAGCCGGAATCAATTTCTGCAGCAGTCTGTTCATTCAATGATATTGCAAGTGCAGTCAATACGGTGATAGTGACCATGCAAATGGGTGTGCCTGTCGCACGGGTGGAATTCTTAGATGAGAATGGTGTGAAAGCGATTAATAAGCATGACAAATTAACGCTGCCAGAAAAACCACTCTTGTTATTTGAATTTCATGGCAGTGAAAATAGTGTGAAAGAACAAGCAGAAATTGTGCAAGAGATCGCAAAAGATCATGGTGCGATAGGCTTTGAATGGGCCACGCGCCCAGAGGATAGGTCTCGTTTATGGCAAGCACGACATAATGCGTATTTCGCACTCTTACAATTGCGTCCAGGTTGTCGTGCAATCTCCACCGATTGCTGTGTGCCGATTTCACATTTAGCAGAAATTTTATTAGCAACCAAAGCCGACTGCGAACAACAGCAGTTAACGCATTCCATTATTGGTCACGTTGGTGATGGTAATTTTCATGTGCAGATGATGGTGGATCCCAATGATCCTGCTGATATCGCACGTGCAGAAGGTGTGAATGCCAGAATGGTAGAACGAGCCATTGCGATGGATGGTACGTGCACCGGTGAGCATGGCGTGGGCTTACATAAAATGGATTTCTTAATACAAGAGCATGGCGAAGGTGCGATTGATACCATGCGCTCTATTAAACATGCATTAGATCCAAACAATATTCTTAACCCCGGCAAAATTATCCGGTGGTGATTCTTTATTTAGTTAGTAGCAATTAAGGTAAACATGGCAACCCGTATTCCACCGGTACATGCATTGTCAGCATTTGAAGCGGCAGCGCGTCACGGATCATTTGCATTAGCAGCTGAAGAACTTTGTATTACACCTTCAGCACTCTCACATCGCATACGCTTACTCGAAGAGTTCGTAGGTGAGCGCTTGTTTTTACGTGATGGCCGCAATGTTGGTCTTTCAGAATTTGGACGTCGTTATCTGGATGTAGTGCGACAAGCTTTACGCACACTCACAGACTTTCCTATGCCGCGCCGTGCCGCTTCTGCACAGCCACGTGTGAAAGTGACATTACCGCCTACTTTTGCACGTTATCTTTTAGTGCCACGTTTAGCGACATTCACACAAAGACATCCAGATGTGGCTGTTGAAATTTATCTCTCAGTGCCACTGTATGATTTATCGACTGCTGAAAGTGATGTGGAAGTACGTTTTGGAGCAGGTAAATATCCAAATTTACAATCAGATATGTTATTTGCAGAGCCAACCTTTGCAGTAGCAAGTCCAGATTATTTAAAACTGGTGGGTGATATTGCTACACCTGCTGATTTAGAAAAAGCAACCTTGATACGTTCCGCTCTCGAGCCTTGGCAGCCTTGGTTTGAAGCAGTTGGTTTAGATTGGCCTGAACCGACTACCGGTATTCGTGTGGATGATTTAGGTTTATTACTTGAATTAATTAAGTATGGTCATGGCGTAGGCTTAACGCGTGAGCATTTTGCGCGCGACATGATAGAGCGTGGTGAGATTGTGCGTTTATTCGACTTACATCAGGCTACACCGCCGCATGCGTATTACGTCGTCTATGAAAAACAAGTAAGAGATAGACCAGAAGTAGCATTATTTTTAGATTGGATACAAGAAGCTTTTCATGATGAGATGACATGAATTTAAGAGCTCTTTTAACAACTTAGTGTGATAGTTAGGGTTCGACCAAAAAAATTCATCTTAGCAATCAAGTTTTTCAGCTAAATCAGGCTTTAATTCATGCTCGCAGTGAGCTGCTTTCGTTACACTGTCACTCCTGATAAAAAGTTACGTCAAGCATTTGGCAGTGGCTTGCTATGTGTAATGAGTGCAGTCTATGAACGCAAAAACTGAAGCAGCATTTACACTTTCCCGACAACATGAGGTCGTTAACGCATTGCGTGCTGTGCTACCTGCACATAGCATCTTGTTTAACGAGGAAGATACACGTCCTTATGAATGTGATGGTTTATCAGCGTATCGCCAATTACCTATGGTGGTGGTATTGCCTGAAAACGAAGCACAGATTGTTGATATCTTAAAAATATGTCTGCGCTTATCTGTGCAAGTTGTGCCACGTGGTGCAGGTACAGGCTTATCCGGTGGTGCAATGCCTATCGCCGATGGTGTAGTGTTATCGACGGCACGTTTAAATAAAATTGTGAAGCTCGATCCTTATGCACGTACCGCTGTGGTTCAACCTGGTGTTCGTAATCTTGCGATTTCAGAAGCGGCACAAGCACATGGACTTTATTACGCTCCCGATCCTTCTTCACAAATTGCATGCAGTATAGGCGGCAATGTTGCTGAAAATTCTGGTGGTGTGCATTGTTTGAAATATGGACTCACTGTACACAACGTATTACGAGTCAGAGTTGTGACTATCGAAGGCGATATTATTGAATTAGGTAATGCAGCGCTTGATGCATCCGGCTTGGATTTGCTCGCAGTCTTTATAGGTTCCGAAGGTATGTTGGGTGTGGCTACTGAAATCACAGTGAAGTTAGTACCTAAGCCGCAACAAGCTCGCGTCATCATGGCTTCTTTTGATGATGTAGTTAAAGGTGGCAATGCGGTAGCGAATGTCATTGCAGCAGGCATTATTCCAGCTGGACTAGAAATGATGGATAAAACCAGTTCACGTATGGTTGAGCCATTTGTGAAAGCAGGTTACGACATTGATGCAGAAGCGATTCTGTTATGTGAATCAGATGGTACTGCTGAAGAAGTCGAAGAAGAAATTCAACATATGACAGAAGTACTGAATGCTTCTGGTGCAACTGCGATTGCTGTTTCAAAAGATGAAGCAGAGCGTATGAAATTTTGGTCGGGTCGTAAAAATGCTTTTCCTGCTGCGGGTCGTATCTCACCTGATTACTACTGCATGGATGGCACTATCCCACGTAAACACTTAGCAAAAGTTTTGCTCGGTATCGCAGAGATGGAAAAAACCTATGGCTTGCGATGCGCGAATGTGTTTCATGCAGGTGATGGAAATTTACATCCTTTGATTTTATTTGATGCAAACCAGCCAGGTGAATTTGATCGCGCAGAAAAATTTGGTGCAGCCATATTGGAATTATGTGTAGAAGTAGGTGGCACGATTACAGGTGAGCATGGCGTGGGTATAGAAAAAATTAATTCCATGTGTGTGCAATATTCTGAGCAAGAGCGTGATGCATTTTTTGCAGTTAAGCGTGCTTTCGATGTGGCGTTTTTGCTTAACCCTGATAAAGCTATTCCTACTCTGGTGCGTTGTGCTGAGTACGGCAAGATGCATGTCAAACGTGGTGAGTTGAAATTTTCTGATTTACCGCGTTTCTGACTTTAAGAATCAATATGGAAAACGTTTTACAAATATTTAAAGAGCGCATTGCTAGCGCAACAGCAAGTAAATCTCCATTGCGCATTAAAGGTAATGGCACCAAAGATTGGTACGGCCAAAGCTTGCAAGGTGAAGTACTCGATACCACTGCTTACAGCGGCATCATTGCTTATGATCCTACTGAGTTAGTCGTTACTGCACGTGCAGGAACCAGCTTGCGTGAAATTGGTAAAGCACTCTCAGAAAAAAATCAGATGTTAGCGTTTGAGCCACCACGCTTTGATGGATTAGCAACCATAGGCGGCATAGTCGCTAGTGGTTTATCAGGCCCGCGTCGTCAGGCTGTCGGTACAGTCAGAGATTTTGTTTTAGGTGCTGTGCTGATGGATGGTAAAGCAGATGTAATGCACTTCGGTGGTCAAGTGATGAAGAATGTGGCTGGCTACGATGTCTCACGTTTACTCACAGGTTCTATGGGCACATTAGGTTTAATACTGGAAGTTTCAATCAAAGTATTACCACGACCTGTTGCGCAACAATCACTGCAGTTTGCGATGACGCAGGAACAAGCACTACATCAACTCAATGTGTGGGGTGGACAGCCATTACCACTGTCAGCGTCATGTTGGCATAACGGCTTGTTGGCAATTAGATTATCGGGCGCACAAGCTGCTGTGGATGCGGCGATTAAAAAAATGGGCGGTGATGCATTGCCAGAGCCTGAAAAATTTTGGGATAGGCTGCGTGAACAAGAGCACGCATTTTTCGATGGCGTACTGCAGGATAAAGAGCAGGGTTTATGGCGCTTATCTGTGCCATCAGTTGCGCCTGTATTGAATCTGCAAGGTGAACAATGCATAGAATGGGGCGGTGCGCAGCGCTGGTTAAAAACTACGGCGAGCGCTGCTGAAATTCGTGCAGTTGCAGAACAAGTCGGTGGGCATGCCACTTTATTTAAAGGTGGCGATAAATCTGTAGGTGTATTCCATCCACTGCAACCTGCAGTAGAGCGTATCCATCGCAATCTTAAAAATGCATTTGATCCGGCAGGTATTTTCAATCCTGGCCGCATGTTTACAAACTTCTGATTATGCAAACCAATCTCGCAGATTTTATTAAGCACACACAAGAAGGTCAGGAGGCTGATGCCATTCTGCGTAAATGTGTGCATTGCGGATTTTGTACCGCAACTTGTCCGACTTATCAATTATTAGGTGATGAGTTAGATGGGCCACGCGGTCGTATTTATTTAATGAAGCAAGTGTTAGAAGGTAAAGAAGCCACACGTAAAACGCAATTGCATTTAGATCGTTGTCTAACTTGTCGTAATTGCGAGAGCACTTGTCCTTCTGGTGTCCAGTATGGACGCTTAGTCGATATAGGCCGTCATCTGGTTGAAAAACAAGTGCGACGTCCAGTTTCTGAGCGCGTGCTTAGAACAATATTAAAAGAATTTTTGCCACGTAAGTGGTTGTTTAATCCAGCAATGAAGCTAGGGCAAATAGTGCGTCCACTATTACCTTCCGCTTTAAAAAATAAAGTACCAGCTGCACAGTCAGCTGGTGTGTGGCCTAAGAATACGCATAGCCGCAAAATGTTATTGCTCGATGGTTGTGTGCAACCTGCTATGTCACCGAATATTAATGCTGCGACTGCACGTGTGTTAGATGCATTGGGTGTGGAATTAATCGTCGCACCTAAAGTAGGATGTTGTGGCGCGATACGCCATCATTTAAATGATCAATCAGGCGGCTTAGAAGATATGCGTCGCAATATTGATGCGTGGTGGCCTTATGTAGAAGCAGGTGCAGAAGCGATAGTGATGACTGCCTCTGGTTGCGGCAGTATGGTGAAAGAGTACGGACATTTGTTAGCCCAAGATACCTTCTATGCCAAGCGTGCACAAAAAATATCCGAGCTGACGAAAGACTTATCTGAAATCATGCCGGACTTTGAGCAAGAGCTTACGAATAAAATTGGAAAAATCAATAAACGTGTGGCTTATCATCCGCCTTGCACATTGCAGCATGGCCAACAGATACGTGGAAAAATTGAAGGTGTGTTAAAAGCAGTCGGAGTCGATGTCAAGCTTTGTGCTGATAGTCATTTATGCTGTGGTTCTGCAGGAACCTACTCAGTTTTACAATCCAGTTTAGCTACGCAGCTTAGAGATAATAAATTAAAAAATCTTGAAGCGACAAATCCAGAGATGATAGTCTCTGCAAATATTGGATGCCTAACGCATTTGCAATCAGGCACCCAAACTGAAGTTAGACATTGGATAGAATTAATTGATGCTTCATTAAAGCATTAATACTATTCTTAATTTCAATTTTTATACTCAACTCAATCAAATAAGAAATAACTAGTCAGCATGTTGACTAGTTATCTTGTCCTTAAAGAAGCGCTATACAATCGAATCACTACTATCTGCATAACCCATAATAGGAGTTTGCGTTGGGCTTTGCTTAGGCGACAACTCTCTAGGTATTTCTGTTGCAGTAGAGCGTGTGTGCGCACTAACCCTTCCTTTTACATCTCCATAGACTAAGCGTACATATCCACTAATTTCTGTACGAAGTAAAAATCCCATGAGCGCTATTGGTGGTGCAAGTGCGCGACCATACATTTGAAACCACGCTAAGGTGCGGTTAGTCGCACGAATTGGAGCATAGGCACTGACTAATTGCGATGTGATTGCGACAGGTAAGAGTGAAATAAATTTTCCGGTTATATCAAAAATTGTATCAAGTCGTGTTCCTGGTTGATCGGGGTCGCCGGCAATACCTCGTTTCTTTTCTTGCCAAAGTAAACTGACTTCATATAAATACGAACTTAAGAAGGATGATTTTTTTTCAGCTTTATCAAGTTGTAATGATATTTTATGACATTCTTTTTCAAGTAGATTTTTTAACTCAAGATCATCTTCATTTTCTACTGCGGCCTCGAAATCAGCTTTGCATGATGTGAGATAAATTCTTTCAAGATTCCAAACCGCCCTTGTTTTCGTAACAACTTCAAAAGAATGAAAGTCTTTAATATGTGCTCGTATAGCCTGATTAATAATCATAGTCATTGCTCCAGCTAATGTTCCAGCCAGAGTTTGTAAGCCTAAGTCAGCAGCAAATCCTAATGCAGTATGCGTAGAAAAAAATTCTTGTGGATGATAGTCGGGTACGGTGGGGATAGAAGAAAAATCTGGTTGATCTAAAGGCGGACGTAGTATTTCAATTATAAAATTTCGAAGAAGATAGGTGCAAAGGAAGCTATAAAAGGGATTGTCATCCGTGATAACTTTGCTATACCAATTATTGAAATCAGGATCTTTCTTCAAAATTTCTTCTGCAGTTAAGTGTTCACCATGCCAAGTAAATTTAATTTTTGATTCCAGTCCTACAGCTTTTCTATGCGTATCACCTTGAGCGCGTGCACGAGCGCGCTGATGCATAATTTGCTCTTTGGTAGCTGGGTTAACCCAAGTTGTAGAACGTATCATTCCTGAAAGCGGCCCTGCTAACAAAGTATGCAAGGGTGCCGCAAGAATTGGAAGCATGAACGGACCTACTGCTGGAGTCAGTTTGGCAGAAAGATTACCTATGCCAAATGCAGCAAGATAGCCAACAGCCCCTGCTAATGTGTTGTAAAAAGTTTTTTCGACAATATTGGCTTTTGCATTTTCCTGATGCACTTTATTGTGCATTTCAAATTTAATTTGATGTTGTTTTGTTTCTTCAGAAATGACATGGTCATTAATGTAATTTGCAAAACCTGAGCCTAATTTCTTGTCTTCTATAATCTCAGAAACATCTTCGTCGCTAGAATAAGAAACTTCAATAGAGTCATCAAATTCTGCTCTGCGTATGTCGGGTGATGGATAGGTAGGATTAAGAGTGCCAATAGAATTATTAAAAGAATGCCTAGTAGGTTGTGGTGTCTCAGTTAGATTGTTTAAATCTGAAAACTTACTAATAGAATCTTCAATAAAATCCACAAGTTCTTGTATGCGATCTTCACATAATTGAATACGACCATCAAAATCATCATCATTGCCATCTACTGCGTTATTAGTGGATACATAGTTTTCATGTTCAGCCCGTAATTTTTCTAATTCTTCGAACGCATTATGAAGGCCTTCGGCAGTTTGTTTTAAATGATTGCTCAGATAAGAATGTGCATCTCCAGAATTTTTTAATGATTCTATAAATGATGCGACAGAAGGTTTATCTAATGGGGCAAGGTGGTCAGTATTAAATTTATTTTTTTCGCCTTTCTGAAAATCATTGCTCTCCTCGACTAAGCTGGACGATTCTGATTGGTGGTGGCTAGCATTTAAAGATAAACGATTAGGGGTTGCTGATGGTTTTGCCATTTAACGCTCCCTTTAAGCTGATTGTAAAAGTTGATCTTTAGATAGCAAGGAGCTTTCACAATTTGAAATAAGCTCAGGCAGTTGTGCGCGCAATTGGTTTACATAGCTTGTTAAGTCAACCAATATCATTGCAAATTGAGCGGAAGTTAAATCATCAATAGTTAGAATATTTTTTTTAAGTATTGCAATATTGCGTATGGGGTCTAGTGCACATAGTCCTAATAGAGCCTGATTATTTAAAAGATTCATTCCCATTAAAATAGCTAAGATGCATTCACGATTTATATTGTTCAGTGAAACAATCTCAATATAAATAACGATTTCACTGCTATCAATTTCCTCATCAAAAAAAATAGTCACTGCTGAATTTTGAATGGTAATTTTTCCGTACTTTCCTAAATTATCAATATCTTCCTGCCCAAGTAAAAAACTTGTATCCCTGCAAAGCTGACTGAATTGCTCTTCATTCATGATGCGTCTCCATTATTGTTGTTACAGATAGCCGATCAATAGACTCAATTTATGAACTTGATGGTTCTGTTGATCAGTGCGCACGCTGAGTAACGCACTTCTTATCTATGTTCGACTGCACTGATCAAATACTCGATTCGATCAAATCAATATGTGTGGATTGCAATGTATTTGAGAACGATAATTTAGCTACAACATCAATGACTGCGTATTCGGTAGCGCGGTCTGTGAGTGAAGCTAGAAAATTACAATAGTGTGATAACAGTTTTAATTATTCTGTGCGGATATATAGACAGAAAAGTAGGATCCATTTGAATTTCTAAATTAATTTTTCTCAATCTCATAGCTCATTAGATCTGTGGCTTATATGCCACGATATTAATTTCATTTTGTTAAATCAATCTTCATAAGATTTCAGAAGTTACTTATTCGGAACCTCAATAAATAGCGCTGACACTGAATCTCGCATTTACTTTTAATGCATGTTTGATTGATTAAATTAATAACAGGAGATGATTGTGAGTGAGGCTTATTTAAAAAAAATTATGTGGTGATGTTAGTCGTGCTCTTCATTTAGAAGATATCAATGCTTTAGCTAGGGGAGAGTACGTATCGTTTGATGGAGTCGATTTTTTTCTGATTTCGACTTTCACCAACGATCAAATGGCGCGTCTTGTTTTAGATTTGGGTGAGATTGAACAAGACTATAAAGCTGAAATTTATGAAACTATTTTTGCTATGCAGGGGATGTTAGACGGCAGTTTAGATGCTTTGTTTGATTATGACCAAATTCGATCTTGTTTAATGTTTAGAGTCAAGTTACCTATTAATTTAAACACGACAGCAGAGGGTTTAGTTAGCGTAATTAAATCTTTTGTAATGCAAATACAAGAATGGCGCAGCACTTGGTTACAAAATAAATTGCTCGGGGCTGATGAGCAAGAAAAAAATCAACACTATTCTTTGGCTTGAGGAGAAATAAAATGGATGGAGCTAGAAATTATTCAGGTCGTGTACGTGAAACATATCGCATTACGGCAAAGTCAGATCAAAGTATTGAGTCAATAGTGAGTGCCGCTAGTTCATCTTCGAGTGATAGTGATACAAGTATAGTAGCATCGGCAGCATCATCATCTAGAGTCAGCGAAGAGCATGAATCCTATAACTTAGTAAATTCTAAATCATTGTTAACCAATGATGAATTACTCAACATACTCAGTAAAGATCAGCATTTTATTCAAAACTGTAAAGATAAAAATATATCTGACGATGATCGGAAATTATTAAAAAATAACTTCGATCAATACTTAAAGCAATACACAGAATTAACAGAGGCTGAACTTGATCATCTTGCTAAGAAAAAACAACTTATAGTTGATGCAAAGAATAACCCTAAGGATGATAGTCATTTTGCGCAGATTAAAACGACGGGCTTAGCTGGTGCTTCAGCTTATTGGACATCTTTTATGGTGGGGAAGCTAGCTACAAACATTGTAACTACTACTACTGGCTCATCTCATGGAGTTTGGCCTTCACTCCTGATTGCAGGTTTATTAAATCCCCTTTTTTCTGAGCCCGTAGCAAACGCCATTCGTTTACAAGGAGCGCATCATGCTTCGCCAGATGGTAAGGCTTATATGGATTTTCATTCGGCGCTTAAAGAGCTGCGTTTGGCTGAAGAAAATAATCAGGCAGAGCGTATCAATGAATGTCATGAGTTCATCTTTAAAATTATTGATGAGTGTATTGGACGTGAAAAATTAATGGGCTGTTTACAATCAGGTGTGAGTGAAATTAGGAATGAAGATATCAATGATCTAGATAATAAATATGGAAATATTCAACAAGTGATTCGATCGGCTCAGCTTCGAGCTTTTATAACCGATGAGCTGCCTTTTTTTTGGTACACGCTTTCATACACAGCGCCAGGTTTTTTTTCACCCATAATCAAACAATCATTCTCACCTTGGATTGCAGCAGGTATTGATTTTGCTATGCATGTTAGTGCCGGTACTATCGCTGGTGGTCTTACTGGTATTTCACAAAATTATTTGCGTAAGTTGATACAAAAATCATCCTTGCAAAATTTTAATGTAGATATAAAAGGAGCACAGCTTGCTTTGGCTGCTGCACAGCGTGACCCATGGAGTGAAAAACAGATTAATCTAAATAAATTGTTAGCTGTACTTGAAATTGAAAAAGATAATTTGCAAACACAATCCGAGCAGGATAGCGAAGACGACAGATTGGAAGCATTGAATACGTTAATCAAAGAACTTAAAATAAAAAGTAAGGAAGCTGAGAGGAAATGGAAGCAAGCAAGAGCAGTACATAGCCAACATGAATCACGTTTTAATAGAATTAAAAATGCTGTTCTTGAATCAGGTAAGTCTTACATGGGGGAAGTGGTAAATAAAGATAAACCAAACCTATTAGAAGGCGTACCTGCTCAAGCTAGTATGTGTGCAAAATTAATTGCCGTGCCTTTATCCTTAGTTGCTAACTGCGCTTATATATCTTCTATTATTCCAGCAATATTAAGTTCAGGGCATGCAAATTCTACAAATATTGAAACCATGAATTTTACTGGATTGGGCGCCATTGGACTGAATCACTCTAGTTCTTTATTTGAGCCAACTGCAGGGATTAATCTCGGTGCCAATACAGCATATGCTTCCGTGGGCTTGCCGTTAATTGCAGGATTTGTTTTGCGTTATCAGCTATTTCATCCTTTATTGCAATCTTTAATTCGTCCTCTTTTTGGTCCCGTAGGAGCTGAAACAGATTCTGAAAAAAATGTTGAAAACGATACAGTGGTTAATGTGCAAAAAAAATTTTCAGATAGTGAGGATGAATCAGAAAATGATGAAGATGTAGCGCAAAGTCCTACTACTCGACGTGAAATAAATGCCTTAAATGCGCTCAATAAGCAAAATGCAAGATCTAATAATCGCAACATAGACGGACAAAGTAGTGAAGATTCAGATTCTATTGAATCTTCACGATCGCAGTCTAGCTTTGTATGAAGACCTTATGCGTTGAGTAGTTTTTCTATGTCTTGTTTCATGCTTTCAGGTGTGGTGGTGCTGGCATAGCGATCAAACACATTGCCATCTTTACCTACCAAAAATTTTGTGAAATTCCATTTAATGCCCTCGGTGCCCAAAACACCGGGGGCAGTTTTTTTTAAGAAGTTAAATAATGGATGGGCGTTGTCACCATTTACATCTACTTTTTCAAAGAGCTGAAAAGTGACGCCATAATTTTTTTCACAAAAGGCACCAATTTCATCTGCTGATCCCGGCTCTTGTGCGCCAAACTGATTGCAAGGAAAGCCGAGTACAACTAAACCCTGATCTTTATATTGTTCATGCAATGCTTCTAGCCCTTTGTATTGTGGTGTAAAGCCGCATTTACTGGCTGTATTCACAATTAATAAAACCTTGCCACGATACTCTGACAGTGAAGCTGCTGTGCCTGATAGGGTGTTGGCGTCGAAATCATAAACTGAGCTCATGGTGCAATCCTTTATGTGGGGTGAATGCTGATAATGTTAGCAGTGGATGCAGCTTTCTGCTGAATGGCTGACATGAGAGATAATGCGACATCATGACTATTTCTGAAAATTTGCAACTCGTGCAACATCGCATAGCCAACAGTGCGCAGGCGGCTGGTCGCGATCCTGCTTCAATTACATTGTTGGCTGTATCAAAAACCTTTGATGTGCAGGCCGTTTTGGCAGCAGCACAAGCTGGTCAACGCGCTTTTGGTGAAAATTATGTGCAAGAGGCGATCGATAAAATCGCGACTACGCGAGATATGCGAGCGCACAATCCTGATTTGCAGCTGGAATGGCATTTCATAGGTCCTATCCAAAGTAATAAGACACGGCAGATTGCAGAGCATTTTGATTGGGTGCATTCAGTCGACCGGTTGAAGATCGCACAACGTTTATCTGAACAAAGACCTGCCGAGATGCCGCCTTTGCAAATTTGTCTGCAAGTGAATGTCAGTGGCGAGGCGACGAAAAGTGGGTTAGAGCCAGATGAATTACTTGAGCTAGCTCGCGCCGTAGTTCTATTACCAAATATCCGCTTGCGAGGATTGATGGCAATTCCTGAGCCGACTGAAGATGTGCAACAACAACGCGCTGCTTTTGCAAAACTACAATTAATGCAGAATGATTTGCAAGCTGTAGGCATACAAACAGATACGCTCTCTATGGGTATGTCAGCTGATATGGATGCTGCGATTGCAGAGGGCGCAACCATAGTCAGGATTGGTACAGCGATTTTTGGAGTTAGGGATTATGCAAAATAACGTAAAAATATGTTTTATCGGTGGTGGCAATATGGCGCAGGCTTTAATTGGTGGTCTTGCCGATAAAGTCACAGCAGCAAAAAATATTCATGTAGTAGATATCAATCCACAAGCATTGAATAAATTAGAGCAGCAATTTGGTGTGTCCACATCTTTGACTGCTGATGTAGTTCTAGCGATAGCTGATGTATGGGTGCTTGCAGTAAAGCCGCAACAAATGCATGAAGTGATAGCAAGTCTGCTTCCTTATAGTAAAAATCAATTAGTTATTTCAATTGCAGCAGGCATACGTGCTGACGATTTATCACGTTGGTTAAATGGCCATAAGATGATAGTACGTGCTATGCCCAATACCCCCGCGTTGATAGGCAAAGGCATTACAGGATTAGTCGCTTTATCGGAAGTGACAGAAGAACAAAAACAGATTGCAAATGCAATTATGCAAGCAGTGGGTGAAACTGTTTGGATAGAACAAGAAGAACAAATAAATGCGGTAACGGCTGTTTCAGGTAGTGGTCCTGCTTATGTATTTTATTTTCTAGAAGCGATGCAAGCTGCTGCAATCGAATTGGGTTTATCTGCTGAGCAGGGCAAGCAGCTTGCATTAGCTACCTTTGCCGGTGCAACTGAATTAGCAGCGCAATCCAATCAGACCCTTGCGCAACTGCGTGAAAATGTGACATCCAAAGGTGGTACGACTTACGCTGCTTTGACTTCTATGCAAAATAATAAAGTAGAGCTATCGATTGTTCAGGCTTTGCACGCTGCAGCCAAGCGTGGTGAAGAATTAGGTGTGGAGTTTGGAAAAAATTAAATCACTGAATTAATTAGCCTAAAAAATTTTCTGGAACTTTAGCTGCACTGCGTGCTGTATTTATATTAATTTTATTAGTTTTCACTAAATCCATTAAGCAGGCATCCATTGTTTGCATACCCATGCCGGTTCCGGTTTGAATGGCAGAATACATTTGCGCTACTTTTGCTTCGCGAATTAAATTTCTTATAGCAGATGTGCCCAACATGATTTCATGGGCGGCTATGCGTCCTTTACCATCTGCAGTCTTTAATAAGATTTGCGAGATCACCGCTTGTAGTGATTCAGACAGCATGGCACGCACCATTTCTTTTTCATCACCAGGGAATACATCAATAATCCTATCGATGGTTTTTGCTGCTGAGACTGTATGTAAAGTCCCAAACACTAAATGACCTGTCTCGGCTGCGGTTAATGCTAAGCGTATCGTTTCTAAGTCACGTAACTCGCCGACTAAAATCACATCAGGATCTTCACGCAGTGCGGAGCGTAATGCGGCTGCAAAAGAATGCGTGTGAACAGACAGCTCACGTTGATTAATCAAACTTTTCTTTGGTTGATGTAAAAACTCTATCGGATCTTCAACTGTCAATATATGCGCATAATCATGTTCATTCACATGATTCACCATCGCAGCGAGTGTGGTGGATTTGCCTGATCCAGTAGGGCCGGTCACCAATACTAATCCACGTGGACGTAATGCTAAATCACCAAATAAAGTGGGAGCGTTGAGATCTTGTAGTGTGAGTACTTTAGATGGAATAGTGCGTAACACTGCTGCTGCACCGCGCTGTTGTTGAAAAGCGTTGACACGAAAGCGTGCTAGGAAAGGAATCTCAAATGAAAAATCAACTTCTAGATGAGAAAAATAATTATTTCGTAAATCATCGCTCATGATGGTATGTAGCATCGCTTGTACTTCAACATGAGCCATAGTAGGTAAGTTAATTTTTTTTACTTCACCATGTACTCGTATCATGGGAGGCATGCCGGCTGATAGATGAAGATCAGAAGCTTGATTTCTGACTGAGAATGCAAGCAACTCGGAAATAGTCATGATGTCTAGGATTAGTTAATGGCGTGTGCTATGAGGAATGCATAGCGTACGCAATTATCAGCCGCAGTTAAGTGGACTAACAAGACAATCAAATGGATTCGATGCTGCTGTTGTGTAGAGACGGCAGAGCGTGTTAAAGAGTGTGATTAACCCAAAACAAAACCAAGAAATACTGCTGCACCTAGCCAGTTATTATGTCGAAAAGCAGCAAAGCATTGCATACGAT
>Ga0209550_10003138_pt1 | contig 15782 bp, 6 predicted proteins | sample LauGreSuBDMM15SN_2_FD_187567 | JGI IMG/M metagenome (GOLD analysis project Ga0209550, IMG submission 187567) | Freshwater lake microbial communities from Lake Michigan, USA - Su13.BD.MM15.SN (SPAdes) (version 5) | ecosystem: Environmental > Aquatic > Freshwater > Lake | place: Lake Michigan, USA...
ATGCACACCCAGGTAGCGGCGATGCCCATCGCCATCTCGCTCATGCGGGCGGGTTCCGGGGCGGGAGGAGAGTTCTCGAACAAGATCTGGAGACGGTCTGGGGTTTTCTGGGTCTATCCGAGAAATCACCACGACAAATTCCCAAAGGAAAGCGAACTAATAATGCCGACATGAATGCCGAGCGACCGGGGAAAAATGTCATGACAAAAATTGCCGGGTAAAAAAAACGGGAGCGCTGCAGAGTGCCGGATTTGCTCTGGACGGCTCCCAACAGGCAGCTAGAACTCTACACACCGAGTCCTCAAATTACGATCTCGGACATCCTCCGGTCGCACCCGCCCCACTTCACGCGCTTCCCCACTCGACTCTCCCATGTGCCGAAATTATTTGAACAGAGCACGAGCTATGGACACATTGCGAGTCGGTTGTAATCATTGCGAGTCGGTTGTAATAGCATTGTAGCACAAGCCAGTGCCTAGTAAGACGCGTATGCAGCACGCAACATGGACGGCTGTGGAGAATTTTAAGCTCAGTCGATAGTCCGGTACAAACCATCGTGCTCAAAACCGCTCTCCCGTCGTCCCATAGAGTTGGAAGGTGAAGAAGTGGAACCTCATGCGCGCCGTCATCGTGTGCGGCGTCGGCCCGCTCGGAGTCGGAGGCATATAGGACTGGCGCGGCAGGTAGAGGGGCACCTTTCGAGGCGAGCCCGAGACCCGGCCTGAGAGTGAGCCAGCTCGAGTGGCACTGCCACCGTCCGCGGGGCGCGGGGGGGGCAAATTGCGCGACGTGCCCGCCACGGTGGGTTGGCGCGTCGCGAGTCCATCGGCGGAGGCGGCGGAGGCGGCGAGCACCGCCGCCGAGATTGGAGGCGCCCCCGAGTCCGGGTCGGGGACGGGCACCGAGAGGAGCGTGAGCATCTCGACCACCTGCGCGCGCAGCCATGTGGGTGGTCCAAATGAGAGCGCCAGGAGCGCGTCGATGCCTCCGGAGTCTTTGATGGCCGGATGTGCGGTCTTATCGCGGCAGATGCACAGCAGGGCGGCGGCGGCGAAGCCACGCGTCTCGGTGTCGTCCTCTAGCAGCATCTTGATGAGCAGCGGGATGGCGCCGCCCTCGGCGATCGCCTTGTCGTACACGCCTTCGTTGCCATCCGAGAGCGCCCAGAGGCAGCATGCCGCGTGCCGTTGCGTCATGCTGCGCTTGTCGGTGAGGAGTACAATGAGTGGCCGGATCGCGCCCGCGTGGTAGATGATCTTCTTGTTCGTGCCCAGGCTGCGCGCGAGCGCAGAGAGCACCGCGGCGGCATGCTCGCGCGCCTCGCCCGATTTGGAGGAGAGCACCTGCACGAGCAGTGGGATGGCGCCCGCGTCCCCCATCTGAATCTTGCTCTCGGCCGATGAGGCGAGGTGCCAGAGCGCGCCCGCCGCACACTTGTGCGTCTCAGTCGAGCTGCTCGAGAGAAGGGTCACGAGCGGCGGGATGGCGCCCGCCTCGGCGATCGTCGTCTTATTCGTGCCGAGCGCTGCAAGCTGCCAGAGCGCGCCGCTCGCGTACGTTTGCGTGGCGACGGAGTCGGAAGAGAGCATCGCGATAAGCGGACCCACCCCATTCGCCGCCACGATGGCACTCTTGTTATCCGACGAGCGAGCGAGGTCAGCGAGCACCGCCGCCGCGCGCTCCTGCGGGGTGTTGGCGCGCACGCGCCGACCGTCACCGAGCAGGCGCACGAGCGGCTCGATGGCGTTGGCGGCGGTGATCGCTTTGCGGTTCTCCTCGGAGCGCGCGGCGAGCACCGCGAGGGCCTCGGCGGCGTTCATCTGCGCGGTCGCGCTGCGCAGGTCAAGCACCGCGATCAGCTTCTTGACGACGGCGTTGCGGCTGTTGACGTCGTGTGAGGCGAGCGAGAGCAGCGCGCCTACCGCGTGCTCCTGCGTGTCCGCCGAGTCGGAGCCGAGGATGTCGACGAGTGGTGCGATCGCGCCCGCCTTGGTGAGGGCGATCTGATTCTCGGTATGGTCGCGTGCGAGGGACTGGAGAGCGGCGGCCGCGTACTGCTGCGTAGTGCCACTCTCGCTGGCCAGCAGCGCGACGAGCGGCGCGATGCCGCCCGCCTTGGCAATTGCGACCTGGTTCTCCTCAGTCGCCGCCAAGTGCCAAAGCGCCTTGCACGTGTGCTCGTAGGAATCGGCCTTGTGCATCGGCGTCTTATGGTTCAACAGAGCCACAAGAGGAGGGATCCCCTCCTCCTCGGTGATCATCGTCTGGTTGATGATGTTGTCCTTGGCCAGCGTCGCGAGAGCCCCAGCCGCCACGTTGGACTTCTTGAGTGCCGCCGTAATCGCCGAGTTCGTCGCCACGTGTGGCAGGGCACCGGATACCGACCGCTGCTTGACCGGAGTGCCCACTGCCGATTGGGCGGTGCTACTCGATGCCCTTTCGAGGGCGGTGGCGGAGCTCACCATGGCCACGAGCGGCGAGATTGCACCCTCCTCGGCGATCTGCGTCTGCGTGTCCGGGTTATCCAGCGCAATCTCCGACAGAGCTCGCGCTGCCACCTCGGGGGGGCCGAGGCTTGGGTCGACGAGCCATTTCACAAAGGCGGAGACGGCGCCCGCTGCAGCGATCTCGAGGGAAGCGCTGGCGCGCCTTGCGAGCTGCGCGAGACAGTCGGCCGCATGTTCCTTGGCGTCTGCATTGCCGTCCGAGAGCAGGACGACAAGCGGCTCGATGCCCTTGGCAAGCTTGATCGCCTTGGCGTTCATGCCGATGGGAGCGAGGCCGGAGAGCACCGCAGCCGCGTGCTCCTGAGCCACAGCCGAGAGCTTTCGAAGCCGTAACGACTCGATGAGCGCTTCGATGCAGCCCGCCTCAACGATGGCCTCGCGCGAGATGGTGTCCGAGATGGCCAGCAGTGAGCGCAGCGCGTACTCCTGCGCCTCCACCCGTCCGTCCTTGAGCCCGTCCTTGAGCAGGTTGACCAGCGGCACACCCTGGACTCCGGCGCTGGGACCGGACTTCTTCGCCTTCGAGGTCGTTGAGTTCTTATCATCCGCCGCCATGTCGGTGAGCGCCTCGGACGCGCGCTGGCGCACGGCGGCCTTGTCGGAGGCAAGGAGCTTGACAAGCTCCTGCGTCACGGTCGCATGGGTCTCGGCCGACTTGAGCGCAATGAGCGCCAGGCCCTGCGCGGCCATGCTCATCGACTTGTCCGAGCCGCACTCGAGCTGGCGCACGAGATCGGGCACCGCGCCAGCCTTGGCGATGGCCGACCGATTCTCGGGGTCCTTGGCGAGATTGCGCAGCAGCTGCGTGACGTGCTCGGCTGCCCTCGGGCTGTCGCCGTGCGCCTTGAGCATGGCCACCGCCTCGTATGCTGCCGACGTCTGATTCACGACGTTCTGCACGCAGAGGGAGATGAGCGCGCCCGCTGCCTGCTCGCAGGCCTTTTCGGATCCGCCGTCGAAGAGCGAGACGAGCAGAGGGATGCCGCCTCCGATGGCTGGGTGGCCGTCAGCGATGGTGATCCTGTTCTCCGCCGTCTCAGCGAGTGCGTGCAACGCTCCCGCCGCCGTCTCCTGCGCACCTGGGCTGCCCGTCTTGAGCAGACCGACGAGCGGAGCGATGCCGTGCATCTTGCCGATGGTCTCCCTGTTGTGCTCGTCGTCGGCGAGAGCCCAGAGTGCGCCCGCCGCGTCGCACTGCACCACAGAATGCCCATCGAGCATCGTGATGAGTGGCTGGATGCCGCCCACCTTGGCAATCGCCGCCTGGTTCTCAGGGCTGTTGTGCGCCATCGACCAGAGTGCCGCCGCCATCTCCTTTTGCACCTTGGCCGCGTCCAGGACCACGGACGCCGAGTGGCTGGAGCTGTTGCTATGCTCCTTGGGAGCTGCCCTGGCGTCCTCCACGTTGAGGAGGCTGACGAGCAGCTCGATACCGCCTGCCTTGGCGATCGAGCGCTGGTTGGACGCGTTCGCGCGCGCAAAGCGCGAGACGGCGAGCGCGGCCTTGGCGGAGGCTTGCTTGTCCTCCGAGCCGAGCAGCGACACGATGAGCTGCGCAATCGCCTCCTCGTTCTCCGTGTTGTTGAGTGCGAGCGCTGCGAGCGCGCCCGCAGCTTGCTCACGCGCCTTTTCACTCGTGAGCCCAAGGACGGCGACGAGCGGCGCGATGCCGCCTGCGTTGGCGATGGCGACTTGGTTCTCGTGGTGCTTCCCGATGCACAGCGACCAGAGGGCGGAGGCGCTTGCTTCCTTGGCGTAGTCTCCGCCGCCCTCGGTATTGAGCAGGCTGATCAACGGCTCGATGCCGCCGTCGCTCGCGAGCTTGTCCTGGTTCTTCTTATTGTTGTGCGCCAGCACGGCGAGCGCCGCGGCCGCCTCGGCAGACACCTCCTCGTGCACGGAGCTCGCGAGCAGCGACACAAGCTTGCCGATGCCCTTGTTCTTCTCGACGGCGTCCTGGATCTCGGTCATGCCGACGGAGAGAGCGGCGATCGCGCCCGCGGCGCGCTTGCGGATGTTGTCGTCCTCCTCGGAGAGCAGAGCGACGAGCGGCCGAATGGCACCGGCGTCGCTCACCGCTTTCTGGAGTTCCGCCTGTGAGCCGCCCTCCGTGTTCGAGGTGAGGGTGCGCAGGGCGGAGGCGGCGGAGGCCTTGGCCGCACTGCTGCTCTCCCTGCCGAGCATCGCGACGAGTGGCACGATCCCGCCCTCGCTCATGATCTGGGTCGAGCTCTTGTTCGAGATCCGGGCGAGCTCGGCAAGCACCGCCGCCGAGTACGCCTGCGCCCCCGCCGTGCCGGTCGTGAGCATCGAGACGAGCGGCCGGATGCAGTTGGACGACAAGATGCCGCGGATGCCATCCTCGGTGGCGGCGAGGCACGCGAGGACCGCCGCCGCGAGCTCCTGAGCGATCGCCGAGGTTGACCCTCCGCCACGCAGCTGCACCACCAGCCGTGGTACCGCGCCGGCCCGTACGATGGCCACGCAGTTATCCGCATCTTTGGAGAGGGTGAGTAGCAGCTGGCTCACGTGCTCCTGCGACTCGGCAGAGCCAGTGCCCACGAGCACCACCAACCCGGACGCGATGGCGAGCTGCGTAGAAGGCGAGTTGAGCGCGAGCGTCGAGAGAGCGCGCGCCGCTTCCTCTTTCACATCCGCGGCGCCGCCGCTCAACAGGTTGACGAGCGGCGAGATCGCGCCCGCATTCACGATGACCACGGGCGAGCCTGGGTTGTCGCGCGCCAGGTCGCTGAGCACGCACGCTGCGCGCCGCTGCGTGCCCGTGTTCTGGTTGGCGAGCAGCCCGACGCAGTACTTGGAGATCTGCATCTGGTTGTCGGCGTTCTTGGTCGCGAGTCGAGCGAGCGCGTTCGCCGCATTCTTCTGCGCCTGCTCGGTGCCGTCGTCGATGATGGCCACCATGGGCGAGATGCCGCTACACTTGGCGATCGCGAGCTGGATAGGCCGGTCGATGGCCATGTGCCAGAGGGCGCCCGCCGCGTTTTCGCGCGCCTGCGTGGTGCCCGAGCTCAGCAGGGCAACGAGAGGCGGGATCGCACCCGCCTCGGCGATGCTGGTCAGTCGATCGTTGCTCTCCTCGTCGTCGTCCTCGTCGTTGTCGTCTTGCCCGTCCGCGGTGAAATTCAACGCGCGATCCAGGGCGCGCAGAGCAGCCAGCTCCGCCCTGGCCGCCCTGTCCTTCTCCTTCTGCTGCTCGGCCGCCTGACGGACCTTGAACGCACCGAAGGCCAGATCGGAGAGGGCCGCAGCCGCCATCTCTTGGGCCTTGGGCGAGCCCAGCTTGAGGAGCTGCACGAGGTCGGGGATGGCGCCCGCCTCGATGATGATCACGTGCACCTCGAAGAGCGCGGCGAGGTGCCAGATCGCACGCGCCGCGTGCTCCTGCCCGAGCTGCGAGCCTATCCGGATGAAGGCCAGCAGCGCAGGCACGGCTCCCGCTTCGATGATCGCATCCTGCATGTCGGCGTTATTATACGCAATGTCGGCGAGCGCGATTGCCGCCTGTTCCGACATGCCGACCTTGGGGCCCGCCTCGGCGTCCTTCATGTCCTTGCCTTTGGTGCTCGGCGCCCCCTTTTCTTTCGCATCGGCAATTGGATCCTTGCGTGCTGGCGTGGTCGGCGGCACCCAGCCCTTGACCTTGACGCCTCCGGTCAAATTGGAGCCGTCGAGCATCGAAATGAGCCGCTTGATCCCTCCCATCATGTGGATTTGGGCTCGCCGCTCCGCCGCGCCCTTGATCTCGCCGTCCTTGGCGGTTCGAGCCTTGGCCTCCGCGACGTCGCCGAGCGCAGCGATGAACTCGACCGGGTTCTCCATGAGCGCGTCGATCGACTCCGCGGCGACTAGCTTGGCCTCGGCCACGTCCCACTGCATGCCCGCCTTCGTCAAGAGGGGCTCGAGCTTAGGGCGCAGTCGCGTGAGCATCAAGAGCCGCGCCTTGGCCTCGACGTCCACGACGCTCGGGTCCTCGTGCGCGAGGCGTGCGAGCACGCGTGCCGCCGTCTCGGGCGTGCCGATCGTCGGGCTGGAAAGCAACGCGATGATGGGCTGGATGCCGTGCGCGTTCGCCACGATATTGCGATTCTTGGGCACGAGGGCGAGCTCGGAGAGGCAGCTCGCTGCCTGCTGCTGCGAGCCCGCGGAGCCGCTCTCAACGAGCCTGACGAGTGGCAGCACGCCGCCCTGCGCGGCGATCTGGATGGACACCTCTGTGTTTCCGCGCGCGAGGCGTACAAGGATGATGGCCGCAAGCTCGGCTGCCACGTCGCCTTCCGCGGCGAGCATGCCGATCAACGGCTTGATCGCTCCCGCGTTGGCGATCAGGGTGCGGTTCTCTTCTTGAGACGCCATGTGCCACAGGGCTCGTGTCGCGTACTCCTGTGCCTCGACCGACGACTTGGCGACGAGAGCGATGAGCGGCGGGATGGCATCGCTCTTGGCAATGAAGACCTGTGTGGTCGCATTGTCACTCGCGAGGCAGAGCACTGCGTGGGCCGCCGCCGCCTGTGTGGTCACCGTGGTGCTTTGGAGCCAGGTGATGAGGGGCGGGATGCCGCCGAGCTTGGCCAGGCCCACCTGATTGGCGGCCGAGTCGCTCGCAAACGAGGAGCACGTATTGAGCACGCGCTCGGCGCGATCGGGAGTGCGGACCGCCGAAGAGCCGAGCAGACCTACGAGCCGCTTGGCAATGAGCTGCCGATTGTCCATGTGCTTCGAGGCGAGGGCGGCGAGCGCGCCCGCGACGTACACCTGCGACTTGTCGGTGCTGCCCGTGACGAGAAGTCCAAGGAGAGGGTCGATGCCGCCCAGCTTGGCAATCGTATCCTTATTGCCTTGGTGGTCGGTCGCCAGTGCAAGGATGGCCGCAGCGCATTGGTCCTTGGTGTCCTCAGAGCCCTCACGCATCAGTGTGCATAGCGGGGCGATTGCCCCGGTGCGTGCGATCGCACTCTGGTTCTCGGTGTGGTTTTGCGCCAGGTTGGCGAGCGCGCCCGCCGCGTTCGCCTGCATCTGGGACGAGGGCGAGCCGAGCATCCCTACGAGCGGCTGAATGGCACCTGCCTCCGCGATCGCATCCTGATTCTTGCGATTGCCCTTGGCCATCTCCTGCAGGGCGTCCGCCGCGAGCGTGCACAGCTGCATGAGCGACGCGTCCTTGACCGTCTGGTTCGAGAAGCCGGCCATCACCCCCACGAGCTTTGGGATGCCGCCCGCACGCGAGACGAGCGCCTGGTTGTTCTTCGAGTTGCGGCAGAGCTCCTTGATGGCGCCGACGGCGTTCTCCTTGGCCTTGGCCGACGCCGAGTCGAGGATGTCGAGGAGCGGCACGATGCCGTTGGCGTCCACGATCGACTTGCGATTGTCCTCGGACTCGCGTGCGAGGTTGGCGAGCGCGGCGGCGGCCTGCTCCTGCGCCGCGGCGGCGCCGGTCCCTCCGCCCTTGCTCTGGCCCGCGCGGCTACCCTCGACATCGCTGCTGGTATTCGCCCTCTCGCGAGCGGCCGTCTCCTGTGCGGCGGCTCCCGAGTCCTGGAGCATGTCGACCAGCTTCTTGATGATGAGCACCCGGTTCGCGTTCTCGATGGACAGGCGCACAAGTGCCCCTTCGGCATGCTCGCGCGCGCGCCGGTTGTTGCAGCCGAGGAGCATCACGAGCCAGCCAATGCCTCCGCTCTCCGTGATGCCGACGCGGTTGCCTTCATGGTCGGCGAGCGCGAAGAGCGCGCCCGCCGCCTCCTCCTGTGCCTCCGGGCCGAACGTGCCTTCAAGCAGCGCGACGAGCAGCACAATCGCACCCGCCTCGGCAATCGCCGCCTGCGTCGACGCGTGGTCCTTCGAGAGGCGCGCGAGCGCTCGTGCTGCGTACTTCTTCGTCTTCTGGGCCTCATCTTCGAGGACAAGCACGAGAGGACGAATGCCGCCCGCGCTCACAATCTCGTCGCGAGCGTCGGAGTCGGTCGCCAGGTTGGCGAGCGCGTCCGCGCCGTACATGCGTGCCATCGGGTTCTCCTTGGCGTTCAGCGTGAGCAGCTTGATGAGGGGCTGGATGCCTCCGCACTCCGTGATCGAGGCACGCGTCTCCTCGTTCTCGAATGCGAGCTTGGCGAGCGCGGAGGCGGCCTGCTCCTTGATGAAGACGCGAGCGTCCGAGAGCTGCTGGATCAGCGGCTGCACGCCTCCCGCCTCGGAAATGATCGACTGGTTCTTCTTTTCAATCGAGAGTGACAGCGCCCAGAGGGCATAGTCCTTCGCTTCCAAATGACTACTCTTCAGGAGCGCGACGAGCTGCGCCGGGTTGCCCGCCTGCGCGATCACCTCGTGCGCGGACGTGTTCTCCTTCACGAGGGCGTTGAGAGCCTTCACAGCACGCTCCTGCGCCTCGCGATTCCCGTTGATGAGCAGCTCGACGAGCAACTGCGTGAGCACCACTTGGTTCGCCTTGTTATCGAGACCCAGCGAGGCGAGTGCGCCGGCTGCGTGTTCTCTGGCGCGCACGGAGCCCATCCCAAGAAGGGTGACGAGCGGCGCGTTGCAGAACCCGAACATGGCCTTGATCTCGGGGGTTTCGGAGAGCGACCAGATCGCGCCCGCCACCTCGGCCTTAACACGCTCGTCGTTGCTCGTCTTGATCAGATTGCCGAGCTGACCCACGGCGCCGAGGTCGACGACGGTCTTCTGGTTGGGCAGGTTGCCGCGAGAGATCTCCATGAGCGCGCTGGCCGCGTAGCTCGTCACATCCGTCGAGCTCGACTCGAGCAGCTGCACGATCGGCTTGATGCCGCCCATCCTCGCGACGGCATCTTGGTTGTCGCGATTGTGGCGGGTGAGCTGTGCAAGCGCCGCCATGCTCTTCGACTGTGCTGAGGCGCTCCGTGACGAGAGCAGCGCGAGGAGCGGCCCGAAACAGCCCGCCTTGGCGATCGCCGCCTGCGTCTCCGTATTGTCGTCCGCAATCTCCGCCAGCGCCTCTGCCGCGGCGACCTGTGCGTCCATGTCGATGCCGTTGAGAAGCGAGAGTAGCGGAGCGATGCCGCCCGCCTCGGCGATCTCCGTCTGAATGTCCTTGTTTTCGTGCGCGAGCTTGGCGAGCGCAGTCGCCGCTGCCATAAGGGAGGCCAGCAGCATGCAATGAGGGAGGTACGCAGCATGCAATGAGGGAGGCCATCAGCATGCAATGAGGGGGGCATTTCAGCATGCAATGAGGGTGGCATTCAGCATGCTATGCGGGTGACAGGCAGCATGCGATGTAGGAGAGAGCTTTGGCGGGGGCATTCTCACGGCCGTCAGCATCGGGGCGCACCCACGGGAGGCAGGGGACGCGCACCAGAGGGCGGCGATGACACGTACAGGCATGAGGGGGCAATCATTTGTGGGGGCGATCACATGGGGCGATCAACGTCACGCTATGTGTGCCACGTGTGCTCGTCGGATGACCCACCTGGCTTCTGCGCCTTGCCAGTACCGAGCAGGCTGAGCAGCAGCGGGATCGAGCCCGCGCTCGCGATGTTCCGCTGCGCCTCGCCGCTGTAGGCGGCCGCATTGGCTAGCGCCTGGGCGGCAAAGGACTGGGCCGCGCCAGAGCCCCCCTTGACGATGGCGACAAGGGGCGGGATGGCCCCGGCCTTGATGATGCCCTGCTGGTGCGAGACGTCCGCATCGAGCGCGGCGAGCGCGGACGCCACCTGCTCCTGCACCTTGGAGCTGCCCATCTTGAGCAGGTTGACGAGCGGCCCAATCCCGCCTGCGGCGACGATCGCCTCTTGCGTGTCCGGCTTACCCAGCGCGAGGACACCGAGCGTTGCAGCGGCCGACTCCTGGCTGCACGCCGTCCCGGAGCTCAGCAGCTTCACGAGCGGCTCCACCGCCTTGGCGGCGAGCACGTCCGGCTGGTTCTGCCCATGGTTTTGGGTCGCAAGGCTCCGAAGCTGTGCCGCTGCGTGATCACGAACCTCGGAGTTGCCCGTGGTGATCTCGGCGACGAGGTTCCTAGCTAGCTGCGGGATATCGCCCGCTTTGCTGATGTCCTTGGCGGTGATCGTCGTCCCCTTGCCCATCGCAGGGCCCGCCCGCGGGTCGAGTCGCCACGAAGCGCACGCGCGACCCAAAACTTGCGAGACCAAAAAAAGTGTAAAACATGAACAGAAACAGTTTCGCGAAAATCGTGCATGCGTTTTCCCAAACGCAACAAAATTACGCAAGTGTGCACGTCACAAACAGTCCCTATAGCTTTCGATCCAGAGGACTAAAGAGGCGCCTCCTCGGGCGCCACTGTATGCGGCGCAGGAGGGCAACGGCCATGGCCAAGACGACGTCGCGGCCGAGGCGCCGCCCGCCGGGTGTGCGCAGCGCCTCGAGGAGCAGGCTGCGTCGCGGACGGCCGGAGAGGCCAGAAGCCTCATCCACGAGCCGGCGGACTCGCGCGAGGTCAATGCGGCCATCGGCATCGCGCGTGAGCGCATCGAGGGTGCGCCGCAGCCGCGGCGAGCCCGTTGGGTCGGCAAGGAGCCGCCGGAGCGCGAACGGGTAGACGGCTTGCAGCACGTCGAAGGAGGGGTCGGCGGAGCGCGCCATCCCTTCGAGAGTGGCGAGCGCGCGCGCATTGTTCAGGAAGTAAGGCGGAAGTTGGAGCGCAAATCGCGGCGCGAGCACGGCGAGCTCGGCGATCAGACGATCGAAGCGGAGGGTCGGCAGCGTGGATGCTGTGGTCGTCGCCGCTGGGGTCGCCCCTCCTCCTCCTCCTCCTGCTGCTGCTGATCCCGCCGCGGCTGTGGAGCCGGCGCCGGTGCGGACAGTGGAGGGCGGGACGAGGACGCGGTCGGCGAGGGCAGTGAGGGCAGCTTCAAGATCGCATCGCGTGTCGCCAGCCCGTAGCTCGTCGTCCGGCAGCAACATGAGATCGGTGAACAGATCGGCGACTGCACCAATATTCCGGTCGAAGAGCAAGCGTGCCACCGCACACACGAGCGCCTCTCGCACCTGAAACCGCCAGAGGGCAATCTCAGATCAATCTCAGATCAATCTCAGAGAGAGCACCTGAAACCACCGGAGGGCTCACTCTCAGGACTCACTCTCAGAGGGGCACCCGCAGAAGGCTCATCAGAAGGCAATCTCGAGCAGCCGAGGGCGAATCTCGCGCGGATCTCGCGCACCTGCAGAGGCACCTCGCTCACAAGGCCAAAATCCAAGTACGCCAAGCGCGGGGGCAGCGGCGGACGGCGGAGGAGGGCTCGGAGGGCGCGCTGCGGCCGCGAGAGCGTGCGTGAGGGGGCACGTAGCAGGTTCCCGCCGTGCGGGTCCGCGTGCATCACGCCCTCCTCGAGCATCTGGGAGAGCGTCGCATCGATGCCGAAACGCACGAGAGGCAGCGAGCTCGGGGGGAGCGTCGCGTCCCCTCGCGGCAGTAAGGGCTCGCCCTCGACCCACGTCATCGCCAGGCAGCGCCCGCCGCTGTGCCCGGGCAGGGCCTGCGGCAGCACAATCTCCGCTGCGGCGGCCACTGTCGCACCGGCCTGGCCTCGCCGCCGCCGAGCAGTCGCCGCGAGCGCCCGGGCCGCTGGCTGGCCTGGGCGGTAGAGGGCCCCGAATTTGGCGAGATTGGCCCGTTCATTCGCATAGTCCATCTCTTCGAAGAGGCGCGAGAAGAATTCGTCCACAGCCGCGACGAGCGCCGGCTTGAGTAGGCGCGCTCCGCTGGCAGTCGGAGGCCATCGGAGGGATTGTAGCCATCCGGCAGCAGCGCGCGCCAGCAAGGAATCCATGGCGATGGTTTCGCGCGCGCCTGGCCTGAGGAGCTTGAGCGCGACCGGCGAGGCGTACGAGGGAAGTGAGAGACGGTACACCTGGCCGAGGGAGGCGGCGGCCGCCGGCCGCTCGGGCAGCGCCGCCAGCACCTCGTCCGCCGCAGCAGGCGGGAGGTCCTCGCGAATGATTCTCTGCACATCGGCCAGCGCGAATGGCGTGCACGAGTCCTGCAGCAGACGCAAGTCGTCAGCGATGGCGCGGCCGACGAGGTCTGGCCGATTTGCGAGGGCCTGACCGAATTTGATCACCGACGGTCCGAGCGCCTCGATACTCATGTGCAACGGAGTGCCAGGCACGAGTGCGCGCACCACCGTCACGCTGATGGAGGCAACGCGCCCACGAAGTGCTGCCGCACCCTCGGCTGTATAGTAGTGGGCCGCGATGGCGGATGCGTCGTAGGCCGCTGGCAGCGGTGGCCTCATGAAGGTCCGACTGCAGCATTCATCGTGTGAACTCGTGTGAATGCAGCTCCAAAAAGGAGATTTTGTAGACCGCGAACTGTCCACGATTGTGCGTGACCGGGATCCACGAGAGGTTGAGAAGGGTTTGGAGATGCACCGCCAAATACATGCATTTTCGTCGAGCCAAAAAAGGTTTTTTGCACCTCGACTTTCCCATGACTGAAGACCTCGCGGAGCGTCAACAGCGGCAACAGGAGTCAAAGACGCTCCTGGATACGGGCTCCCAGCCGAGCTTCTGGCGGCACTACTGCTGGTTTCCAGTGGTGCTCGTAGCCTGCGTTCTGATGTTCGGCTTGTACTACGCGTACATGAGAGTAGCTGAGAAAGAATTAGGTGATGATGACGACGGAACAAGGTAGCGACGATCTTCGAGCCTGCACTGCAATGCTGGGTGCACAGAGAGCGCTTGAGAGGCATCCTCGGCGGGCGGCGCATGCAGTACCAGGCCCGTCAAAACGACTACAACACTGCGCATCTATAATGCGCATGATCAGACGCAGTTGCAAACCAGTCAAGTATTGACGTGATGTTTGATGCGGATCTGAGAGAAAGAGCTCATTCGAGGTAGTTCGTACCAGCCCGACCATGGGCACAATCTCGCTGGCTTGGGTCAGGGTCAGGGTTAGGGTCAGGGTTAGGGTTAGGTCTTCATTTCAATTTTCATCGCGCATGTCCACGTCAGCACACATTGCTAGCGCACGGCACGAACTACTACGTAGTAGGAAATACTATATAGGAAAACTCGACGCACACCACCGCGGCAATGCAGCACGCGCTCACACCCACTTACGTCACATGCCCCATCACACAATCAACCTGCTCCATGTGCTCTTTGCTTGTATTTTAGGCGGTATTCATGCTCCTCCTTGTACTGTAAGCTCCTTGTGCTCCTTGTCTGTTCCTTGTGCTCTTTGCTTGTATCCCGCTGCAAAATCTCTCGCCGCCTCTTTTCCGCCGGAAACCGGCTGGGAAAGGTTTGAGTCGCTCGAAAATGGTCGCGATGACTGGCGGCGCCGCCGGAAAGACTCCTCTTCGTTCTCTTGGCGCAACCTTTCCGTCTCGATGCGGATCTCCTCGAATTCCTTGTTGAGCGCGGCGCTCTGGTGCTCCCGCATCTCCTGTCGCATGATCATCCCGAGGAACTGCCCCGTCACCTCCTGCTTGAGCTGCCGCAAGTCCACCACGGCCGGTGGCGCTCCCTTCTTCTTCGAGCCGTTGGGCTCTGCGGGAGCGTTGCTGAACATGCGCGTGAGCTCGCCAAAGGTGATCGCGCCGCTGCCGTCCGTATCAAACGAGGCGAAGAGAGAGTCGACCGCGGAGTTGCTTGTCCCATGAAGCGAAGGTAGAGTGTGCAGCACCTTGCGGAACTCGTCCTTGGTTATCAGCCCGTCGCCGTTCTCGTCCCACGACCTAAACAAGTCGAGGACGCGCGCAGCCTGTGTGGCGAGCCGCGAGCGCAGCGTCAGGATCGATTCGCTCGGCCGATTCTTGTCTATCGACATGAGCCTCTCGATCGCCGAGTCTTGATCAGGTGCCATAATGAAGCCGACCGCGGCGCGCAGCTCGGACATCTCGATCAGGCCCGAACCGTCGGTGTCGATGCTCGCAAACACCTTCGCGACATTCTCCCAGTTGCCGAGATCCACGCCAAGGTCCTGGAGCGCCTGCCGGAACTGCCGATGATTAATGGTGCCGCCTGTGCGCTGTGCGTACACTTGGAGCACATCAATGAACTGCGCGGCGGCGCGCGAGCTGCGCGAGTGCACGTTCTCGAGGTTGAGCTGCGCCTCAATTTGAAGGGCCTCCCCCTTCTCAGGAACTTTGGGCGCGCTCACTTCCGGGGGCCTCGGCCCAAGCCCCTTGATCAATTTCTTGAGCTCGGCATACCTGACGCTCCCCGAACCGTCGGTATCGACCAGATCCACGATGGCAGAAATCTCAGCGTCCGTCACGCGGATGAAGCCATATGTCTTGAGCACCGTCTTGAACTCGTCCCGGCTCAGCTCGCCAGACTGGTCGGTGTCGATCTGCTTGAAGATGTCGACGATGCGCTCGCCGCCGTTGGCTACCTTTTGATAGCCTGCCATGTGATCTCGGAGCGTCCAGATATCGAGCCCGCCGAGATCTTCGACGACGCAGTCGGCCGCATTTGGCGTGGGCTGGGCGTTCGACGCCTGGCTTGTAAAGCTCAGCCGTGCCTTGTGGAACGCCGCCGCCTGGTTCTGGAACTTGAGCTGCGACAACTCGCCTCCGCCCTCCGAAGACGGCGCCCGTGCGTGTACTGCACCGACAGCCCCGCGACGCTTCGAACGGACGGACGGGAGTGCGGCGGCCTCCTGGATCTCCCGCTGAGATACGGACCGAGATACGGAGCGAGAAACAGACCGAGTTGATGCGGCGGCCTCCTGGATCTCCCTCTGGCTGATGGGCCGTTGCTTGAGCGAGCGCGTCAGTCGCACGTTCCCGCCATTGAGCAGGATCTTTTGAATCTCACGGACCGAGAGCGTGCCGTTGCCATCAGTATCCCACTTGTTATAGAGCTCGATGATGTCTTCTTCAGCGGCCGGACAGCCATAGCCTCTAAGGGCCTTGGAAAAGTCTGCGGGCGAGACCTCGGAGCTGCCGCTTTTGTCCCACGACCGCAGCAGGTCGAGCATGCGCAGCGAGTTCGCCACGAGCGCGTCGCGCAGCTTGTCGGCCATCAACTCGGCGTTCGATTCATGCAGTGCTTTCCAATCGGTCAGATGTGAGACATGCGCCACCATCTCCTTGGGCGCTGGTCTCGGCTTCAGGGAGCTTCGGCGGCTGGGCGTCTCGCAAAAGCCCCTCTCGTAACCGTCTCCCTCGGACCTCGAGGCGACAGGCGCGGACGGAAGCCGGCCGCTCAGCACCGTCTGCAGCACCGCACGCACCGACACGTGCTCCTCTGTGGCCATATCGATTCCGTCGCCGCCACCCAGGGCCATAGCCGTTGGGCCAGAACCGATGC
>Ga0209550_10003140_pt1 | contig 15774 bp, 14 predicted proteins | sample LauGreSuBDMM15SN_2_FD_187567 | JGI IMG/M metagenome (GOLD analysis project Ga0209550, IMG submission 187567) | Freshwater lake microbial communities from Lake Michigan, USA - Su13.BD.MM15.SN (SPAdes) (version 5) | ecosystem: Environmental > Aquatic > Freshwater > Lake | place: Lake Michigan...
AGCAAGTACTGGTCTGCTTCTAACTAGGTAGCGATCCAAGGCCCGCAGCGCGTGAGATCCAACGGGAACCAGGCGTTCCTTATTCCCCTTGCCCTTAAGGCGCAAAATCGGAAAATCCTTAGTCAGCGATGACACATCATCCAAACTTAGGTCTGTTAGCTCTGAAATTCGTGCTCCTGTACCGTAAAGCAATTCCAAAAGCGCATGGTCGCGCATCATTAAAATCGAAACATCTGATTCACTGCTCGCACCAACTGCTACCAATAATTTCTCGATTTCCGTAAAAGTCAAAGCCTTAGGTAGACGTTTAGATATCCCTGGCGGTTTTACTGCGCGGGCGGTATCTGATGAAACAATTCCTTCCTTGGCCAAGAACGCATGTAGCCCGCGAACTGCAATCAATGTTCGAGCTGCCGAAGATGGGGCGAGCGCAGGGTGCTGCGCGGTACCTAGCCGCAGGCTGATTAGGAACTCCGAGATCTCATTTGCCGTAACTTCGCGGAAATCAATGAAACCCTTGTCAATTAAAAATTCCAAGTATCTACTTAAGTCTCGCCGATAAGCTGACATTGAATTTTTGGCTAGTCCGCGTTCAACCAATAAATGATCTAAATAACCATTGACATTTCGCTGAATCTGGAATTGAGTAACTGGGGACACACTTTGAACTTACCTGACATAACTAACAAAAGGTCGGCAAGAAGCGCCAGCAAAAATGCGATCGTAGTTGGTCTAAATTGCGTTAAAGTTACTACGCGATCGAGAAACTAGCGCGATCTGCCAGTATGGCTTCACGTCTTGCTACCTCGGTGCTTACTCCAGCAAGCAGAACTGAAAGCGGAGTATCAAGTGCGGAACAAACAGCTGCTAAAAGTTCTGAGGAAGCCTCTTTTTGACCACGCTCTAGTTCAGACAAATATCCAAGTGAAACTTGCGCGTCGCGGGAAACATCGCGCAGGGTTCGAGCTTGCTCATTGCGGCGGCGGCGCAATTCTTCGCCAATTACCTGGCGCAAAAGAACCATCTTTTTGCCGTATGCCGGAGTGGATGAAGCTACAGCGGCTGGATCTGCAATTTTTACGGTGTGAGTAAGCAATTTCTGGGCAGGATTCACTATTGAGCCAGATCCGGCGTTAATTGCGGTTTTCTGCGTCATGTTTGTCTCCATTTCCTAAGCATATCAACAACTAGATGATTGCGCCTCATTTCCTATGATGCCCAAACAATGTGTGGATAAACACCCGAATTAGCGTTAACCGATGTCCGATTTGATTTTCAGAATTACAGCATCGTGAGCAAAAGCTCTAATGCTGCTACTACGGTCTCTTCGCGAATCTGAGCTCTAGCCTCACTTGGTTCATCTGACTCTGAAAAGAGATGGAGTTCATCTACCGAAGAATCAATCACAGTTCCTTGTTCATCTCGCATTACACAGGCTACAAACACCGTGCCAGGAAGATGACCATCTTGAGATGACGGACCCGCAACACCTGTTACAGCTAGACCGAAATCAGCATTGAGTTTTACTGCGACCCCGGTAGCCATCTCGAGTGCAACTTGCCCCTGAACAGCGCCACCGTCTGCCAGGACCGACTCAGATACCCCAAGCAAGCTAGATTTTAGATCAGTTGCGTACGCGATTACGCCCCCACGGAAAAATTGTGAAGCCCCTGGAATCGCAGTGATAGTCGCGCCAAGCTGTCCACCAGTAATTGATTCTGCCGTCGCTAACGTGCGACCTTGCATCGCTATCACAACTGTTATAGCTAGTGAATCAATATCAGTTTTCATTTCTTGGCTCTTTCCATTGACCTAGTATGTCAAAGAATCTAGCTACCCTGCGGAAGGATTCGAGCCTTAAGCACGTAGTCAATACCCGTAACTAAAGTGAGCGCGAGGGCAACTCCAAGGGACATTTGTGCTACCGCATCGACCCAGCCGTGGATTGGAATTAAGAATGCGACTATCGCGATGATTTGGCTTACGGTTTTCACTTTGCCACCGCGACTGGCCGGAATTACGCCGTGTTTGATTACCCAAAATCTCAAAATCGTTATCGCAATTTCTCTAAAAATTATGACTCCAGTAACCCACCAAGCAATTTCATCTTGGATAGAAAGCGCAATCAATGCCGTCCCAATAAGCGCTTTGTCTGCAATTGGATCGGCAATTTTTCCAAAGTTTGTCACTAGTCCATAACGTCTTGCCCAAACACCATCGATCAGATCTGTGATCGCAGCAATTAAAAATACGGTCGCACTCGCCCACTGCGCTGCATCAGTTTGCTCAATTGCAAGAATTAAATAACCAAAGATTGGCACCATAAACAATCTGGCGATTGTCAGCAGGTTTGGCACATTGAGAATTCGCACTTCATTATTTGGATCACCTAAATGATCTGGAGTTGGTGGGTGCGTCATTATTTAAATTTGCCTTGCCACTAAGTCAACACCGATCGCATCGGTTACAACTGCCCGTACTATTGCGCCCACTACTAGTTGCTCGGTTGAAACAACAGTGGTTGATCCATCAACTTCAGGTCCTTGATGCTCACTACGCCCCTGATTTCCAGGCTCTTCAATCAGCACTGAAACTTCCTGACCAATTCGACTACGCGCAACATCTTCACTCACACGCAACGCGACTCTGCTTACCTCTTCATGCCTTGCCTGTATTTCATGTTCAGAAATGTGATCATCTAGTTTTACGGCTGAGGTGCCGTCCTCATCGGAATATGCAAACACTCCAACGGCATCCAGACGGGCGCCCTCGATAAATTGAATTAACTCGGCTACATCGGCTTCGGTTTCCCCCGGGAATCCAACAATGAAATTGGTTCTCGCTCCAGCAAGTGGGTTGTGCATACGAATTGCACCCAATAGATCAAGGAAACTGTCAGTTCCACCAAAACGTTTCATTCGTCGCAGGACTGAATTGCTGGCATGTTGGAATGAGAGATCGAAATACGGAACGATTCCAGGAGTATTCGCAATTACGCCGATCAAATCAGGACGCATCTCTGCTGGCTGCAGGTAAGAAACTCGTACCCATTCGATACCTTCAGGTTGCACGAGTAACGGCAGAAGCTTCTCAAGCAGTCTTAGATCTCCAAGGTCTTTGCCGTATGAAGTTGAATTTTCGCTAACTAGTAAAAGTTCGCGAACGCCATTTTCACCAAGCCACGCTGCTTCTTCGAAGATTTCACCTGGATCTCGCGAGACAAACGATCCACGAAAAGCTGGTATCGCACAGAAAGTGCATCTGCGATCACAGCCAGATGCAATCTTCAATGGCGCCCAAGGTGTTGCTTCCAAGCGTTTGCGATAGACATGTGGTCCCATACCTGGAGTTGAAACTTCGGATGAGGCTAACTGTCGATCAACTGGCGAAATTGGTAGAAGTTTTCGTCTATCCCCCGGGGTATGAGCCGTAATCGTCTCACCGGCGAGAACTTTTCTAAGTGTTGCCCCAATGTTTGCATAGTCATCGAAGCTCAATACCGCATCTGCTTCTGGCAACTCCGCTGCAAGTTCTTTGCCATATCTCTGGGCCAAGCAACCTACCGCAACAACTTTTCCATTTCCAGCAAGTAATTCACTGGCCTCCAAGATGGTATCGATGGAGTCCTTTTTAGCTTGCTCGATGAATCCACAAGTGTTTACCAGTACTAAATCTGTAGCTTCACCATCAGAGACCAAATTCCAGCCGTCCGCAGACAACCTGCCGGCTAATTCTTCAGAGTCGACGTCATTTCGCGAGCAACCAAGAGAGACAATTGAAACACGAGGATTAGCGGTCACGCTGTGAAGCCTACTCGCCGCGGATCAAAGCAATTGTTCCCGCTAGATCTTCAGCAGTTACTAACACTTCACGGGCTTTGGAACCTTCGGACGGTCCCACTATGTTTCTTGACTCCATAAGATCCATCAGGCGACCCGCCTTGGCAAAACCGATACGAAGTTTTCGTTGCAGCATTGAGGTTGAACCGAATTGGGTGGATACAACTAATTCAACGGCTGCCAAAAGATCATCAAGGTCATTGCCAATGTCGCCATCTACTACTCTCAACGCTACCAACGGAGCCACTATATCTTGGCGATACTGAGGTGCCATTTGGCCCTTTGCGTGGGCAACCACAGCGCGAATCTCTGCCTCTGTAACCCATGAACATTGAATGCGGATTGGCTTGGAAGTTCCCATTGGGAGGAATAGTCCATCGCCTTGACCTACAAGTTTTTCAGCGCCAGGTTGATCCAGAATCACTCGACTATCAGCCAGGCTGGAAGTTGAGAATGAAAGTCGACTAGGAACATTGGCTTTGATAAGACCGGTAACTACGTCCACAGATGGACGCTGCGTGGCTAGTACAAGATGAATTCCCGCTGCTCTTGCTAGTTGCGTGATTCTCACAACAGAATCTTCTACGTCTCTTGGCGCCACCATCATAAGGTCCGCTAATTCATCCACGACGACAAGCAAGTATGGATACGGGCGAAGCACTCGTTCAGATCCAGGCGGCGGGGTAACTTTTCCACCGCGAACAGCCTTATTGAAGTCATCAACATGGCGGAAGCCGTAAGCCGATAGATCGTCGTAGCGTGCTTCCATTTCCTTTACAACCCAAGCTAGAGCTTCCGCTGCCTTTTTTGGATTAGTAATGATCGGACTAATTAAGTGTGGGATGCCTTCGTAGGCAGTAAGTTCTACTCGCTTTGGATCAATCAAGATCATACGAACTTCATCTGGAGTAGCACGCATCAAAATTGAAGTGATCAAGGAATTCATGCAGCCAGATTTTCCAGCACCGGTTGCGCCGGCAACCAAAAGGTGTGGCATCTTTGCAAGATTTGCAACAGTGAATCCGCCTTCAACATCTTTACCTAAACCGACCAACATTGGGTGATCATCGCCCGCTGCTTCTCGGCTGCGCATGACGTCACCTAAGGAAACAACTTCGCGGTCAGTATTTGGAATTTCAATACCAATTGCACTCTTACCAGGAATAGGCGAAAGAATTCTTACGTCCGCACTTGCCACTGCGTATGCGATGTTCTTGCTTAAAGCAGTTACGCGCTCAACTTTCACCTTGGGTCCAAGTTCGACTTCATAGCGAGTAACTGTTGGGCCACGTTGGAACCCAGTAACTTTCGCATCGATGTCGAATTGTTCAAGTACCTGAGTAAGCGCTTCAATAACTGCATCGTTTGCCGCGGTGCGTGCCCTAGGCGTAGCTCCAGGCTTAAGTAAAGCTTCGCTTGGCAATTTGTAGTTTGAAGCTGAAACAAACTGCAGTTGTTCAGCCTTTGCTGGCTTAACTTCAAGCATTGAGGCTGGTTGCGATGGCGTCATGGCAGTTGGCGGCTTTGGAATTCCAGTCACTAATGAAACTGCCTGAGTGTCATTGGATTCAACCGGGGCTAACACATCGACGGCAATCGTATGCATTTGTGTAATGTCTTGTGCTTGGGCAACTACCACTTCTTCTGCGATTACTGCGTTACTCACTACGGGGGTTGCAAACGGGGTATCACCAGCAAGTAGGCCAATTGCCAATGCCGGATCAAAATCTGAAACTGTTGACTTTTTGCGGCGGAGTCGGCTAAACCAAGTTCGGTTTGGAGTAAACGTTAAGTCAAGTGCAAGTTGTGCCTGAGCTGCCGAGATTGCATCAACATTTGGATGAGTCATTTCGGAATCTACTGAGTCATCTAACACAGGGGCTCGATTGAACTTTGCAGCGAGCGCGCGAATCTTTGTTGGGATTGCATTTACTGGGGTGGCCGTGATGATCAATACTGAAAAGAATCCAACAACTGTAAGTAGCAAAACTGTGACAATGGTTCCAACCGCGCTAACAAGCGGAGCCGTGATTGCCCAACCGATCCAACCGGAAGCTTCACGCATAGCGACTGCTCCAGATGATGGAATTGGATTTCCACGATAGATGTGGGCAACTCCCATAACGCTCAAAGCGAGCAAGGTCCAACCAATAGTTAGCCGACCTTTTTTCTGCGAAGGCGTATCAGGGTGTCGCAATATTTGAAATGCAATAACAAGTAGAGCAACTGGTGCTAAAACATCGAATAGGCCAATTGCGCCCGTGACAAGACTTACAACTACGCCAGATATAAAACCTGCGACATCAAACCAAACAACTGAAGCCACAACAATAGCTAGCGAAAGATAAATCAGACCGAGGCCATCGCGACGATGTGCTGGATCTAAATCTTTTGCGCTCTTACCTATCCCCCGGGCGATAGCTCCAATTACGTGAGCGACTCCAAGCCAAACAGCAGTAACGAATTTGTTTAGGCCACGTAAGGCAGAAGTTAACGCAGAAGGCTTTGAATTCTTTCGGGGCTTAACCGGTGCGCGTCCAGACGCAGAATTTCTTCCTTGCGGACGGGACGTGGATGAGGTGCGCGAACGAGTCTTTGCCGCTGACGGGGAAGCCATATAACAAATATATGCGAAACACTCCAGTAACTCTGGCACCAAGAGTTGCGGCGTGTCGGAATTTTTGGGCGATTGTCCTTGAATTAACTCGAAATTATCAACGGAACGATCATTGGCCGACGGCGATGCTTCTCGCCAACCCACTTGCCGGCTACCCGGCGCACCATTTGTCCGAGTTGATGCGTGTCAGTGACACCGTCAGCTAACGCAACTTCAAGCGTGGTTTTAATTTTTGGCAAGATTTCTTCAAACACACTTTCTTCTTTACTAAATCCACGCGCGTGAATTTGAGGTCCAGCAATCACCTTGCGTTGCTCGAAATCAATCGCTGCCACAATCGACAGAAATCCATCTTCGCCAAGTACGCGACGGTCCTTAAGTAAGGATTCGGAAACTTCACCAACTGTGGAACCTTCAACATATACGTAACCACATGGGACTGCGCCAACAATGTTTGCTTTACCGTCTACCAGGTCCACGACTATGCCATCCCCTGCCAGCATTACCCGAGCTTCTGGCACACCAGTCTTTATCGCTAAGTCTGCATTAGCCCTTAGGTGTCGCCATTCGCCATGAATTGGCATCACGTTCTTTGGCTTAACAATGTTGTAGCAATACAAAAGCTCGCCGGCGGCTGCATGTCCTGAAACGTGAACTAGTGCATTGCCCTTATGGACAACATGCGCACCAAGACGGGTTAGATCATTAATGATTCGGTAGACCGCATTCTCATTACCTGGGATTAATGACGATGCAAGGATCACAGTGTCACCAGTACCAACTGAAATTGCATGATCTTGATTTGCTATCCGCGCCAACGCGGCCATTGGTTCCCCCTGCGAACCAGTGCAAATCAATACGGCTTGATTGTCCGGCAGGTCTGCCATCTCGTCGCTAGAAATAAGTGCCCCACCAGGAATCGTTAAGTAGCCGAGGTCACTTGCCAAGGCCATGTTACGAACCATGGATCGTCCAACAAATGCAATTTTGCGATTATTTCTTACAGCTACATCGATGATCTGTTGGACTCTGTGCACGTGTGAGGCAAACGATGCCACAATTACGCGACCCGATGCACCACCAATAACTTGCTGCAGCGTGGGAATGATGTCCTTTTCACTGGTAACAAATCCAGGCACTTCCGCGTTGGTTGAATCGACCAGGAATAGATCGACTCCCTTGTCACCTAAGCGAGCAAAAGCGTTTAAGTCTGTGACTCTGCCATCGAGAGGCAACTGATCCATTTTGAAATCACCAGTTATCAAAATGGTTCCGGCATCCGTTGTTACTGCAACGGCCAAAGCATCTGGGATTGAGTGATTTACGGCGATGAACTCTACTGAGAAATCACCAAACTTTTCTGTCATTCCTTCTTTAACCGAATGGGTATAAGCGGAAATTCTATGTTCTTTTAATTTGCTTTCAACGAAAGCCAAAGTGAGTTGTGAGCCAACAATTGGAATGTCTTGCTTATGTCGCAGGAGATATGGAACTGCACCAATGTGATCTTCATGACCGTGCGTCAAAATGATTGCTGCCACATCATCAAGACGATCTTGGATGTAGGCAAAATCTGGCAGGATCAAATCAACGCCGGGTTGAGTCTCTTCTGGAAACAAAACACCGCAGTCAACAATTAGCAGTTTCCCTCGATACTCGAGCACAGTCATGTTGCGACCGATGTCCCCAAGGCCACCTAGTGCGACTACTCGAAACGTGTTATCACCTAACGGTGGCGGAGTTGGCAACTCAATTTGTGAAAATGTCACAGACTAAATCCACCCTTAACCAAGTCTTCCCGGAGTATGCGTCTTTGATCATCTGTTGCTGGGATCAAAGGTAAGCGCAGTGAGCCACCACCAGTTCTACCGAGTTGATCTAGCGAGGCTTTAACCATAATTGCCCCACCTGCCCGAGTCATAATGCCTTCGGTGATTGGAACTAGCAATCGATTAATCTCGCGGGCAGTTTTTACATCATTGTTTTGCATAGCTTCAACCATCAATTTATGACGATCTGCCACGACGTGTCCGGTAACGCTCACCACGCCAATTGCGCCGATTGCCAACAAGGCAAGATTTAACGGATCATCTCCCGAATAGTAAGCAAGATCGGATTGAGCCATGATCTGAGAAGCTGCCCATAGGTCACCTTTAGCGTCCTTGTTGGCGACAATTTTTGGATGCTGCGCAAGCTGCAGCATGGTTTCGTTACTGATTGCCACACCAGCGCGACCTGGGATGTCGTAGATCATTACTGGCAAATCAGTTGCATCAGCAACGGCAACCATGTGGGCGTAGATTCCAGCTTGCGGAGGCTTGTTGTAATAAGGCGTCACCACAAGCAGTCCATGTGCGCCAGCCTTTTGCGCATCTTTGGCTAACAGAATTGAATGTGCCGTGTCATTGGAACCAGCACCTGCAACAATCTTGGCTCGATTGCCAACAGCGTCAATTACAACTTTAAGTAATTCGAGTTTCTCGTGTTCGTCTGTAGTTGGTGATTCGCCAGTAGTTCCGTTAACTACCAGACCATTGTTACCAAGATCAACAAGATCATTTGCTAACGCAGCGGCGGCAGTAAAATCGATTTTGGAACCATCAGGAGTAAACGGGGTGACCATTGCAGTCAAAACCGTGCCGAATGAAGTTTCAGCTTTCACAGTCTCACCTATTCACTTTCGGTATTCACTATGGAGCGACTCGGCCATTAGCCACGAAGGATGCGTGGGTAAGCGGCATGATCCGCTCGAACTCTATTTCGTACTTTTCGGCAACCATTTCAATTTCGCGCTGTGGGAAAGATGGAAAGTGTGAGTCTTCGACCTTACGTCGCAAACTCAAGAAATTCATCATCGCGCGAGCATTCATGGTTACGTATGCAGAACTATAAATAGTCACAGGTAAAACAATACGGGCGACTTCACGAGCTACTCCTGCTTCAAGCATTGCTTCATAAGATGCGTAGGCAACCTCACATGCTTTCTTAGTTTCTGAAGTAACAATGTCAAATTGCTCAGGTGTGCCATCAACGAATTCATATGCCCCGGCTTTGCCGATCTGAATCAGCTTTCGCTCTGGCCCTGGTGTGTAGAAAATTGGTTCCAAAACTTTGTAGCGACCAGATTCTTCGTTGTAACTTGCCATGCGGTGGCGGAAATGTTCCCGCCACATAAAAATTGGTGCTTGCACAAAGAATGTAAAAACCGAGTGCTCAAAGGGACTACCGTGACGATCGCGCATCAAGTAATTGATCAAACCAGCCGAGGCCGCCGAATCTGCATTTATATCAACCGCAGATTGATCACCTTTTGTTGATACCCGGGCTGCCCAAAGCACATCAGCGTCTCCCGCCGAATGCTTTACCAGCTCGACGGTTACATCGCTTCGAAAGGAAATCTCTTGTGGCACGAACCCTAGACTACCGAACTCATCCAACTATGCAGATGGTGCAGTAGACAATTCTGTGGTTTCGAGTGCTGGACTTGTTGGCGCGACCTTATTCCGCAGCAGGAAGTAAAGCACGGTAGCCGAGTAGATCGCATATCCGATTACCTGAAGAGTCGTTGTTGTTGGCTTCAAATTGAATAGCCCGGCGGCCAAAGTCGCCAGGAATGAACCTTCAACTAATACGCCACTTAGATCGATTAGCACGTTGCCATCCCCTGGCAACCAGCCAACTTCTTGGAATTCGTGAATTCCATACGAAAGTACGCCAGCGGCAACGAACACCAACAGAATGCTGGTGATTTTGAAAAACTTGGAAAGATTGATTGTTGACGTGGAGCGATAAAAGATCCATCCGACTACCACGGCAGTTCCTAGACCTAGGACAAGGCCAACTACTGACGCGAGGCTGTTTCCAGTCGCGTGAGCGGCTGCCCAGAAAAAGATCGCGGTTTCGGCGCCTTCTCTTAATACTGCAATGAATGCCATAGCAGCGACGGCAATTGTGCCACCAGAAACAGCCGCATTATCAAGTTGGTTTCTAAGATCGGAGCTAATTGTTTTGGCAGATCTCTTCATCCAAAAAATCATCCAAGTTACAAAGCCAACGGCTACAAATGAAACTGTGCCAGCAAAAATTGGTTCAAGAGTTTCGGAAAGTTCGCCCGAAATGCTTTCCAGACCCACGGCAATAAAAATGCTGGCAACTACTGCTGCTGCAACGCCGTACCAAACGAACCTAATCAAAGGATTGCGATTTGTGCGAACTAGGTATGTGAGCAGAATGCTGACCACTAAGGCAGCTTCGATGCCCTCTCGAAGACCAATCAAGTAATTGCTAAACATAAGGAAATCCGTTTCAAATCTGGATAATCGCTATTTATGCAACTATCTAGTGACTTAATTCAGCCTACCTCTCCAATCAGATTCGCGCAAAACGAGCGCTAACATACCTGGCTATGAGCAGCTATTCCTATAAAACCAACTTTTTTGCCATAGTTACCCGCAATCTCTGAACTACCGAGATGCACAAAATCACCACACTTGCTGCCATCATCGTTGCTCCAGTGACAACTTCGTTGAGCAAAATGGCAGACCAAAGCAGAGTTAAAAGCGGCTGGATCAACTGAACTTGTGAGCCTTTGGCCACTCCAAGTTCTGATAGACCGCGATACCAAGCAAAAAATCCAAAATACATGGAACCAAAAGCGGTGAACAGAAATGCAAGAAATGAAACCGTAGAAACGGAATGGCTATCTCGGCCTAGCCAAAGTGAAATCAGGAATCCTGGCATGGTTAACGGAAGAGTCAGCACTACACACCATGACACGACTTGCCAGCCCGGCATTTCCTTTGAAAGTATGGCGCCTTCGGCGTAACCAATGGCGGCGGAAATCACCGCACCCACTAGATACACATTGGAAGTTAGGCTGCCACCTTCTTGGCCACCTCTTGCTAATGCATAAACAACTAATGTCAAAGTACCTACCAAAGCTGCAATCCAAAAAGCTCTTGGAACCTGTTCATGCAATCTGAATACTGCCAAGATTGCAGTTGCCAGCGGTAACCCTGCCGTGATCACAGCAGCATGCGCACTTGTGGTTTCCTGCAGAGCTAATGTCGTCAAAATTGGCCAGCCAATGACGATTCCACTGGCAGTTAAAAGTAAGGGAAGTAGCTGGTTGCGTTTTGGAAAGTGAGCTTTGGCAAAGCCCAGGAAGACTAGTGCTAATAATCCAGCCAAAGTTGCGCGACCAAAAGTCAAAGTCCACGGCGAGAATCCAGGTAGCGCAAGTTTGACCATCGGAAGCGTGAAAGAAAAGATCAGTACGCCCAAAAACGCATATGCGATTCCTCGATAATTGATCTTCATAGCCTTTAGCGTAATGCGATAGGTTTAACGGACTATGAACACAGTTGCCAGCGATTGGACTAGCGCGCGTCGCCAAATTGTCGGAAATGCCGCAAGTATTGGTTTCGCAGTTGCGATGTACGGCGTTTCATTCGGCGCCCTAGGCACAACAACAGGACTCACGATCCCCCAAACTATGGCTCTGTCGTTATTGATGTTTACTGGCGCAAGTCAATTCACGCTAGTCAGCACCTTGGCTTCAGGTGGAACTGCGCTCACTGCAGTTATCGCATCTTGGTTAATGGGCACTCGAAACGCTGCCTACTCAATGCGGATGACTCCAATTCTCAAGACATCTGGTCCCGGTCGATTAGTTGCCGTGCAATTAACTATTGATGAGTCAACGGCTATGGGATTAGCGCAGGATGAGACTGCATTCGAGGGTCGGGCTTCTCGCCTAGCTTTCTGGGCCACTGGATTATCGGTTTACTTGTTGTGGAATTTGGCAACTTTTATTGGCGCAGTGAGTGTTTCAGCTATTGGAGATCCCAAATCATTTGGCTTAGACGCAGCTATTGCTGCTGGCCTATTTGCCTTAGTTTGGCCACAGATCAAATCCAGAATTGATTTATCCGTAGCATTTGGTGGCGCCTTGATAGCCCTTGCTTTGACTCCATTAGTTTCACCAGGCATCCCAGTACTTGCCGCAGCAATGGTTTCAATCATCGTGGGCTGGGTTACGAGCAGGCGGTTAGTATGATGTGGCTTACAGTTCTGGCAGGTGCAGCTGGATGTTACGCACTTAAATATGTTGGAAGTATCATTCCCGCTCACATCCTCGAGCAAGTTACGATCAAGAAAATAGTTTTGCTATTACCGATTTCTTTGCTCAGTGCGTTAGTGGCTGTGCAAACATTTGCCACGAGCCAAACTTTAGTTTTAGATGCAAGAGTTCCAGCGCTGGCTGCAGCAACTGTTGCATTGAAGTTTAAAACGCCATTTATTCTGGTGGTTTTGATTGCGGCAATCACGGCTGCCGCACTTAGGTACTTTGGGTTAGCTACCTAAGTCAAGTAAGTGTTCAAGCCCGTAAGTTAATCCAGGAGTTTGGGACACTTTACGAACTGCCAGTAATACTCCCGGCATAAATGACTCTCGATCATAAGAATCATGTCTAATTGTTAACGACTCGCCTGGCCCACCAAACATGATTTCTTGATGAGCAACCAGGCCTTGCAGTCGAACACTGTGCACTGGGATGCCTGAAACATTTGCTCCTCTAGCACCTGGCAGTAGATCTGAAGTTGCATCAGGCATGGCTGGCATTCCACTACGAGCATCTGCGATCATCTCGGCGGTTCGGCGCGCAGTCCCACTTGGGGCGTCGGCCTTACGTGGATGGTGCAGTTCAATGATTTCGACACTTTCAAAGTGCGGTGCCGCTTGGGCTGCAAATTGCATCATTAGGACTGCTGCTAGTCCAAAGTTTGGGGCAATGACAACATTTGCCTCGCCTGCTGCAAATTGTTTTTCTACCACCGCCAATTTGTCAGCATCAAATCCAGTAGTGCCCACTACTGCATGGATGTTGTTGGCAGCGAGAAATTTTAAGTTGATCGGAACTGAATCAGGTGTAGTGAAGTCAACAACGACTTGGGCGCCACTTGATACCAGAGCCATAAGGTCATCATTGATGTCTAGAGCGGACACTAATTCACAGTCGGAGCTTGCGGTAATTGCTTCGCAGACCGTTGCTCCCATACGACCTTTAGCCCCAAGAACTCCAACTTTAAGTTTTGACATAGTTACTCCGGTCCAACAACTGCAGTAAGTCGATCTTGCGTCCAGAGTTGCTGCGCAAGTGACTGCACTTCTTCTAAAGTCACTGCTGAAACTCGGTCAAGCACTTCGGAAACTGACGGCACATAACCATTGTTCATCTCGGATCTGGCAATTCTGCTCATTCGCGAAGAAGTGTCTTCAAGTCCCAAGACCATCCCACCACTTACCTGGCCCTTGGCTTTGCTCAGCTCGGCTTGGGTTATGCCGTTTTTTGCCACATCATCGAGCACATTGGTGATAACTTCGCGAACTTGATCCAAATTCTTTGGACTGCAACCTGCGTAAACCCCAGCCATTCCGGCATCAAGGAATTGTTGTCCAAATGAATAAACCGTATATACAAGTCCACGTTTTTCGCGCACTTCTTGGAATAGGCGGCTCGACATGCCACCACCAAGTGCTGCATTGAAAACCGATTGAATGTAGCGTCGCTCATCAGCTCGGTCGAGACCTGGAACGCCGATGACAAGATTTGCTTGCTCTGTTGTTTTATCTTGCTTAACGTAGCCACCAGTTTGCAAAACCTTAGTTTTGTTCTTCACGGATACATACGGCGCTTGTTCGCCATCTAATGCAAAGCCACCTTGGTTGAAGGCCTTGCGCACTAACTTCACGATTGTTGCATGATCAACATTTCCGGCCACAGCAACAATCAAACGATCTGGTGTGTAGTACTTCTTATAGAAACCATTTATTGAACGACGAGATAACGACGAAATATTCTCGACCGTTCCCAGAATGGAGCGTCCTAACGGCGCGTCACCAAACATTGCTTTTGAGAACTGTTCATGCACTAGGTCTGCGGGATCATCGTCACGCATAGCTATTTCTTCCAGAACAACTTGGCGTTCTTGATCAACATCAACCGATGTGATTGTGGCGGAAGTTATCATGTCGACTAGAACATCAATTGCTTGCGGGACGCTGGTATCTAGAACTCTGGTGTAAAAGCAAGTTACTTCCTTAGAAGTAAAGGCATTCATTTCGCCACCAACAGCATCAATGGTCGAGGAAATATCTAGCGCACTTCGATTCTTTGTGCCTTTGAATAAGAGGTGCTCTAAGTAATGTGCCGACCCAGTTTGTGAAGCAACTTCATCGCGCGAGCCAATGTTTACCCAAATTCCGATTGCAGCTGAACGAACTGATGGCATTTGTTCAGTGATTATTCGAAGTCCACCTGGTAGAACCGTGCGCTTAACTAATCCGCCTTGCTCGGCGGTGAGTAACGTGCGAGTGGTCCCTGGGCGTTGTTCATGCCCAAGGACCACTGCGGAGTTTCGTGATGTCACGTTTTAGTCTTCGTCTCCAGCGTCATCTGCGCTTTCGTCGGAACCTTCAACGACTGGAACTAGAGATAGCTTTCCACGTGGATCGATTTCAGCAATCTCGACGTGAACTTTGTCGCCAACCTTGAGAACGTCTTCAACATTCTCAACGCGCTTGCCACCAGAAAGTTTGCGCAGCTGACTAATGTGCAGCAACCCATCCTTACCTGGGGAAAGTGATACGAAAGCACCAAAGTTAGTTGTCTTAACAACTGTTCCCATGTAGCGCTCGCCTATTTCAGGCATTGTCGGATTAGCAATGGCATTGACCTGTGCGCGGGCAGCATCTGCTGCTTCGCCATTAGTCGCTCCAATGTAAACCGTGCCGTCATCACCAATGGAAATGTCTGCGCCAGTCTCTTCTTGAATCTGGTTAATGATCTTGCCCTTTGGACCGATAACTTCGCCAATCTTGTCGATTGGAATCATTACCGTGATGATTCGTGGTGCATACTGCGACATTTCATCTGGGCTATCGATTGCTTCCAGCATTACATCCAAGATCGCAAGCCGAGCTTCGCGGGCCTGAGTTAAAGCGCTAGCTAAAACTGAAGCTGGAATACCATCCAACTTGGTGTCTAGTTGCAGCGCAGTAACAAATTCCTTAGTGCCTGCAACCTTGAAGTCCATGTCACCGAATGCATCTTCGGCACCAAGAATGTCAGTTAGTGCAACATACTCAATTTTGCCATCGATTTCTTCCGAGATAAGTCCCATGGCAATTCCAGCAACTGGCGCCTGAAGTGGCACGCCGGCATTTAGAAGCGACAGCGTTGAAGCACATACGGAACCCATTGAAGTGGAACCATCTGAACCAAGCGCCTCAGAGACCTGACGGATTGCATATGGG
>Ga0209550_10003141_pt1 | contig 15772 bp, 12 predicted proteins | sample LauGreSuBDMM15SN_2_FD_187567 | JGI IMG/M metagenome (GOLD analysis project Ga0209550, IMG submission 187567) | Freshwater lake microbial communities from Lake Michigan, USA - Su13.BD.MM15.SN (SPAdes) (version 5) | ecosystem: Environmental > Aquatic > Freshwater > Lake | place: Lake Michigan...
GGGGATCGCGCTCGTAGGGCAGGCGAGGTTCCGGTTGTTGCCGACTGGCGAGCGCTGCGTGCGCTGGACAATGCGTGAAAACGGCGAAGAGTCCGAGGCGATGCCCGAAATCACTCCGCCGAATTTGGCCGACGCCGGTCTTGATGTGAACACGCACTTTGTGCGCGCGCGCAATGCCATGGTTGCGCGGGCGGATTTCGGTGCGCTGTTCGTGGACTATTACCTGCACCTCGGGGCGAATGCGATGAGGCCGGCGCCGGAGCACGATGCGTTGTTCAAGCGGGCGTTGGTGGCGTTTGTGCTGCACTGTGCGTCGCGGCCGCGGAACGAACTCACGGCGTGGACGATTAATTTCCAGGCTCCGCGCGTGAATTTATTTCTCACCGGGGACAATGAGCTGGGCACGGTAACGGGCCGGATTTTTGACGAAAACGTGAAGGAGCTGCCGGAAAATATTTTCTACTCGGACGTCGTGCGCGGGCGCGGCGAGAAACGGCGGAGCGCGGTGACGTTTACCGGCGCGGATCCGCTGGTGGCTGCGGAAAAGTTTTACACCCAGAGCGAGCAGCGGGCGGCGCGGTATTTCCAAGTGGGGGAGGAAGAGTGGGCGATGGTGACGGAGCATCCGGACTGCGACTTGGAATGGTTCAAGGCGTTGACGACGGAAGGCGCGCGGGAACTGGCCGCGAACGAGCCGTTGGGGTTTTTGGAAAAGCGCGTGTGCCGGTGGCACTGCGGTTGCAACCAAGCGAAGCTGATGGAGGTGCTCGCACCGGCGATGCGAAACGACCCGGTGGCGTTGTTTCAGGACGATTTGCACATCGAGATCCGGTGTCCGCGCTGCGCGGGGCGGCATACGATCACCCGTGAGTCGATGGAAGCCTTCGTGGCGGACGCGAAGTGATGCGCGGCGAAACTGGGAGACGGATTTTTTAACCACGGATGGACACGGAAGAACACGGATGGGAAGCGCGTGGAAGACGGAAGGGGCGCGATGAGTGAGATCCTTAAAAACATTTGGGGCGGGCTCGCCGGGGCGTCGGCGCTCGATCAGGCCAATCTCGCGCTCGGCGTTACGGGGGTGGGGTTAATGATCCGGCGGTCGTTGTGGGCGTTTCCGGTGGGGCTCCTTGCGGTGGTGGTGCAGGGGGTGTTGTTTTATCGGACGAAATTTTATGCGGATGCCACCCAGCAGGTATTCTTTTTCGCAGCGCTCGCGTGGGGTTGGTGGCATTGGATGCGGGCGGAGAAACGCGACGGGGGCGTCGCGTCCCCAGCGGCTTCCGTGGCGGCAGAACTGGCGGCGGAACTGCCGGTGGGAGTGCTGACGTGGCGCGGACGCGCGGTGACCCTCGTGGTCGGCGGCGCGGCGGTGGCGGGGTGGGCGCTGGCGCTGCGAGCTTGGACGGATGCAGTGATGCCGTGGCGCGATGCGTTCATCGCCGTTTTTGGAATCGCGGCGCAAGTGCTGCAGGCGAGAAAAGTGATCGAGAATTGGCCGCTGTGGATCGTAGTAAATGTCGTGGCGGTGGCGGCGTATTGGAAAGCGGATCTGGCCTACACGGCGTTTCTCTATGTGATTTATCTCGGACTCGCGGTGGTGGGCTGGAGGGAGTGGGCGCGGGTGATGACGCGCGACGGGGGCGGCGGATCGCCGCTACGATCATGAGCGGGGCGATCAGACGCGTGGTGGTGTTTGGCACCGAATCGACGGGGAAATCGACGCTCGCGGAGCGGCTGGCGGTGCGGTTCGGCGAGCCGTGGGCGGAAGAATTTGTGCGGGAGTTTTGGGAGATCAAAGCGGGCAAGATCACGGGCGAAGACCTCGGCTCAATCGCGCTGGGGCAGATCGCGAACGAGGAACGCGCGGCGGCGGCGGCGCGGCGTGTTGTTTTTTTAGATACCGACCTGCTCACGTGCACGTTGTGGGACGATGTGTTGTTCCCTGGGGTCTGTCCGCCGTGGGTGCGCGCCGAGGCGGAGGAGCGGGCGCGGGGCGTGGCGCTGTGGTTGCTGTGCGATACCGATGTGCCCTTCGAGCCGGACCCGCAGCGGAGTTTTCCCGATGCCGCCGGACGTGCGCGCGGACGGAAGATTTGGCGCGAGGCGCTCGAACGGCGGGGCCTACCCTACGTGGAGATTGGCGGGACGTGGGTGGAGCGCGAGCGTCTCGCGGTGGAGGCGGTGCAGAAACTCCTCGATTCGGCCGGGGAGTAACGTTTGCTGGGCAGACGCATCACAGCCGTTTCCGGTCTTTGATTTTGATGTCTCTTTAACCCACCCATGAAAACTCCCCTCCGTTTATTCGCGGTCGCTCTGCTGGCGATCACCTTTGCCCTGACCTCGGCCCGTGCGGCGGCGGCTGGCCCGCAACTCGGCATCCAGTCGTGGACGTGCCGCAACATGAGCTTCGATGAAGTCGTGGAGTTCGCGACCAAACATCAGATCAAAAATCTGCAGCTGATCTCCAAGCACATCGATCCGAAGGGCACGAAAGAGGAGACGCTGCGCAAGAAGGCGATCTTGGATGCGCGCGGTCTCACGTGCTACACCTTTGGCGTCAACGGCACTTCGCTGGTCAAGGAGGACAATCGAAAGTTATTCGAATTTGCGAAGCTCATGGGGATCAAAATCATCATCGTTGAGCCGAAAAATATGGCCGAGTGGGACAACCTCGAGCAGCTGGTGAAGGAATACGACATCAAGCTCGCGATCCACAATCACGGCACGGGTTCGGTCTACGGTGACCCAGCGACGGTGCAAAAAATTCTCGCGGTGCGGGATGCCCGGATCGGCGTGTGTCTCGATGTCGGTTGGGTGACGGCGGCGGGCTTCGATGTGGCCAAGGTGTTCCGCGAGTATAACGGCCGAGTGTTCGACATGCATTTGAAGGACAAGCGCCTTGAGCCGGCTGCGCCCGGCGCGATGGTGACGGACAAGCAAGGCCAGAAGAAACCGGCGGGTCCCACCATTCTCGATGTGGAAATCGGAACGGGGCAGGCGAATTACCAAGGGCTCTTCGCTGAAATCAAAAAGGCGAAGTGGTCCGGCGTGATGGCGATCGAGACTGACAACGGTGAATTTGCGAAGGACCCGAACAGGCTGGTCGCGGGTGGCGTGGCGTTTTTTAAAGCGAATACGCGGTAATTTTATCGCCGCCGCCCTCGGGTGGTACAGCACAACGGCGGCGGCGGTCAGGCGACCGCCGCCTTTTTTATGTGGCCCGGTAGCCTTGGTGCGTGGCACGGGCGTCCCGCCGGTGGGATTGGGGCGGGGGCAAACACGGGCAAGATGCCCCTGCCGCCCCGGGGCAGCGACTACGCGGAGACGCGCGCGGACAGAGAGGGGCCGGTGGGCGGGCTTGCGCGCGGTGCGAAAAGAGCCACGGTGGCGGGTGTCATGAGCGCCACTGAAATTATCGAGCTGATTGAAAAACTGCCGCCACAGGATAAAGCGGAGGTCATCGCCTACGTGAGAAAAGCGGGGATGGCGCCCGCTGAGCAAACGATTCGTTATCTTCCAGACGACGAAGCCGAGCGAATCGCGGAGCGGATATTCAGAGATCACAGCGAGTTGTTTCGGAAGCTGGCGCAATGAACCACGATGAGGAGCCGCGGTTTCTCCAATTAAAAACCGTTTTTTGGCTGCATCGGCGGTCGTTGGAATTGCACGGTGGTTTGGATGGGGTGCGGGACGAAGGCGCGATTGAGTCGGCTCTGGGTTCCGCCAAAAACGCCTACTTCTATGGGGGTGGTGACGCTTACGATGTCGCGGCTGCCTATGCGTTTCATATCGCCGAATCGCAGGCGTTTCTCGACGGCAATAAACGAACCGCCGCTGCGTGCGCGCTCACGTTTCTCGGAGGTTGCGGAATTCCTGTCCCGCGAGACGATGGAAGACTCTACGACGCGATGATCGCCATCAGTGCACGGCGGATGGACAAGGCAGGGCTGGCGGCGTTATTGCGGCAACAGTTTCCGCGCGGCTGATGCGGGGGGATACTGCCGAGCGGTGGGCGATTCCATGTATCAGGGGTGGCCCCACGGGGCCGGTGGCGCCGGAATCGGTTTGGTGAGATCGAATTCGACGCGAAAGCGGCGGCCTTCGGACGCGCGGACGAGGCGGTAGCTGAGGGATTTTTTGGGGGAGAAAAGGAAAGACCAGACGTTGGTCTTGGCGGCGGGGATTAATTCGGCGGTGAATTTGTCGGCCGGGAAATCTTGCTGGATCGCGGTGCCGACCGTGGCGGTATCGCCGCCGTAGTGGGTGACCTTGTCGGCGGTGCCGTCCTCGTGGCGATGGTCGTGTTTGAGGCGGAGGCCGGTGGTGGTGCGGGTGATCACCCACGTGCGCGAGCGGTTTTCGCCGACGTGGAACGGGATCTTGATCTCGTTTTCGCCGCAGGCGCGCACCTGCATGACGAGGGATTTGCCGGCGAAGGCGGAGTCGGTGGCGCTGGTGCTTTCGACGATTTTTCCGGCGTAGGCCTGGCCGCAGAGTGCGCGGAGTTCGCTCCAGAATGTTTCCTGTTCGGGGGGCAGAGCGCCGGCGGTCAGCGGGAGGAGCAGGGCGAGCAGGAGAAGGCGGAGGCGAGGCATGAGGGGGGAGGGAAAAGTGAAAGTGAGAGTGAAAGTGAGGGGGGAGTGAGAGTGAACGTGAAAGGGAACGTGAACGTGAAAGGGGAAGGGGTGGTCGCGAGGGGGTGAAGGCTGAAGGACGGAAAGGGTGTGCGGCTATTTCGGTGACAGGGGGCCGAAGACACGGGTGAAGTTGGTGGCCACTTGAGCAGCGAGGGAATCGAGGGAGAGACGGCGGAGTTCGGCAAGGGCTTCGTAGGCGACGACGATGTTTGCGGGGTGGTTGATCGTGGTGCCGTCGGGCGTTTCGCCGAGGGGGAAGCGGTTGCGCTCCGGGTCGGGGGCTTTCACGGGGGCGTCGGTTTCGACGAGGAGGCGGTCGAAGGGGATGGCGCGGAAATTTTCGAGACGGGGGGCGTGGCGGGGGGCGAGCCACTCGACGTTGAAAGAAAAATAGGCGCCGAGGTCGGCGAAGGGTTTGATCAGCTCGGCTGAACCGCCGTAGCCGTGCAGGAGAAAACCGCAGGCGGGCAGGCTGGGCGCGGTGCGAAGGACGTCGAGGGCGGCGCCGTAGGCTTGGGTGGCGTGGATCGAGGCAGGGCGGTTCAGCTCGGCGGCAAGATCGAGTTGCGCGGCGAAGACTTCGACTTGCTCGGCGAGCGGAGCGACGCGGAGGCCGGCGATGCGGGGATCGTCGGCGCGGACACCGTCGATGATCCAGCGGTCGAGGCCGATCTCACCGACCCCGGCGCGCGGATCGGCGAGGAGCGCGGCGCGGAGGAGGCGGAGCCAGTGGGGTGTGCGTTGGCCGCAGTCCCAGGGGTGGATGCCGTAGCTGGGGACGAGCTGGAGTGGAGAGTTGGGAGTGGAGAGCTGGGCGCAGAGCGAGGCGACGAGGGGGAATTCGTCTTCGTTGGTGGCGTTGACGACGACGGCGCGGACGCCGGTGCGTATCAGATCCGCGACGACGGTCGCATGGTGCGGGACGAGGGCGTCGAATTGAAAGTGGAGATGAGCGTCGTAGAGGTCAGGCATCGGAGGGAGGAGGTGCCCCCGGAACACTCGGAAGACTCTGAAGGCGGAGGAACCGGGAGACTGTGGGCGGTCAGGATGGGTGCGAGTGGGCGAAGGCGCGGATAGTGGCGCGGGCGCTGGCGAGGCCGTTGCGGCGGGTCGGGCTCAGGTTTCTTGCGAGGTCGAGGGCTGCGAGGGGATCGGGTTCGAAGGTGGCGATGTCGGCGGGGGTGGCGCCGCTGTAGAAATTGCAGAGGAGGGCCACGAGGCCGCGGACGAGGGGTCCGTCGGCTTCACAACGGAACGAGCAGCGGCCGTCGCGGACCTCGCCGACGAGGTAAACGAGGGAGATGCAGCCGCGGATGCGATGGGCGTCGGTGCGCTCGGCTTCGGCGAGGGGCGGAAGTTTTTTCGCGCGATCGACGACGGCGCCGAGGCGTTCCTGCGGATCGTCGATGATCGCGAGGTCGGCGGTGAGTTGGGTGAGTTTTTCGGCGAGGGTCACGGGTGAGAAGTGAGCCCCGGGGGAGGCGAACGCGCAAGGGTGCGGTATTGAAACACCACGCGCTCACGCTCGTAGCGACCAGCATTCAAAAACTCAAATGACGTGCGTATCACCACTCGCTGGCGCTCGCGGCTACCCGGCAAATCACAGTCTGAATCTTTTGGGCGATCGATCGAGGAGACCGCGAACGATGGGAGGGACGTCGCGGTGCGGACTAGAAGTTGCCCTTGATGCCGACTTGGAAGTTGACGCCGTATTCGCCTTCGCTGGCGAACTTCACGTAGCGCGGGCTGCCGATCGCGTAGGCGTAGTTTTGGTCGCGGTCGTTGAAGATATTGCGGGCGGTGAAGTAGAGGCCGTAGCGGGCGGTGAGGCGGTAGTCGCCGGAGAGGTCGAGGCGGAGGCGCTCGGCTTGGTAGTTCCAACCGGCGGCACCGAGGTTGGCGGCGGCGACGGTGCCAACGCGTTTTTTTCCGACGAGGGTCCACTTGGCCATGAGGGAGAGCCCGCGGCGGTTGTAGTTGAAGCCCCAGTTGATGATCTTGGGGGTGAAGCCGCGGAAGTCCGCCTCGGCGGGGCTGCGGTTGGTGACGAGTGTGGTGTTGGCGAAGAGGCGGATGCTGCGGGCGACGTTGAGTGACGTGAACGTGGTGAGGGGCGCGTTGAGATTGAACTCCCAGCCGTTGATGTGGGTGATGCCGTCGACGTTGATGGGGGCGTTGACCTGGTAGTCGGTAAATTCCTCGCCGAGGCCGATGGTTTCGAGGAATTCCGGGGTCGCGATGAAGTTGCGGGTGGCGAAAGAATTTTTGATCTGCTTGCGGAAAAAGCCGGCCGAGATTTCGCCGCCGTTGGGGGTGTAGTATTCGAGCCGGACGTCGAGGCTGTTGGCGGTCCAGGGTTTGAGCGCGGGGTTTTTTGTGGTGATGGTGCCGAGCGCGGCGCCGGTGGTGTTGCTGGCGGGATCGAAGTCCACTTGGCTGATATTCGTGGCGCCGAGAATATTGCCGAAGTCGGGGCGCCCGACGGTTTGGGCGAGCCCGAGGCGGCTGATGAGGTTGGTGGTGAGATTGTAACTGGCGTTGAGACTGGGGTAGTAGCCGCCGTATTCCTTCTGCATGCGGGCACCGAGTTTTTTATAAACGAGTGCGTCTTCGGCGATGCCGTTGGCGACGCCCTCGGGGGTGGTGGTGTTGATGGAGGCGGCGGGATAAATCAGGATCGGGCGTTTGGCGGCGTCGAGGACGAGGTTGCCGGCGGCGTCGTGGCGGTAGCGCGCGTTGTTGTCCTGCAGAACCGTTTTGCCGTCGTCGGTGGTGCGCTCGTAGCGGAGGCCGGTGACGATGCGGAGACGATTATCGAGGAGGGAGAAGTCGCCCATGAGATAGGCGGCGTCGAGGCGCTCGACCATTTCTTCGGTGGTAGTGAGAGCGGTGCGGACGTCGGTACGGCGATTGGTGAGCGGGTTAAAATACTGCGGGAATTGTTCGTAGAGCTGCCAGGCGCGGCGGCCGCTGACGAACTGGGCCTGGGGGGCTTTGCGGGGCATCGGGAAGGAGAGCATCGCCTCGTTGAGCAGACTGAAAGGGGTCTTGGTAGTGCTGTCGTCGGCGTTGTTGGCGATGCCGTCGGGACCGACGTAAACGGGGTTGAAGGATCCGTTGCTGCGGCTGCGGTAGCTCTCGTTGGTGGAGACGCCAGTCTTGAGGGAAAAATTGGTTTTGGCCGTGAAGAATTTCCGTTTGGCGTCGTAGCGGGCGCTTTTGCCGACGCTGTCGTTTTCACGGGTGGTGTTGGCGCCGTTGAGGAAGAAATTGTAGCTGTTGAGATCGAAGGGATCGATGGCTTGGCCGGCGGCGTTGCGTACGGTGACGCGGCCCGGGAGGTAGGAGCTGTAGCCGTCGAGATCGACGGTGGCACCTTGGATCCGGGCGGAGGCGGTCTCGAACTGGCGGTGGGAGATGGCGCGGTAAGTTTGGTCGGATACGTTGTAGCCGATGCTACCGGTGAAGTCCCAGAGCGGGCCAATGTGGCGGTGGCTGAGGCGGAGAATGGAATTGCGGACGCGGACGTAGCGGGCGGTGTTGTTGACGTTGGCGGAGCCGGAGCCGGGGCGGCCGTGAGTGAAGGTGTCGCCCCAGGCGATGGGGTTGGTGCCGGCGTTGATGGTGAAGTTGTGCTGTTCGTAGTCTTGGACGAGCCAGTTGCCGCCGGCGGAAAACGAGAAAACATCGACGGGGGTGGCCTTCCAATCCAGGCGCGTGCCGACGGCGTAGCGATGCTCGTAGACGGGAAAGGTGTTGTAGGTGAGGCTGGCGAGGTAGGGGTTGTCGACCGTGGCGCGGAGGGGATTGGTCGCGGTGGTGATGGCGGTGTTGAAGGTGCGGTTGATGCGGCGAGCGGAGCCGAACTGGTCGTTCTTCACGGCGTTGATGGAGAAGCCGAAGGTCTTCGAGACGGGGACGGTGTAGGAGAAATCGAAGTCGGGCTGGTAGTGGAAAGTCTTGCGCTGGTCGTCGCCATCGCCGCCGCCGGGTTTGCGGTGGAGGCCGACCTGATGGGAATTTTGGTTGATGTAGGCTTTGAAGCGGAGCTCAGGGCGGCGGGCCTCGAAGGCGGTGCGGCTGACCATGTTGATGGAACCGCCGAGGCTGGAGGCGGGCATGTCGGGCGAGGGGACTTTGGTGATCTCGATGCGGGAGGCGTTGTTGAGTGAGATCGCTTGGAGTGACGTGCTCCGGGAGAAACCGCCGGCGCCGGCGGTGTTCACATCGTCGCCATCGAGTGCGATATTGGTGTAGGTGGCGGGGAGGCCGCGGAGTCCGATCGAGACGGTGTTCATCTGATCGGTCCCGACATCGACGCCGGGGAGGAATTTCACGAACTCGCCGAGGTTGTTTTGGATGACGTCGCCGAGGGCATCGGTGGAGAGGACGGTCTTGATATTGCCGGCGAAGCGCTGCTCGTTGATGGCGATGGTGGCGGCGTTGGTCTCGCGCGCGGCGCCGACGACGAACGAGTCGAGTTTCACGGTTCCGTCCGCGGCGGTGGCAGCGGGTGCGAGGCCGGTCGGGACGAGGGCGAAGTCACGTTGGGCGGTGGTGCCGGCGGGGACCGCGAGGGTGGTGGTTTGCGGAATGAGTCCGGTGGAGAAGACGGTGAGCGTGACGTTGCCGGGAGTGAGGCCGGCGAGACGGTATTCACCGAAGGCATCGGTGAAGGCTTCGCGGGTGGTGCCGGCGACGGTGACGCGGGCGTTTTCGAGGGAGAGGTTGGCGGCCTGGTTTTGGACGCGGCCAGTGATCGTCGCCGTGTTCGCGGATTGGGCTGGGGCGACCGTCGCGAGCAGGGCGAGCGCGAGGGCCGAGACGAGCGCGGTGGTGAGGTGCGCGAGGGCGCGGGCGGCGAAGCGACGGAGAGCGGCGATGGGTGTGGTCATGGTGCAGGTTAAAGGGAGGAGCTCACGAGGTGGGCGCACAGTGGGTCAGGAGGGTGAGGCCAACACGAACAGAAAGACGATTTCAGCGACGGCGCGGCGCAACGATTTTGTGGCGGGACTAAGTGCGCCAGTGGATAAAAAAACGCGAGCCGTAGAAGGCTCGCGTGGGTCTGTGGATGAAGGGCAGGCGTAAAGCTGGCCCACAAGACGAGAAGTCGGCGGTGGGGAAACCGCCGCTCCGTTCGGAAAAAGTATCAGTTGTAGAACATCGCCTCGTTCGACTGGAAGAGGGCGTGGGCGAGTTTCGCCCATGCGTCGAGCGGTCGATTGTCGAAGACTCCGCCGACCTGGGGGTTGAACTTCGGGCTGGCCTTGGGGGCCTTAGCTTTTTTCTCGGCCATGCGGGCGTCGCGGGTGGACGCTTTCGCGGCGGGGAGCGCCGCGCTGAGGACGACGTCCTGGCCGGTGGGATTGGCCTTTACGTAGCGAAGGCCGATATCGACTTCGGTCTTCGTCGGCCAGCGTTGGAAGATGGCGAGGTAGAGCGAGGTCACGCGGAGGTCGTCGGTTTTGAGGTCGGCGAAGGCGGGGCGGTCGACGAGTTTGCGGGCGGTTTCGATGACCATTGGGCTGTTCATAAGGAACAGAGCCTGTTGAGGAACGAGGGTTTCGTAGCGGCGGCCGGAGGAGACGTCGGGGCTGGGGAAGTCGAACTGGGTGAGGAGTTCGGGCGGGTTGGTGCGGTCGATCATCGTATAGACCGAGCGGCGTTTGGCGAAGGCTTCGCTGCTGATGGCGACGGGCTGGCCGCCGCGCGTGCGGTCGAGCTCGCCAGTGATGACGAGGAGGGAGTCGTGGAGCTCCTCGAAATCCATCCGGCGAAGATTGTAGCGCCAGAGATATTTGTTGTTGGGATCGAGTTCGACGTAGCTCGGGTTGGGCGCGCTGCTCTGCTGGTAGGAGGCGCTCAGGACGATGAGGCGGTGCATCGATTTGATGGACCATTGATTTTCGACGAAGGTGGCGGAGAGCCAGTCGAGGAGTTCGGGGTGAGTCGGGGCCGACGACATATTGCCGAGGTCGTCGGGCGTATCCACAAATCCGGTGCCCCAGTGTTGTTGCCACAGGCGGTTCATCATGACGCGGGCGGTCAGGGGATTCTTCGGGTCGATGATGGCTTGGGCGAGTTGGAGGCGGCCGGAACCCTGGTTCCACACTGGACGTTTCTTGGGGTCGGTGGAGAGGATTTCCAGGAAACGGCGCGGGACGATGTCGCCTTTGTTGGCGTTTTCTCCCCGCAGGAGCACGGGGTAGTCGCGGGAGCGGGGGACGTCGGTGACGGCATTGGCGCGGATGGGGGCACCGGGGTGCTTGAGTTCGAGGTCGGTCTTCTCGCGGTAGAGTTCGCGTTCGGCGCGTTGCAGCTGCTGGCGCTTGAGGGGGTCGATTTTGGCGACGGAGTCCTTGGCTTTGTTTTTTCCGCTGGTGGCGCGACGGACCTCGGCCTGCTCGGCTTTGAGGTCGACCTCGCGTTTATCGAAGGCCTTGGATTTTTCGAGGTAGTCGAGGTAGTCGGCGGTTTGGGGCGCTTGCGACGCGAGGAGCGGGAGCTCCGTGGGCGTCATCGTATTCGCGAAGATGCCGTAGAGGGAATAGTAGTCCTTGGTGGGGATAGGATCGAATTTGTGGTCATGGCATCGGGCGCAAGCGACGGTGAGGCCGAGGAAGGCTTTGGCGGTGACATCGATTTGGTCGCCGATGATGTCTTCTTTCCGGCCGTTGAATTGATTGCCGAGGGAAAGAAAGCCGAGTGCGGCGAGGGGCCAGCGGGTGTCGGGTCGGCTGGCGATGACCTCCATGGCGGGCAGTTCGACGATGGGATCGGCGGAGCCGTTGGCGGGTTTGCTGGCGACATGCGGGATGACGACCGAGCGGGCGGCAGAGGGGGAGGGCTTGAGTTTGGACTGTTTTTCGAGGTGGTTGGCGAGGTAGTCGCCGGCGAGTTGGGCGAGGATAAACTTGTCGTAGGGCAGGTCGGCGTTGAGGGCGTCGATCACGAAGTCGCGATAGGTCCACGCGTGCGGGAAGCGGTTGTCTTCCTGGCGCGGGGCATCGCCCTTGGTGTCGGAGTAGCGGGCGACATCGAGCCAGTAGCGGGCCCAGTGTTCTCCGTAGGCGGGGGAGGCGAGGAGGCGGTCGACGACTTTGGTGTAGGCATCGGGCGAGGGGTCCCTCACGAAGGCTTGCACGTCGGTGGGATGGGGAGGCAGACCAATGAGGTCGAAGTAAATGCGGCGGATGAGCGTGGTTTTTTCGGCGGCGGAGTTCGGGCCCATGCTCTTGGCCTCGAGTTTGGCGAGGACGAAGTTATCGATGGGATTTTTGATCCACGCGGAATTCTGGACGGTCGGGAGCACGGGCTTTTTAACGGGCTTGAAGGACCAGTGATTCTTACCCACGCCGGCGTACGCGGCCGAGTTGCCGGTGGCGACGTTGATGCGGGGGTCGGGGGCGCCGCGGCGGACCCACTCGGTGAGATCGGCGATCTGTTGGTCAGAGAGTTTTTCGCCCTTGGGGGGCATCTGGAGGTCTTCGTCCTTGTAGCGGATGGCCTGGATGAGGAGGGAGTCATCGGGTTTGCCGGGGACGATCGCGGCCCCGGTGTTGCCGCCGGCGAGGACAGCTTCTCGGCTATCGAGGAGCAGGCCACCCTTCACTTTGTCGCTTTCCTTGCTGTGACACGTGTAGCACTTCTCGGCGAGGAGCGGACGGATTTTCGCTTCGAAGAATTGGAGGTCGGCGGGGGCGATCGCGGCTTTTACGACCGGGTGGCCGACGGGCAAGTCGGCGGCGCGGGCGAGGGGGGCGATGGCTGAGAGGGAGGAAAGAAGGAGAACGACGAACGAAAACGAGAACGAGAACGAGTGGGAGGTCCCGCCTCTCACGAGGCGGGCTACGGCGGAGCGGGCTACGGCGGGAGCGGAGCGCGGGGCGAGGGCGGTGCGGCGGCTCATGGCGGTCATGCGAGGAGGGGTTTGATGACGTTGCCGGCGACGTCGGTGAGGCGGAAATCGCGACCGTTGAAGCGGTAGGTGAGCTTCGTGTGGTCGAGGCCCATGCAGCGCAGGATGGTGGCGTGGAGATCATGCGGGTGCACTTTGTCGACGATGGAGGCCGCGCCGAATTCGTCGGTGGCGCCGTGGACGGTGCCGCCTTTCACGCCGCCGCCGGCCATGACGATGGAGAAGGCCTTGGCGTTATGGTCGCGGCCGGGGCTGGGGGAACCGTTGCGATCACGGGTGGGCTTACGGCCGAATTCACCTCCCCAGACGACGAGGGTGGAGTCGAGGAGGCCGCGCTGCTTGAGGTCGGTGATGAGCGCGGCCAGCGGTTGGTCGATTTCGCCGGCTTTGGCGGTGAGACGAGTCTGGATATCTTGGTGATGATCCCAACCCTGATGCCAGACTTGGACGACGCGGACGCCGCGCTCGATGAGGCGGCGGGCGATGAGGAGTTGTTTGGCCTGATCACTGCCGCGACTGCCGGGAACGCCGATGCCGTAAGCAGCGCGGGTGGCCTCGGATTCCTTGTTAATGTCAAAGGCGTCGAGGGACTCGGCCTGCATGCGGAAGGCGATCTCGTAACTCTCGAGGCGCGTCTCGAGGGCGGCGTCGCGTTGAAGGTTTTGCGCGTGGAGTTCGTTCAGCTGGTGGATCATGTCGAGCTGGCGGCGCTGCTCGGATTTGCCCACGTAGGTATTGCGGATGTTCTGGATCATCAGCGGCACGGTGGGGGCTTGCGTGTTAATGCTGGTGGCCTGGTAGACGCCGGGGAGAAACGCGGCCTGGTAGTTGGCGGAGCCGCCGGGTGGGAGGCCGCCGCCGCGCAGGGCGATGAAGCCGGGAAGATTTTGGTTTTCCGTGCCGAGACCGTAGACCAGCCAAGACCCCATGCTGGGTTTCGCGATGCGGAGGGATCCGGTGTTCATGAACACGGTGGCGACCTCGTGGGCGGGAATGTCCGTCCACATGGAGCGAATGACCGCGAGGTCGTCGGCGTGCGCGGCGGTTTTGGCAAAGAGATCGCTCACCTCGAGCCCGCTCTGGCCGTATTTGGAGAATTTAAATGGCGAGCCGAGGGCAATGTCGCCGCCCGGGATGCTCTTGCCGTGCATCTGGGTGAGGGAGGGTTTGGGGTCCCACGTGTCGACGTGCGACGGAGCGCCTTGGGCGAAGATGTGAATGACGGCTTTCGCCTTGCCGGCGAAATGGGAGGCGCGCGGGGTGAGTGGGCCGGTGACGACGTTGGCGTCGGATTGGGCGGCGATGAGGTCGCGGGGGTCGAGCAAGTTGGCGAGCGAGAGCGCGCCGACGCCCATGCCCATGCGATTGAGAAACTGGCGGCGGGTCAGGAAATAGTCAGACAGGTCGGTGGAGACGCCGTGGCAGGTGGGGTGTTCGGTGGGCTCGGGATGGGACGACATGGTGGTGGAGAGGGGTTGGGTGGCCGCGGTTTTTCGATCTGGGTCGGAGACGTCGGGGTGGTGGGATGGTTTCAGACAATCTGATCACAGCACTGGCAAAAATAAACATCGACGCAAACCTCTCGAACCGTGAGAGGCAACCTGTTTGATTAAACAAGGCTTTGACGGTTGGCGGCGCCGCACCCAGCTTCGCAATACCATGCACCCCGCCCCCCATCCGACGGCTGACGCCGCACCGAAGAAACGCGACACGCTTTACCTGCAGGTCGTGGTTGCGATCGCGTTGGGTATTTTCATTGGCTGGCTGAAACCGCAGTGGGGGATCGCGCTCCAGCCGCTCGGCGACGGCTTCATTAAGCTCATTAAGATGATCATCGCGCCGATCATTTTTTGCACGGTGGTGGCGGGCATCGCCGGCATGGGCGACCTCAAGCGCCTCGGCAGCGTGGGGCTGCGGGCGTTGGCGTATTTTCTGACGCTGACGACCGTCGCGCTGGTCATCGGGCTCGTCGTGGCCAATGTCGTGCGGCCCGGTGACGGCATGCACATCGACGCCTCCAAGCTCGATACCAAGCAGGTCGAATCCTACATTACGCAGGGCAAGGCGCAGAGCACGGTCGGTTTTTTCCTGAACATTATCCCGAAGACCTTTGTCAGCGCCTTTGCCGAGGGCGAAATCCTCCAAGTGCTGCTGCTGGCGTTGCTCTTCGGGTTCGCGTTGGCGCGCATTGGTGAGCACGGCCGGCCGGTGATGAACCTGCTCAACGAAGTCGCGCGGGTGATGTTTGGTATCGTGTGGTTCATCACGCGGCTCGCGCCGATCGGGGCGTTTGGCGCGATGGCGTTTACGATCGGGAAATTCGGCATCGGCTCGCTGGTGTCGCTGGGTCAACTGCTGCTGACGGTCTATATCACGTGCGCGTTGTTCATCGTGCTCGTGCTCGGCGGCGTGGCGCGGGCGGCGGGCTTCCGGTTCTGGAAGGTGATTCGCCACATCAAGGAGGAGATTTTCATCCAGCTCGGCACCTCGTCTTCCGAGGCCGCGATGCCCGGGCTCATGGAGAAACTCGAGCGCGTGGGCTGCGCCAAGCCCGTCGTGGGCGTCGTCGTGCCGGCGGGCTACTCGTTCAATCTCGACGGCACGTGCATCTACCTCACGTGCGCCGCGCTTTTCCTCGCGCAGGCGACCGATACGCCGATGAGCGTGATGGATCAGATCGGGCTGCTCGCTGTGATGTTGCTCACCTCGAAGGGCGCGGCAGGCATCACCGGCAGCGGCTTTATCGTGCTGGCGGCGACGATCTCGACGACGGGGAACATCCCGCCCGCGGCGCTCGCCGTGATCTTTGGTATTGATCGGTTCATGTCGGAAATCCGCGGGCTCACCAATCTCATCGGCAACGCCGTCGCGACCCTCGTGATCTCGAAGTGGGAGGGAGCGATCGACGAATCCAAGGCGACGGAAATCCTCGTAGGAAAAAAGAGCTGATCGTCGCGTGAGGGTGGGGAAACGCGACGGAGGTGTCGTGTCCCCTGCGCGGGGAGGTACCAGCGCGGGGAGGCGATTGGGCGCGCGGGGTGGAGGGCTGGGCGGTGTGACCGTCGTTGTGGGGTTTCGGTGAGCTTGCGCTTTCTTTTTTCGGGGTCCTCGCTTTTTCCGATGGGTGAACAAACCAAGCCGATTCTAAGTTTCGGAGGAATCGACCGCTCATAATCGACCGCTCATAGGCTTCATCAAGGGATGAATCCTTGAA
>Ga0209550_10003143_pt1 | contig 15767 bp, 10 predicted proteins | sample LauGreSuBDMM15SN_2_FD_187567 | JGI IMG/M metagenome (GOLD analysis project Ga0209550, IMG submission 187567) | Freshwater lake microbial communities from Lake Michigan, USA - Su13.BD.MM15.SN (SPAdes) (version 5) | ecosystem: Environmental > Aquatic > Freshwater > Lake | place: Lake Michigan...
TAAAAAAATTGGCATAACGTTTTGGTTGTCTAAAACAAAACACATTACCGCCAATGCCTTTTGGTGTACCACCGCTATCTAAAAAAACACCCTCGGCATTGCCAAATGTAATATCAGCATCTTTTAACTGGCTTGTAAAATGCTGCAATAAATCATTACCATCATTTGGAGGCATTTTGCTTTTATTTGGGAAAGTTGTGCCAAACATAATATCCCCTACTGCTATTAATGAAATAGTATCGCCTTTTTTAATAGAGGCAACTTCCTTTTTAGGTATAGAATCTGTTGTTAATTTTTCAACCTGTGGCTTTTTATCTTTTGCCAAATTGCCACAACTAAGCCAGCAAAAAACTACAATAACACTTATATATAATTTCATTGCATTAAATTTATTATTTATTTAAAATATCTGCCAACTCTTTATCCCAATTACCTGTTTTACCATATTCAACTACTCTACCTTTTTCTATTCCATCTTTCATAATAATAATAGTAGGTACATTTTTTATATTAAATGCTTCTGCAATACTAGCAAGCGTTTTTTTTTCTCTATTAACCCCAAAAAAACTAATGGTATTATCTGGCACTCCACTTTTTTCTTGCAAAGCAAAAAATTTGGGGAGTATATTTTGAGTATCCTCACACCAAGTGCCCCCAAATACTATAAACTGAACTTTGCCTTTATTACGCTCAAATGCATTAACCGTTAATGTATCTGGCTTATAGCCAACTTTAGCACTTCGCATCCAAGTAAATGTATTTTCGTTTTCAATTAAATATTTATTTACAATGCCTCTAAATATTTTTACCTCGGGGTGTTTAGCATCAGTAGTTACCTCATATTGTGCTTGTGAAATTGCTCCAACGTTTGCGCTAACTAAAGCTAATAAAATAATTATTTTTTTCATTTTGAAAATTTTGAATATTAAATATCAGGCATCTTATCAACATAAAAATATTTATTGTGTTAATGAGTGATTGTAGTACAGTTAAGTAGTATTTTTTAGCATTAGATTAAAGCGTTGCTTTTAATTCCAACAAAAAGCTTTTCAATTTTTTCAAATGTTCTATCATTTCAAACTTTTCATCTACCTTTTTATTTTTCTTAATAAAATCTTTTGCGCCTTCTAATGTATATTTCCGCTCTCGTAATAAAGTATAAATTAATTTTAAATTTTTAACATCCTCTGGTCTAAATAACCTATCGCCTTTCCCATTTTTTTTTGGTTTAAGCACATCAAATTCATTTTCCCAAAAGCGTATAAGGCTTTGATTAACTTTAAACATAGTAGCCACCTTACCAATAGTATAATAGCTTTTAGTAAACAATTCTTCATCGGCTGGAACATCAATTAAATCAACAGTGGCTTCCATATCTTTAATACTCATACGCCCTCTAGTACTTTTTTGTTTAACCTCAGTATATAAAAGTATAGGCTTAGGATTAACCTTTTTAGGTATGGCTTTTTTTTCTTCTTTTTTTGGGGGTAAAGAAGGGTCATCAAAAAAATCGAAAGCTATTTGCGAAAGTGCCATTTCATAAAATTAAACAAAAATAATTTCTTAATAAATCTTCTTCAAAATCATTTCCTCTTTTGGGGGCGGCGGGGGTTTAGTCAAAACTTTTAGCACTACCTGTTGCAGCCATTTTTAACAATCTATCATACTGCTCTGCATTTAAATCATTAAAGAAGAAGTAAACAGGATCAACAGGCTCTCCATTAATATGTACTTCGTAGTGGCAATGGGGGCCTGTACTGGCTCCTGTATTACCTACCCAACCAATTACTTCGCCACGTTTTACTTTTTGTCCAACACTTGTTTTAATACGCACCATGTGCATATACACCGTTTCGTATCCATAGCCATGATTGATGATTACATGATTACCAGCACCACCACCAGCGCCTGCTGTGGTTACCACACCATCACCTGTGGCATAAATGGGTGTGCCCTGTGGGGCTGTAAAATCAAGCCCATTATGCATTTTGGCTATGCCATATATAGGATGAATACGCATGCCAAAACCACTAGCAATACGTGTAAGCTCTTTATTACTTAAAGGCTGTATTGCAGGTATACTAGCTAGTTTACTATCTTGGTTTTTTATTAATTGCTCAATAGTGGCGTAGCTTTGATATTGATAGGTAGCCCTAGCTGTTATATTATCTAAAGTTTTAGCAATATCTTTCCCTAACTCATCATCATTCATTAAACTAATTTTTTCTAGCTCCTTTTTTTTCTCTATTGCTTTTGTTCTGGCACTATCACTAACAGGTGTAGCTTCAAAAATACTTCTATATACCTCATTGTCTCTTTTTTCTAAATCGGCCATTTGCTGTTGTAACGATTTTACCTTACTGTTAAGTGTAGCATAATTGTCTTTCATTAATTCGTACTTTAACGCACTTTCTTTATCGGTGGCTTTGGGCACAAACTTGTTATATAAAGAAATTATAATTAGGCAACTAACCGCTAAGGCACTCATAAAACCAAATATCCGCAACAGTTTTACCTGTAATGGCGTTACCAGTTTTTCGTACCGGAGCGTATTGGTGTTATAGTAATATTTTATTTTTTTCATGCCCCAAACCCCTAAAGGGGCTTTTTTGTACCTTTGTAAATGGATAGCAAATATAAACCCATAATACACAAAAAGCAACTCATATAAATAACGTCAATATGATGACTAGTAGCGAAATAAGACAAGCATTTTTAGATTTTTTTGAAAGTAAGCAACACAAAATTGTAGCAAGTGCACCTGTAGTTATAAAAAACGACCCTACGCTTTTATTTACCAATGCTGGTATGAACCAGTTTAAAGATTACTTTTTAGGTAATAAACCTGCCCCTTTCCCTCGTATTGCCGATACACAAAAATGCTTACGAGTTAGTGGTAAACATAACGATTTGGAAGAGGTAGGGGTAGATACCTACCATCACACTTTATTTGAAATGTTGGGCAATTGGAGTTTTGGAGATTATTTTAAACAAGAAGCCATTGCATGGAGTTGGGAGCTGTTAACAGAAGTATATAAGTTAGATAAAGACCGTTTGTATGTAACCGTTTTTGAGGGCGATGAAAAAGAAGGTATCCCATCTAGTAAAATTGCATTGGTAGAATGGAAGAAAATTTTACCAGAAGACAGAATTGTTTATGGTAATAAAAAAGATAATTTTTGGGAGATGGGAGATACTGGTCCTTGTGGCCCTTGTAGTGAAATACATGTTGATTGTAGAAGCAATGAAGAAAGAGCAAAAATACCAGGAAGAGATTTAGTAAACAACGACCACCCACAAGTAATAGAAATTTGGAACAATGTATTTATACAATATAATCGTAAAAAAGATGGAACCCTAGAGCCCCTTCCGGCCACACATGTAGATACAGGTATGGGTTTTGAACGATTAGTAAGAGTAATACAAGGCAAACAAAGTAATTATGATACGGATGTGTTTAGTGGCACAATTAGTAAAACAGCGGAAATTGTAAATAAAATTTACAAAGCCGATGATAGTAAAGAGTCGGTTGCCTTTAGAGTTTTAGCCGATCATATAAGAGCAATAAGTTTTACCATTGCAGATGGGCAATTGCCTAGCAACACAGGTGCAGGCTATGTTGTCCGCCGTATTTTACGCCGGGCTGTTCGTTACTATTATTCTTACTTAAATTATAAGCAACCCTTATTGCATCAATTACTTTCAATTATTACTACACAGTTTGAGAATGTTTTTCCCGAATTAAAAGCACAAGAAAGCTTTGTTGCAAAAGTTATAAAGGAAGAAGAGGAAGCTTTTTTGAGAACGTTAGACAAAGGGTTAAAAAGAATTGAAGATGTTATTACGGCATCTCAATCATCAAAAATTATTGATGGCAGAAGTGCCTTTGAGTTGAATGATACCTTTGGTTTTCCTATTGACCTTACCAAACTTATTGCAGCTGAAAACAACTTAGCGGTTGATGAAGAAGGTTATGAAGCAGCAAGAAAAGAACAACAAGAAAGAGGAAGAACGGCCACCGCATTAGAAACCGAAGATTGGATTAACGTAAACACTGTTGCCAAAACAACCTTTGTAGGTTATGATAGTTTAGAAGCTAAAACAAAAATTGTTAAGTACAGAAAAGTTAGTGGTAAGGGAAAAGAACTGTATCAAATAGTTTTGGAAAACACTCCATTTTATGCCGAAAGCGGTGGACAGGTTGGTGATAGTGGAGAGTTGAAAATGGATAGTGGAGAGTTGAAAGTGATTGATACAAAGAAAGAAAATGATTTAATTATTCATTTTACAGAAAGTATTTTACCAGAAATGTATGGTGAAGTAATTGCACTTGTTGATGCCGACAGAAGAAAAGAAATTACCGTTCACCACAGCGTTACCCATTTAATGCAAGCGGCGTTACGCCAAGTATTAGGCAACCATGTAGCACAAAAAGGAAGTTTAAATAACGAAGAGTATTTACGATTTGATTTTAGTCATTTTGCAAAAGTTACCGATGCCGAAATTGCAGGGGTAGAAAAACTAGTAAACGAAAAAATTCGTCAAAACATACCTGTTGTAATTAAAGAAATGAAAAAAGATGATGCAGTGGCATTAGGAGCAATGGCATTGTTTGGCGAAAAATATGGCGATTCAGTAAGGGTGGTAATAATGGATGAAAAGTATAGTATTGAACTTTGCGGTGGTACACATGTAGGCCACACAGGCGAATTAGGTTTGTTTAAAATTACCAGTGAAAGTGCCATTGCTGCTGGTGTTCGAAGAATAGAAGCCGTTTGTGGTAAGGTTGCTGAAAAGTATGTCAATCAAAATTTTGAGGTAATCAATGAAATCGGCGGGCTATTAAAAAACCCAGCAGACATAGCAAAATCTATAGAAAATTTACAAGCCGAAAACATCTCTCTTAAAAAACATATTGAAGCGTTGGAAGCAAGGCAATTAGTGGTATTAAGAAATGAGCTTTTGCAAAAAGATGAAATAATTAACAACGTTACGTTTATAGGAGACATCGTAGAAGTAAGCAGTGCCGATAACCTTAAAAAGCTGTGCTTCGATTTAAAAACAAAATTAAATGACTACGTAGCTGTGCTTTGTTGCAATATAGATGGTAAACCTTTTGTAGCTGTTGGCATTAGCGATACAGTTGTTGCAGCAAAAAATTTAGACGCAAGTAAAATTATTAAAGAACATATTGCTCCGCTAATAAAAGGCGGTGGCGGCGGACAAAAAACTTTGGCTACTGCAGGTGGGCAAGATGTTGGTGGATTGAGAGAAGTGATTGAAAGGGTGAAGGCTTTATTGTAACACTCTAGCAATATTATATTTTTAGAAAGTATTAGCTCTTTTTAGGGTGCATTCACCCTTCTTTCACTTTCTGCCCTTGCACAAGAAGATAAGCAAGTAATTATTGAAAAAAGAATAGATGAGCAAAACACATCAAAAAAGCAAAGGCAGGAAATTGTAATACGCGGCAACGGCGATAAGGTTAGTATTAACGGTAAACCATTAATAGAATTTAAAGATGATGACATTACCATTAACAAAAGAAATATTACCATTTTTGATGGTAAAAAAAAGATGATGTTTGAACCAAATGGTATGGAAGTTTATTTTGAAGGGCCATTGAAAGATAGATTGAAAAGCAATTCCTCTTTAGCCTTTTTAGGTGTAACAACGGCTGTAATTCATGAGGGCAAAAACGATACAAAGCCAAGCAAAAAAAAGCGTTACACAAAAAGTGTAACGCTTTTTTTTGCTTTGTCATTTCGAACGTAGAGAGAAATCTATAATGCTATTACTTAAAATGTAGATTTCTACTATCGTCGAAATGACAAATGCTTATCAACTATTTTGCTACCTTTGCCCTCAACTCATGGTCGAAAAATATCAAGTAGTAATAGGGTTAGAAGTACATGTACAGCTACAAACAAAAAGTAAATTATTTACAGGAGATAGTGCCGCTTTTGGTGCTGCCCCTAATACCAATATTAGTCCAATTGCATTGGCACACCCAGGCACATTGCCTATGATGAATAAAAAAGTAATTGAGTATGCTGTAAAATTAGGTATTGCACTTAATTGCGACATTGAACAACACAATTATTTTGCCCGCAAAAATTATTTGTACCCCGATTTACCAAAAGGGTATCAAATAAGCCAACACACTACACCTATTTGTAAAAATGGGTTTGTTAAAATAAAATTGGGGGATGGCGAAAAAAAAATTTTACTAAACCGCATTCATATTGAGGAAGATGCTGGTAAAAGCTTACATGATGTAGATGAACATTTTACCTCTATAGATTTAAATAGGGCTGGTGTTCCATTGCTTGAAGTGGTAACTGAGCCTTGCTTACACAGTAGCTATGAAGCCTTTGCCTATTTAACCGAAGTACGTAAAATTGTACGATGGCTAAATATTTGCGATGGCAATATGGAAGAAGGAAGTATGCGTTGCGATGCAAATGTTTCTATTCGATTAAAAGGCGATACTACATTAGGTACAAGAGTAGAGGTTAAAAACTTAAATAGTATTCGTAATGTAAAACGAGCTATTGATGTAGAAGTGCTACGCTTAATTACTTTAGTAGAAAGCAATACACCAATTATTCAAGAAACAAGGAGTTATAATGCTGACGATAACACCACTTTTAGCCTTCGTACAAAAGAAGAAGCCGATGATTACCGTTACTTTGCCGACCCCGATTTAACACCCTTTACCATTACGGATAATTTTTTAACCGAAATAAAAAGTGCTTTACCAGAATTACCAGAGGCATTAGAAAAAAAATACACTACCGTTTTAAATTTATCTAATTACGATGCTGCTACTATTTGCAGCGATAAAGATTTAGTAAACTATTTTGAAGAAATAATAAAGCATAGCAGTAATACAAAGGCAGCAGCCAATTGGCTACTGGGGCCAATAAAGGCCTATTTAAACGATGCTCAACTTGCATTACATCAATTTAACATTTTACCAAAAACGATAGCCGATTTAATTTTGTTAATAGATGACGGAAAAGTAAACTTTAGCAATGCAAGTACTAAAATTTTTACGGCGTTGTTGGTTGATAAAGAAAAAACTCCCTTGCAACTAGCAACAGCATTAAATCTCATTCAAGAAAGTGATACAGACTCTATTGAGGGTTGGGTTAATGAAGCAATTGCAAAAATGCCCGATAAGGTTATTGAATTTAAAAGTGGCAAAAAAGGGTTGATAGGTTTATTTGCTGGTGAAGTAAAAAAATTAAGTAAGGGTAAGGCCGATATGCAATTAGTAAATAAGTTATTAACTGAAAAATTAAATTAGAATCTCCCACAAAGGCACAAAGAACACAAAGTAAATTTATATAACCGCCATTTGTTCTCATCTTAGCGCCCTTTGTGCTTTTGTGGGAATAAATAAAAACAAATATGTCTATTTAATAAATTTTAACCATTAATAAAAACTCACCTTAGCAGCTTTGTATCTTGGTGGAAAAAAGAAAAATAAAAATGAAAAAAACACTTTCAATTCTTTCCATTTGCTTCCTTTTATTTAGTTGTACCAACGAAGATGTAAAAGGAAAATTTACCGTAAATGCTAACGTTAAAAATATACCCAATCAACAGGTGTATTTAGAAGAGTTATATTTTAGCAATAAAGCAGCCACAATTGTAGATACTGCAGAGTTAAAAGAAGGCAAGTTTTCTCTCTCTTCTATAGCGCCAGAGCAAGGCTTATACCGTGTTCGTTTTGAAAACGAAAAAGATACTTACTTTTTTATTAATGATAAGCCAGTAATAGCCTTTACAGTAGATGCTAAAGATACTACACTGAAATGGCCAACTTTTATTAGCCCAGCTAATAGTTTATTAAAACAGTTTGCTACTAAAATGGACGGCTACAATACTGCATTAAATGAGCAGAGCAATAAAGTGCAATTAAATAATGGCGGTAAGGTTACGGATAGTATTAAAAAAGCTGACAACGATAAATTTGAATTAACAAAAGCCGATTACAAAAACTTTATTGTAAACTATATTGATACCACTAGCAACCCTATAATGGCATTATTTGCATTAGGATATACCCAAAACGTTGACCCTAAGTTGTTAGAAAAGCCTGTGGCAAATTTAACTACTCGTTTTAAAGGCCATACCGGTATTGAAACTATTGTAGCACAGTTTAATGCCATGGTAGCAAAAAGTAACGCAGTAAAAGAAACTGCACCAACTGGTAAACAAGCACCAGAAATTACAATGCCCGATACCCAAGGAAAATCATTTAGTTTAAGTAGTTTAAAAGGTAAATATGTTTTGGTAGATTTTTGGGCCAGTTGGTGTGGCCCTTGCCGTGGAGAAAACCCTAATGTGGTAGCCGCTTACAATACCTTTAAAGATAAAAATTTTACAATACTTGGTGTATCGCTTGATAACGATAAAACGGCTTGGTTAAATGCTATAAAAACCGATAAGTTAACATGGAAGCATATTAGCGATTTACAACAATGGAGAAGTAGTGTAGTAGCTGACTATGGTATTGAAGGCATCCCTTATAATGTTTTACTAAACCCCAATGGAGAAATTATTGCAAGCAATTTAAGAGGGCTTCAATTACAAAGTAAACTGGCAGAGTTGTTGAAGTAAAAAAAATACACATAAAAAAAGGTTGCTTCAAGTAGAAGCAACCTTTTTTAAGAATTATAATATATTACGGATTTGGAACAGAATTAGGATTTGCTTGCAACTCAGAAAGTGGAATAGCAAATTGCCATAAATTATCACCGGCTGGTATTTGTAGTACGCCACCAGCAGAAGCTGATACATAGTTTGGAACAACTGTTCTATCCAATGGTAAGTTTAATCTTTTTAAATCGTACCAACGTAACCCCTCTGCCCAAAACTCTACTCTTCTACTATTTAATATTTCTGTAATTAATGCTGCCCCTGTATTTGTGCTTAACACATAACTAGGATTTCTATTTACAGCCAATGTAAAAAGTGCTGCTCTTGCTGGCACTTCTCTACCTAACATTGCATTAGCTTCTGCAATTATTAAATACATTTCGGCAAGCCTAATATAAGGCACATCGCCAATAGTAGGTAGAGTTTTAATCTTAAATTTTCTACTCATGTAAGGTGTACGAGCAAACGCTGTTGTAGGTAATGGAAAATTAACAGCAGTAGGTGCTGGCTCCCACATTGTTTTTCTAACATCGGTAGCAGGTATCCAATCAAACAAAGCTTGATTAATTCTTTTTGGTACACCTCTAATATAACTCGTATTACCGTCCATAGATATTTGTGCCAGATAAGAACCGAAAGTATCTCCTTGATCATCTTGCACAAAAGCACCCCATATCCACTCTGGGTTATTAATGTTATTAAATCCTGATTGGTACTCTGCATTCGTCATTAACGAAGTACCACCTAAGGCTATTACTTGTTGCGCTGCTAAAATTGCCTTATTATAATATTGTTGAGTTAATGCTACCCTTGCAATTAAAGCATGGGTAGAAATTAATCTTAAATGAGACTTAGGATTTGCCGCACTTGGAGCAGAGGCTGTAGCAAACAAAGCAACTGCATCATTTAAATCTTTATTAATTTGAGCATATACCTCTTCTACTGTAGAACGTGGTAGTTTTTGGTCGGTAGCTTTTAATGGCATAGAAACTCCAAGTTGAGTATTTGGAATGGCTGTAGAATCGTAGCGCTTTGCATATATCTGTACTAGGTTAAAATAACTCCATGCTCTCATAGCTAACGCCTCTGCCTTTAATCTATTTTTATCTGCCTGTACACCAACAGCGTTATCAATATTATCTATTAGTGCATTTGAGTTACCAATACAACGATAATACATCCTAAAGGGATATGCTACATAACTGTAAGAATCATTTCTATGATTTACCCACCCACCAGCACCATTACCTGGTGTATACCAACTTGCCAAAGCTTGATGCACATCTTCACCCATAAAATCTAACATAAGCATTACACCGCCTTGCCCTGGGGTATTTTGGTTATCAAATCTTGTATATAAATAACGGTAAACGCCATTTATCACATTAGAAGCATTAGTGGTAGTAGCATAAATAGAGGCATCATCAACACTACCAGTAGGACCAGCGTCAAAATATTCTTTTTTACAAGATGCTAATGCTGCAACTGTAATTAATAAGAAAAGTAATTTTTTCATTGTATTTATTTTTTTTTAAATGCTATTTGATTAATAGCGAATTCAATAATTTTTTTTAGAACCCAACATTAACGCCCATGTTAATCAACCGGTTAGGAGTATATACTGCACTATTTGTACCGTTAAAACTTTCTGCTGGGTTTAAACCTTTACGTTTTGAAAAAATTTGAAGGTTTTCACCACCAACAAAAAATCTGGCTTGGGTTAAACCCAATTTTTCTGCTTGAGCACTTGGTAATTTATAAGTGAATGTTACGTTCCGAATGTTTAAATAACTAGCATCAATTAACCATCTATCAGATTGTGAATTAAAGTTAGCTGTTTGGTTAATATCTAAACGAGGTATAGTTGCAATATCGCCTGGTTTTTTCCATGCTCCTAAATTGTCAACATGCAATGTTCTACCATAAGCAGTGCCCATTAAGCCTGCATAGTTACCATCGTAAAATTTACCTCCTACTTGATAGTTTACTAAAAATGATAATGAAAAGTTTTTATACGTAAATGTATTGGTAAATGAGCCAAAAAACTTAGGGATAGAGCTTCCACTGTAGCCCAATGCTGCCAGATTTGGATTTGTAGTTACAGTATCACCTTTTGGTGTTACTCTTACGGTAGCACCTAAGGGAGTTCCTGGTAAAGCACGGAATAAGCCTGCACCATCTGCTGGGTCAACTCCGTACCATTTTCTAAGATAAAAAGCAAAAATATCTCTACCCTCTTCTAATCTTTTTGTTCCTTGCGTAATAGGCAAGCTGTTAGGTAATTTAGTAATGATATTTTTTAATGATGTTATGTTAAGTTGTACATCCCATACAAAATCTCTTTTCTTAACCACATCTACATTTAATTGAGCTTCAACGCCTCTATTAGACATTGAACCAATATTTTGTGTGATAGTTGTAATAATTGACGATAATCCTAATGGTACATCAAATAATAAGTCTGAAGAGCCTCTATCAAAATACTCTAACGTACCACTTATTCTGTTAAGGAAGCCAAACTCTAAGCCTATGTTTGCCGTTTTATTTACCTCCCAAGTTAATTTTGGATTTGTAAGTTTAGAGGCAATAGCTCCTGGCTCTCCTGCATTGTTATACCCTAATGAGTATAGTGCTTGATATTCAAAATAAGTATCTAAGGCATCATTACCTACTGTACCATAAGAAGCTCTTAATTTTAAATTGTCAATCCAACTAGCATTTTGTAAAAATTTCTCTTTGTTTAAAATCCAAGAAGCTCCTACGGAATAAAAATCTCCCCATCTACTATCTGGTGAAAAACGTGATGATGCATCTCTTCTATAAGATAAATCTAAATAGTATTTTTTTGAATACCCATAATTTAACCTAGATAAGTAAGCTTCTCTTCTTAATCTATTAATAGAACCATCTACACCGTTTAAAACAACAAAATTTGCTAATTGAATATTGCCATCCAAATTTATACCTCTCCTAGAGCCACTAAAAAATTGATCATCCGTTTTTTGAATTTCATGACCTGCTAAAGCAGTAATTTCATGTTTACCAAATCGTTTAGTGTAATTTATTAAGTTATTTACAGAAAATGTTCTAAACTCGTTTGAAGTTACGCTAGCAAATCCTCCAGAGGTAACCCCATCTCCAACTATTTTATTTTGGAATGTATTGTTTCGTTGATTTATTATATCAATACCTACGTTAGGGGTGTACGTTAAGCCTGGTGCTAATTTAATTTCTAAATTAGTTCTTGCAATTATACTATTTCTTTTTTGCACATTTGAATTAAGCAATGATTCATATAATATATGACGACCAGGAGAACCACCAGTTGGTCTGTTAATGGCTCCTGGGTGAATCCCAAAATCGTACCATTGAGTACCAAATGCGTCTAAAACTGGTGCACCAGCTGTGGTATATGCTCTTACCGGGTAAATAGGCGCAATACCCCTTGCAAAAACAAATGGATTTATGAATGTATTAGAACCATCACCAGCAGCTTGGTTTGAGTTTACAAAATTTGCTGTTACATTTACTCCAGCCTTTAACCAACTGTTAATTTGAGAATTAACTGCAATACGGCCGTTTACTCTTTGAAAATCGGACCGAATAACAAACCCTTCATCTTTTAAATAATTTAAAGAAAAAGTGTAGTCTGACTTGTTTGCTTTAGATGAAACACTAAACCCTATTTCTTTTCTTGGTCCGATACGCTCTATTCCGTTAAACCAATTAAAATCGTTATATAATAATTGTGCACTAGGGTTCATTTTACCATCTACCCCTACAACTTGGCTGTTAGGCACATTAAAAGGGTTATATATTAATTGAGTTGCAATGGTGTTAGAAGCATTAGTGGAGGCGACAGCATCTGTTTGACCAACACCTGCTACTGGATACACTAAACCATTTTTTAATGCTTGCCACATTAATGGGTAGTAATCAAAAGTACCTACAGTTTCATATTCTTGAATGCCTCGGCTTGATAAACCGTAATTTGCAAATAATCTGATTTCTGGCTTAACTGTTCTTCCTTTTTTTGTTGTGATAACAACAACACCATTAGCCGCTCTTGCACCATAAAGTGCTGTTGATGAAGCATCTTTCAAAAGTGTAATACTCTCTATATCATTAGTATTAATATCACTAATATCGCCTCCATATGGAAACCCATCCACAACATACAAAGGTGCCGAACTTGCATTTACTGAGCCAAAGCCTCTTATACGTAATGCTGCTGCGCTACCGGGTTGACCATTACCAGTAGTTGCTGCAATGCCGGGTGCAGCACCAGCTAACGCTTGCGATATGTTTGTAGTAAGCCTTTGTTCTAACTGCTCAGCTCCTATTCGAGAAACAGCTCCAGTAATAGCTTCTTTTTTCTGTGTACCGTATGCTACCACCACAACTTCGTCTAAACTTTTATCCGAAGATTTTAATTGCACATTTACTGTGGTTGTATTAGAAACACTTTTTTGTACGGATAAAAAGTTTATGTAACTAAAATACACAGCTCTTACACTTGATGGCACTTTTAAAGTATAGTTACCATCTTTATCCGTTTGGGTACCATACTTACCATCTAATGAAGTAACCGATACGCCTTCTACGGCTACATTTTTATCGTTGGTTACTTTACCGCTTATGGTACGCTCTTGTGCCGCTGCATTTAGTACAAAACACAATATAACCGATAAGATTAAAATTAATTTTCTCATTTGTATATAAATTTATATTCGCAAATATAGTGTTCAAATAGCATAATTGTTAAATTATAGACAATTTTTTGTCCTTTTTGCTGCATTTTTCTACACATATATTTTTAAAGTTCTATATCAGTAAGGTTTTTAAGTTCTTTTTTGAAGTTTGTCTGCTGCCGATGGTTTTTTAAATGTAATTAACAGCACAGGTAACAAAACCAAATTAGTAATAGTTGCCACCAGTAGCGTAAGCGATGTTAACCAACCCAATGCTTTTGTACCACCAAAACCACTTACGCAAAATAGTATAAACCCTGCGGTAAGCACTAATGAGGTGTACACAATACTTAATCCAGTATTTTTTATAGTGGCTTTTACCGTTTCTATTACATTGTTATTGTAGTGGGTTAACTCTTGTTTATAATTTACTAAAAAGCGTATGGTAATATCTATGGCTATACCTAAGGCAACACTAAAAACCAATACTGTACTAGGTTTTAGCGGTACGCCTACCCACCCCATTACACCAGCGGTTATAATTAAGGGTATTATATTAGGCAATAACGAACATACTAAAATACGTACCGATTTAAACAAGTATAACATACATAAGGCTATTAATAAAAATGCCCAAAAAATGCTTTCTTTTAGCCCATTTATTATAAACTGGCTTCCTTCTAAAAAAGTTATACTGGTACCCGTTAGTTGTACAGCATGCTCTGTGGTATCAAATAATTCATTTGCTTTTGTTTCAATGCCGTTTAAAATAACGGGCAACTCTTTGGTACCCACATCTGCCATACTTACACTTATACGTGTGTATTGCATTGTGCTATCTATAAAGGGTAAAAACATTTTTGTAACAGCCGAATTTTTTACTGCAGTATCTTCTGCTTTTAATTGTTTACGTATTTCGGCTAGGCTTTTACTTACAATAGCTTCGTTAGGAAAAGAATAAGCTAAGGAATCGCCACCGGAAAATCCTTGATACAAAAATTTAAACCCTTCGGATAAGCTTAAGGGTTTGCTTAGCCCTTTTTGAGTACCTATGTATTGTGCCAAGGAATCAATTTTTTCGAAAACACCGGGCTTTCTCAACCCATTTGGCTTTTTAGAATCTATTACGATTTCTAAAGGCATTACACCATTAAAATTATTTTCAAAAAATTTAAGATCGGTATAAATTTTATCCGTTTTTGGCAAATCATCTACAATGTAGGTTACCGATTTTAGTTTAAAAATTCCAACAACAGCAAATGCTAAAATTGCTGCTGTGGCTATATAAACAGTTTTTTTATGATTTAAAACCCAACTCTCTAATTTTAATAAAAAGGTTGTTATCCATTTATTCGTTAAATATTTTGTTTGTGCTGCTTTTGGTGCAGGCAAATAACTAAGTACCGCCGGTAATAATATAAACGAGATAAAAAATATGATCATTATACTTATACCCGCTACTAACCCAAACTCTTTTAAAATAGTACTTTTGGTTAAAGCAAATACGGCAAAACCAATAGCTGCAGTAATATTACAAAACAAGGTTACAACACCCATTTTGCTAACCATATCAATTAAGGCATTAATTTTTTTTGCGTTAACATCTTCTATAGTGCTTTGTATATAATTAGTATGGTATTTATTTAAAAAATAAATACAATTAGGTACACCAATTACCACCACTAAAGAGGGTATTAATGCGGTAAGCAAGGAAATTTTATAGCCAAATAAATGGGTAAGTCCAACACTCCACAACACACCAAAAACTACAACGGTTAACGATAATAACGTAGTGCTAATGCTTCTAAAAAATAGTAATAAAATTAATGCACTTAATAAAAGTGAGCCAATTAAAAAGTACTTCATTTCGTTTTTAACTTTGTCGGCAATTTGTGTACGTATTAGTGGTAAGCCACTTAAATGTGTTTCTATTTTGGTAGATGTTTCAAATGCTTCAACCGCCGTATTAATTTCGGCAATAATTAAGGTACGCCTTGATGAATTTAAGGTGTCTTTATTAATACGCACTCCCATTAAATAAGCATTTGTTGCTGAGTTATATAAGAGAGATGTATAAAACGGTAAACTTAAAAAATTGGCTTTAGCAACATCTAAATCTGCCTGTGATGCAATAGAATCAGCAAATATTTTGTAGGTACTTAATTGCTCTGTAAGTTCATCTTTTTGTAAATTAATGGCTGTTGGAATGCTTAGTACATCCTCTACATTGCTAATTTTTTTAAGGTTAGTTTGTAACGTTTGATAGGCTTTAAACGTATTTAACTCAAATAACTTATCAGTTTTTATACCAATTACCAGCAAATTGCCATCGTCGCCAAATTTTTGTTTAAACGCTTGGTAAGCCACATATTTTGCATTATCGGTTGGTATAGCTTTAGAAAACTC
>Ga0209550_10003144_pt1 | contig 15767 bp, 7 predicted proteins | sample LauGreSuBDMM15SN_2_FD_187567 | JGI IMG/M metagenome (GOLD analysis project Ga0209550, IMG submission 187567) | Freshwater lake microbial communities from Lake Michigan, USA - Su13.BD.MM15.SN (SPAdes) (version 5) | ecosystem: Environmental > Aquatic > Freshwater > Lake | place: Lake Michigan, USA...
GATAATAGGGGGTCCGGGGGTCCCCGAGCTAATGGTAACCGCATCCGTATGTACGCCGGTCCGGTGTCTTGGGTGTCGAATTATAAACATTGGCTGTGAGAACAGAGTGGGGGAGGCGGCGCATGGCGGCGGTCCAGGTCAGACAGACAGTTTCGTCGCGGTCCCCCCGCGCTCACCACACTTCGCTAGTGTGTAGTGAGGTCGGTCTCTCCCAGCACACAGTCGGCAGTGTGATCTCTGGTGGTGGTGCTCGCTCGTGCCCTATACCGTACTACCGGGCGGGATTGTGACGTGATAGGCAATCAGGTGGGGGGTGGGGGGAGGGGGTGGGGTTTAGGGTTTTGTCAACCGTCATCATGCTTCTGCCGTCGTTGTCCACTGACTCGTTCCGTGAGCTTACCGCCGACAAAACGCGAAAATTATTCGGATCTTCATCTTCTTCTCGCTCTTTGCAGAGCCACTCGACTCACGACAGTCGATACACGACCCAGTCAGTCAATCAGTTTCGTCGCGTCCCCCGAGTAACAAGAAACACTGAGCCGATCGATGGAAAGTTCGACCTCAAAATCCCCTAGACATGCATGAGAGGTCTTCTGAGCGCCGTATCTCAGGGTGCCCTCTGCCATCCACTCTTGAAGTATTGATGTCTGTCAGAACCTGTGTGCCATGCGTAATAGCGTAATAGCGTACCAAGCCACCGCTGGCCTCCACGCCATGCGACCCCACCGGCAGTGCTCCTTTGTCCTTAAGAGAACGTCGGCACCGTGCACACGCGCAGGAATTCGCGCCCCTCGGCTTTCTCCGGTTGGGCTCGATAGCGGCTCATGATGGAGTGGACCTCCGCCTCGAGCTGGTCGCCTTTGAGTCCCTCGCTCGCGGACGAAGCCCTCGAGAAGCCCTTGCGCACCTTACGCAGCGCCCTGGTCCAGCTAGCGGTGGAGCGCGCCGCCGCGAGTCCTTCGGCCGCTGCACCCAACAGAAGTTCGGTCGGTGCGACGGAGTCGTCGCGGGACGCGCGCAGAAACGCGTCCAGCTTGTTGGATTCGGCGACGACGGCAGCGACACCTTCGGAGGTGGCGGGGAGCACCTGGAGCATCGTGCACGGCGGGAAGAGCATCTCCTCTTCGGCGGCGTACTGAGAGAGGATAGCAATATTGGCGCCCACATGGTAGCCTGCATCGCTCTCCGGCTGCAGTCGCAGCTCCCAGAGCACGTTGGGTGCGGGCGAGGGATGCATGTAATTGATGGGTGTGCGCTCGTTGAGAGAGGTCGACATGAAGCCCATGTCCACGGCGCAGACCATGTCCTCGACACGGTCGGGGAGCCAGAAGGTGCGGGGCAGGATACCTCGCACGCCACGGAAGACCACCTGCTTCGATTCCTCGTCGGTGGCCACGGCGGCCAGCTTGCGAATGGCACGGCAGATGTGCCCGATGGTCGCGGCGAAGGTGAGGGACGGGTGGCGCACCATGTGGACGCGCAGCTCATCGCTCAGCTTCGCGATATTGCGCAGGAAGTCGTTGATCGGCTGGAAGCTCGCGCCAGAGTAGAGGCGCACCGCGAGGCACTCGTCAAGCGTGAGCTCCGCAAACTGTGGCGGCAGCCGAACGCCAAAGCCGCGTGCTCGCCGCTCGTTGATGTATCCGTTGGCGCGCGCTAGAAAGTCGGCCGGCGTGAGACCCTCGTTGTCGCCGTCGTCGCGCACGCCGGGCGTGCACCCCTCCTTTCGCACGGCCGGCCCAGTGACGTACGCAAACTCTTCCCGGAGCGAGTACGAATGCCCCTTCCAATCGGTCCAAGTGTAGTCGCGAGCAAACTCCTCGTACATGGTGAGCACCGGCTTGGCCCAAAGATGGTGCAGACCCTCGACGTACGTCCCGCGTCGCTCGTACGAGAGCAGCACCACCTCACTCCACAGCTTGCCGACCCGCGCGTCGGCCGAGCACTCACTGTAGCGCGCCGCATTGTACGTGGCGGTCACGACGAGACGCCGCCGCATCGGGCGCACACCACCCGGCGCGACCCACTCGCCAGGCTCGTCGACGGAGGTGAGGCGGAAGAGGGTGTTGGGAGGGAAGGCGCCTCGCTCGTCCGACTCGTCGAAGATGATCGCGTGGTGGAACTGCCACGTGGATGGGCTCGAGACGAAGCACACAACGTCCGAGTCCACCGAATCGAATTGGACGAGCGGCTCGGACGCGTCGTCATCGGCTGGGTACTGCACCTTGACCAGCATGCCATCGGCATCGAAGCATGCTGCCTCGCGCGTGCCGCGCACGAGCGTCGAGCACGTCAGTCCACAGAAACCTGAACGATCTGGCACCTCGAGCTCGCTCCATGCAGCGTCATTCTCCGTGAGCGAGAAGATGCCCTCCAGATGCCAATAGAAGAGCGGCACCTCCGGTGGCTCATTCTCCTCGTCGCCGTCCACGTCGCCATCCATGCTCACCACCTCGACGATACGTGCACTCGTGTAGCCCTCACGCTCACCGCCGCTGATGCCGCCGACCGCACTCGCCTCATTCACGCCGGTGCCGCCGCCAGCGTCGCCGCCGACCGCACTCGCCTCATTCACGCCGGTGCCGCCGCCAGCGCCGCCGCCCTCGAGGGAGCGGCGTTGATTGACGCGCATAGCATGGAAGAGAGCATCGCGCAGCGCGTACGTCGAGGCTGCATAGCAGGCGTCGCCTTCACGAAAGGCGCGCCCTATGGAAGAGCTCACCTGATGAGGGAGGCGATCCGAGGCGCAATCAAGACATGCAATCCGAGGTCATCAGCGCCAGTTTGGAGGGCTCACCGACGAGAGCAGCCGGTACGCGATCGCCTCGTGAGGGTACCAGCCGCGGTTGACAAGCTTCACGATGGCGGCATGGTTCTGCTTGGTCGTCTTCTCTACCGTGCAACTCTCATTCACGTACTCCTCGCTCGCGAACTCCCCCTGCCCGCTCAGCACGATCGCCTCAAGCTTGAGAGCGTTCCATTCGTCGCGCCATTTGCGATCCGAGGGCGGCGCGCCGATTCGGTCCGAGAGCGAGATGAGGAAGCCCGCCCGCCCGCGCGTCGGCTCATCGGCAAGCAGTGCGTGAATTGCCTCCTGTGTCACCTGCACGAGCTGCTGCGCGTCGCACAGGCACGAGCGCAGCTCCGTGACCGCGGCCTCCGGCAGCTTGCTCGACTTCGAAGAGAGCAACGTCGAGCTCGAGCCCTGTGTATTCGACGAATCGTCACCCGCTATCCAGTGGGCAAACGTCTCGCGCAAGTCGCAGCAGAGGGTGCGCAGCTCGCCCAGCATGCCGTGCAGCCGACGCGCCTTCAGGTCGTCCATCTCCTCCGATGTCACCGACTCATAGGTTGACGACACAGCGGCCGAGGACGACCGGCGGACGAACGGAACGTCGACGGCCGCAGTGTCGACTTCCAGTCCACTGGCATCGGTCGATGTCTGATTCCTCAATAAATTGAACAGCTCGGCGGTGCCCATGCCAAGCGACGACGCCGCGCTCCTGAGCAAGGCGGCATCCGCTGCACTCTCTACCTTGCACCGCTTAAGCAGTGCGGCCGCGATGGTGACAATTGGATTCTCCGGCTGTGTCGAGAGAGCCTCATCAACGCTGGCCCCTATCACATCCTCGATCAGCGTCTGGAAGCGCTCGAAATACTCGAGTGTCGACATGACAGTGCACAGGCGAATTTTGGACTTCGTGGGGCACGACGATTCCAAATACTTTCCAAATTTGGATGTTCGTACACGGGAGGAAACGCGAAGAACCAAATGGCGCACCCCGGCAGTCGGTGAGAACAGAAGTGAGAACACCACGTCCGTAATTCGTCAAATTTTCGCCGTTCTCGATGCGCGAAGCTACATGCGCCGACGCGTTAAGCAGCGTCTCCTTCAGTCCGGGTCAGCAAGGGCCGATCGGAGGAAAATTTGTCAACCACACACGCGACCAGCACACCATTGTGCGCAAGCCACCAAGGAAGAGCCGGCGGCTGGTGTGGGACTGCATTCCGTTTGGCTTCGAGCTCGACATGCTGTGGCTGCACCTGCGAACAGTCAATCCAGTCGTCGATCGATTCGTGATCTCGGAATCGAGCACGACGCACAATTTGGAGTCGACCAAACCGTTGCTGCTCACCGCGCTGTTGGCCAACGACACCGTGCCCGACAACCTTGCTTCCAAGATGACGCTGAAGGTCGTCGACTTTCGCCAGGGCAAGGTTCGCTACTGCAGCGGCGGCAGGTTCAGAGGCAACCCAGTGCGATGCTTCGAAGCCTTCCAGCGCTTCGTGTTGCTCGAGACGGTGCTTGAGCTCGCCTCGCCAGGAGACCTAGCCCTCTTTGGCGACACGGACGAGATTGCAAAGCCAGATACGGTTCGCATGCTCGCTCAATGTTATCCATTTGACGGGGACCCTGCGCCGTTCGCTCCACTGTACGTCTTCAAGCTGTCGCTCTACCACTACGGCGTCCATTGCCGGGCCGGTAACTCGTTCAAGCTCGGCACGCGAGCGTTCAGCGTCAAGAGCCTCAACGAGTCTTACGGTCGCTTCAGGGAGGCCTCCCCGGCGGAGCTCGGCGAGATGAGCGTTGGCTTCACGAGGACGCGCGAGATCTTGAACGGCCCGACCATACCGGACGCGGGATGGCACTTTTCCGGATTCGGGGAGCCCTCGGAGCTGCAGCGCAAGCTGACCACGTGGATTCACTCCAACCTCTTCGATCCTAAGAGGAAGGGGCCCGAGACTCTCGATTTGGCGCGCCTCGAGCGTTGCTCGCGCTACTGCCTTGAGCTCGGTGGAATCCTAGAGCGAGGCGGCAAGAGGCAAGAGGCGAGAAGCCCTCCTCCATGCGCGGGTCGGCCCGTAATGGAGCCAGACGTCGCGTTGCCAGGCCAACTGCTGACGAGCATCGACTCCAAATCAGACCTGCCCACCCCGCTGCTCACGGACCGAGCCCGTTACCCAGCCTCATGGTTTCGGTACGTTCGTCCTATAGGAGTCTGAAGCTGTGTGTTAAAGCGGTACTCAACATGGCACGCACCGACACCCGCGGTGGGAGGTGCGCAGCGACATGCCACTTGCGAGCTCTCCAACCGGCAAGTGAGCGGCCCGGCCTATAAGAGGGTTTCACTACACGTCGTACATGTACAGCGCACACCGCGCTCCACAGCGTGTGCCCGCAGCGGTGGCGAAAGGTGCACGGGGTGGGGGTAAGACTCTCATGCGGCCGCAGTGCGGCATGCAGCCTACACTCTTGCTCTCTTCCACAAGAGCACGAGATCGCGAGACTGCTGCTCGTCTCTCTATCCACACGTGCGTGAAGATGTGGTCTCAGAAGAGGCCAGTGTCCTGCTTGATGCGCATCTGGTCCATTTTGGTCATCGCGTAGAAGTTTGCACGATCCATGCCGAGCACCTGACGAAACTGGACGTCCGAAAGGTGCGCCTCAAGCTTCGCCACGTTGACGCCGGGAGGCAGCTGCCGCCGCCCCTCATCATTCCAGATGAGCTGACGGTACTCAACCTCCGCCACGCCGTCCGCCGTGCGCGCGCCCACGAGCGCGCCGCCGCCGGCCGCAACGGCCGCGCTACCGTTGCCGGGACTCACTTTGTACGATGGTGCAAAGGGGTTGAGCTCGAGGTTGAGCTCGGGGTTGATGGGCTCGGCGCCGCTGAAAGCGATCGCGGCGGAGCCACCAAAGGCAATCGGCGACGTCGACGCGAGGCGAGTCGGCGAGCTCGAGGCAGCGGCCACATCGGCGGCGAGCGCCGCTGAGCCTCCAAAGGCGATCGCGGCGGCGCCACCAAAGGCAATCGCGCCGCCGTCCGCCGCATCGCCGATGATCACGGGCGGTGGCGGCGTGACGTGCCCAGGCGGCGACGCGAGGACCGGCTCGGGGGGCGGCGGCAGCGGCGCACTGTAGACATCGCGTGGGGTGCCGCGATCGTAGCCAAAGGCCACCTTGTTCGACGTCGCGAACGGATCGATTTGCTCACCGTCGGTACCCAAATAAGGGTCGGTACCCAAATAAGGCTCGAGCACGAGCGAGGCGTCGTCGAGGGCGGTTTCGCTCATCTCACGCGGTGAGGGGGTGCGACTCGAGCTTTGCTTGCCGCGGGAACGATCCATTGCCGTGCCCGCCGCGGGTAAGGCAGGTCCCTTTGCCTTGGCTACAGCGCCGGGCGTGCCTCGCTTGGCCGGCTGCTGCGTCGGTCGCTTGGCCGCATGGCTCTGAGATGCAGCGGGGGCAGTGGCGCCCGCCCGGGCACGGATGTCGCTCGGCCCTGGGCCATTCTCAGCCTGCTCATGGGCGCTCTGCCATTCCTTCATCGAGATGGGCCGGCGAGCTGGCGGCGGAGCCGCCATCGGGGCACTCGTTTCCTTTTTGGGCGTACCGGTACCGCCTCCTTTCGGAGTGCCGCCCGCCTCCTTGGCACGTGTCGCCTCCTTGCCGCGTGCCGCCTCCTTGACTGGCTCGGGCTCTGTGCTCTGCTCGGGCTTCGTCCCCTTTTTGCGCGTGGCGCCATTGGAACCGGGGGCTGCAATGGCACTGGCATTCGCACTCGAGGTCGCCGGCGCGCCGCCAGCATTCTCAGCGGCGCTCGCGGACTGTAGGATGACCGCGTAGGTGTAGGTGTGAGGTATGATGACCGCGTCCCCAAAGCCGCCGCCGAGCGCCCCCGCGCCGAGCATGCCACCGGCACTGCCTCCTCGGCCACTGCCGCCGCCGTCGCCCCCAGGGGGCGGGCAAACAGTGGCGGGCGAGCCTCCATACGCTGGGCTCGTGTACAGGGCTGCGGCCGGGTCGCTGAGCAAGCCACCCACCGCGGGAGCGAAGTCGCCGCCAAAGACGATAGGCTCCGCGCGACCCTTATCGGTCAAGTCGGCGACGCGCCGCCGGGCGCCGAGGGGTGAGAGACCCGCTGGCCCGAGCTGCGGCCCCACCGGCATCGGCCCGGGCGCCTCGCGATGCATCACATTGAGCGGCGAGAGGGCGTTCAGAGCGCCGCCAAAGTTGCCTCGAAGGTTACCCGTCGCCTCAAACGGTCCGATGATATGGCTCGGTGAGGTTGCCGATTGCGAGGCCGAGAGCGAGGCCGAGGCGGAGGAGGCGGGCGCGGCGCTTGCGGGCGACACGGTGCCACCAGCGCCACCAGCGCCAATAGAGGTGGTGAGGGCGGAGGCAGGGTTGGCGGCGCGGTTGCCGGAGGAGAGACCAGGCGAGATCGCAGGCGAGATCGCAGGCGAGATCGTCGAAGAACCGTGCACCGCTAAACCTGCGCCAGCGGCGTCAGCCCGCCGGTGCGGCGCCGGGATGAGCGAGGGCGTTCGCTCCTTGGGCGTCGCCGCGGGTGCGCCCAGGACGGCGCTAACCACGGCGGTGGCGGCGATGGCGGCGGGCGGTGGTATTGGCTTCGGATCCACCGCGGGTACTCCCAAAGTCCCCACCTTGGCCGCAACGACATGCGTCTGGGACGCGGCGGTAGCGGCGGCGGCGACGGTGGCGCTAATGGCCATTGGCGTAGCCAGCAGCGCTCGCCCCTCTGCGAGTAAGCTCTCATACACCGCCGTACCCGACGCAAAGCCCATGCCCGCGGCCGTGTCCATCTCACGCGATAGCCGCGGCGGCACCGCGGCAAAGCCGCCTGCAGGCACGTGCTCCCCGCGAAGGGGGGGGTGCACGGCGGCGGCGGCGGCGGCAGCTTTGGCGGCGTAGGGGTCGGCGGCGGCGGCCCTGGGGGCTGGCGGCGGCGTCGAGGGCGCCAAAATGCTCGTGGCGGACATGCTCGTGTCGGGCGCGGCGGGCGCGGGCTTGGCCTTCGCGTCTGATAAGCTCGAGGGCACGTATATTTGGTAGATCATGCTCGAACTCGGCACGGGTTTGGCGAAGATCTCGATCGAGGGCGAATGCGAGCGCGAGGGCGGCGAGTGCGGTCGCGAGGGCGGCGCCGGCATCGGATCGCCGGGAAGCTTCTGCGAAACTTCCAAGTACGCCGAGCGTTCGACCTCCTTGAAGAGCTCCGAGCGAGATGGCATCCCAAAGTGGCCTCCTGGCGGGCTGCCCGGGGCAACGCCCGGGACAATGGAAGGATCCGCACACGTGAGCGGCAGTATGCCCGTCGAGAACGCGACGTACTCGCCACCTCCCGCCGCGCTCTCGGCAGCCGAGGAGCGGTTACGGTCGAGCACCAGCCGCACCGACGCGTCGGCGGCGAGCACCTCGGCGGTCGTCTTCGAACCATGCAGTGCGAGAGTGAGCAGCTTGCGATTGCGCGGGAGCGCCGTGGCGATCGCCACAAGCGCCGGATCCTCGACCTTAAGCGAGGTCAGATCCACCGAGGTAAGGGACTCGTGGTCGGCGAGGGCGTCGGGCAGCCCAGCCAGGTCGCAGTGCACCGTCCCCGCGTCCTTGTCGGTCGCCGCGAGCGCGAGGGAGCGCAGCTTCGCGCAGTTACGCACGAGGGTGACGAGCGCGCGCCCGAGGTCGGCTGGCACGTCCGTCTGCCAAGGCACCATCTTCTTGCGAAGGTTGGCGCTCAGGTCGAGCTGCACCAGGTGGGCCAGTGCTGCGAGCGGCTCGAGCAGCGCGCACACGCCACCCTCGGTGAGTGACGTGGAGCGCATCTTGAGACCGATGAGGCCGCACGAGCCACGCGCGGCGTCGAGCAAGCCGGCGCCGCTTATGCGTCGCAACTGGTCGGCGAGCCCTCGCGCGCATCGCTCGCCAAACTCATTGTCCGACGCATCGATCGAGAGCTGCGAGAGCTTCGCGTTGGCGAGGGCGGCACCAAAGATGGGCTCAAATGATTCGGGGAGCAGCTGTGTGCGCGAGACCCCGAGCTGGCACAGCGAGGCGGCACGCGAGAGCAACTCAGCCAACTGAGCTGCCGCCGCACGTGAGAGCTTATTGGTGCCCAGATGCAGCTGCGCGAGGCGTCGCTGGAGCTGCTCGTTGGCGAGGAGCGCGTCGAAGAGGGTGGGCATGTCCATGCCAGTGTGAGTCACGTCGAGCGTCGTGAGCGCGGACGAACAACGGAGCGCCGCCGCGAGCGCAATCGACCCCTCGTCCCGTCCAATCGAGTTATGCGCGAGGGTGAGCGTCTGCAGCGTGGAGGGCCAGTGCCCTTCAGAGAGCACCGCACCGAGCTCGACGATCGACTTTGGCGTGAGGCCGCACCCATCGAGCTGCATCGCCTTGAGCGCGCGCGGCAGGGTTCGGAACGAGCCCATCAGCCGGAGCAGTGTCGACTCCTCGAGCTGAGCGTTGTGCGCGAGGTCGAGCACCGCGAGGGGTGCGCGCGAATTCGGCAGCATGTCGACGAGCGCTGCCATCGACGCCCGCGCCGCGTTCGAGTTGGAGGTGACGTGGTTGAGCCGAAGGGCATTCATGTCTGTCGAGAAGCGTAGCACCTCCGCGAAGGCCATGATCGCCTCCTCCCCGAGCCGCACATCGATCGCCTGCACGCCGTGCACGCCGCCGCAACAGCAGAGCGCCGCCGCGAGCGCGCGCACCTCGGCGATCGAGGCCGCCGGCTTGGGGGTGGGCAGACGCCCATCACCCCCCTCGATGGCGGACGAGAGTCGACGGGGCGTCAGGTCCACGTACGGCGGCGGCGCGGTGTGCGGCAGCCGGAGCAGCAGGGAGAGGTCGAGCCCCACTCCATTCGAGCTGTGGAGCAGCTGCCGGGTCAGATGATATGCCACTGAGTCCCGCAGCGCACAGTCGTGGTAGGCACACAGATGCCGAAGCGTACTTACAAAGGCTGCTGTACGCTGCTCCACCTCACTCACGTTGCTGCTGCTGCCGCCGGCAGCACCACCGCTGCTGCTGCTGCTGCTGCTGCCGCTGCCGCTGCCGCTGCTGCTGCCGCTGCCGCTGCCGCTGCCAACGGCAGCCGCGGCGGCGCGCGCGGCGTCGGCGGCATGACGCACGGCTATCTCGGAAGATTCCACGTGCTCGGGAAGCACGTGCTGCCACTGCGGCGCCAGCAGCTGTGGCGCACGCTCGTCGTCGGGCGCGCCGAGGGAGCGCCAGATGCCCTCAAACGCGCGGCGCATGCAGTAGAGGAGCGTGTACATGGTGGCCGGTGACTTGACCACCAGCATGAGCTCCCACATGGCCTCTGCCGGGAACTGTCCCGAGACGCGCGCCAGGCGCGCGAGGAAGAGGGGCGGTAGCGCGGACGAGCGCCCCTGCTGCGGGATGAAGCACAGGCGCATCTGGGACGAGCCGTCGGCGGACGAAGCACACGAGAGCAGCTCGTGCCAGTAGAGGGTCCGCTGGCGTGCCTTGGTCCCTTCTGTGGCGCCGAGCAGCCCCTTTTTGCGTGGCTTGAGCACGAGAAGCTTATGCTCCCCGATCGCGAGCGTGCGCGGGCTCTGCTTCTGTCGCTCGCCCAGCTTGTACACGCACGCGATGCAGTACAGAGTCTCACCCGCATCCGCAAACTGCGCCGCGAGCAGCTCCCGGTCAGCCGGGGTCACGTCGAGGGGCGTGGGCTCGAGCGGCCAAGGTGCCGCGTGGGACGAAGGCAACAGCGCCGCCACCGCCGCGGCGGCGTCGGAGGCGGCGGCGGCGCTCGGCAAGGAGGGCGGCGGCGCAACGGTGGCGGCGCCGGCCACAGCGGAGCCGTTGGCGTAGCCGCCGTCGGTCGCGTGTGTGGCGACGAGAGCGGCGGGATGACCAATAGCAATGAGAGCGAGGGCCGCGTCGGAGCCGCTGGCGTTGGGAGGCGGCGGCTGCGCGGTCGGTCCGAGCGTGTCGACGACGAGCCGCGGTGCGTCCGTGTACGGATCGTACGCAAACACCATCCCTGCCGCGATCGAGCCAGCAGCCGAGCCAGCCGCTGAGATAACAGCCGAGATAACAGCCGAGCCAGCAGCCGAGCCAGCAGGCGCCGCCGCGGCACCGCTCACCAGCAGCGTGCCGCCGCCGATAGTCGAAGAGGGGCCGATCGAGCTGGCACCGATCGTCGATCCTGTCGAGATCTGCGAGCGCTGCAAATCGGCCACGCCGTCGGCGGCGGCGGGCGTGGCAGGCCTCGGCGGCCCCGAGGCCAGCGTCGTCTGCGTCGCGCCGCGGTAGAGAGATCGCATCTCGCTTTCGAAGCGCGCACGCCGCTTGGCCACGGCGGGCAGGCTCATGACGGCCTCCATCATGGGGCGCTCGACTTGGGAGCGCGCGAGCAGTATGGCGATGAGCTCGCGCAGGTCCGCGGGCGTGTCCTCCTTGAGCGGGTGGTGGTCGCCGTTGACAATCTTGAGTGCGAGTGCGGGCAGCGTGGGCGCGTCAAACGGATAGCGGAAGGCCACCATCTGGAAGAGGAGTACACCGAGCGCCCACACGTCCGAGAGCTGGTTGTAAGGGCGCCCTTCGATGAGTTCGGGCGAGAGATAGTACGGCGTGCCCACGCACGTCTGCGCAAAGTCTGACGTGTCGTCCATCTGCTTCGCGATACCGAAGTCGCCCAGTTTGACGAGATTGCGCTTGGTGAGGAAGACATTCGACGGCTTGATGTCGCGGTGAAGGATCATCTTGCTGTGGATGAACTCGAGCGCCATCCCAATCTGGAGGAACCAGTCGAAGACCTCCTCCTCCTCGAAGCTCTCCGACGCGCGCTCGCGCCGCGCCATCGCCTGCTGCAGCGTGCCGCCCGAGCAGTACTCCATGACGATGTGCAGCATGTTGCCCAAGACGAAGGAGCCGAGATACTCGGTGATATTTTGATGGCGGAGCGACTTGAGCAAAGCGGCCTCGTTGGAGGCCTTGGTCTGCTCGTCGGGCGCCATGTGCTCCAGCGAGATCTTCTTGGACACGAAGAGCTCGCCTGTCGCGACCACCTCCACGAGGATCGCGCTGCCAAAGGAGCCGGAGCCCACGTTGCGCAGCTCCTTGACCTCGGCCGCGTACGAGGCGGCTGTGAACTCGGCTCGACTCGGCTCCAGTCTCGGCCCTGGACTCATGTGTTCGTCCATATGGCTCATATGGCTGCTCATATGGCTGCGGCGTTGAGCGTTCAGCACGACGCTTTTCAAACCCGAGCACGAGTGCAGGCGGCGGCCGCATCTGTGGAGTGGTTCGTTAACCTTAAATACATAGGATTTAAGGTGTACGTTTCGATTCAGGAGTGTGACGAAACTTAACGATGCAGTGAACCCGCGCTAGAAGAGCAGCCTGCATCATGTGGCAAACACCCTTGAACGATTTGCTGAACCCTCACGATTATTCGCACGTGATGCCGTCCACATTGTTTCGCATGCTCCTTCTATGCTTGCTACTCTGCCTCGCGGGGGAGGCGTTGAGACAATGTGCAGGGCCCATCCGAGGACCTGGGTTAGCGAGCCGTCTGAAGCAAAATTACTCGAGGGCACGCAACGCAGGGACGGCACCCGACCGTGGGCCCACGGTTGTTGTTGGCACGTCCGTCACAACTTTGCACTGAGCTCTGCAACTTTTTGAGCAGCACCGATCATCCGGGTGGTGGTGTCGCGCCGGCCGATGGTGGCGTCGCGCTCCGCGCTGGCGGCGCTGTATGGCAGACCGCGGCTTGCCAGCTATAGGCCATGCGGCCGAGGGCGACCACAGACCCTGTCGAGCTTCTCGTGGCGCGGCTCGAGAACAGCGCCTCGGCCCATGCCGTGCGCGCAACTGGCGAGACGCGCCAAGCCGACGGCGGGCAGACGTGCTCGCAGACCCCAGAGGATAGGTTACCAAGCTGACCTAGATTTCGCACCTCCGTCTGAGGCGTGGCGATATCATACGACCCGCCGTCGCTTCTTGCGGAACTGGCAGTCTGCCCTAGTGAGAAGAGTGGACGTAGACAGGTCGCCTTCTGATATGAGCACCGCCGGGTGCGCCGTGCGGGGGGTATGAGCTGGGGTTCCAGGGTGTTGAGACTGCGCGACTCGACTCGAACCTCGACTCCTCGCACGCGAGTCAGCGAGACGGCCGGGCGCGAGTTTCGGAGTCAGACACCGCGGTCCGCTCACACGACGAGACTCCACAGACTGGGCACTGGCGCCGGAGTGCGGGGAGGTCGGGGTTGGCGGTTGCGTCCGAGCGCTGTGCGCTCGCGTTTATACGGACACGGTACAGTGACGTAGTTGGATAAAGAGTATACGGACCGATGTACTCAATTCTAAAGACCAAAAGACGATGACCAGGAGTGTCACAACCAACCTAAACTCGATAAAGCATCTTCGAATCTAAGGGACCGCGCACTGTCTGGTGGCCCGCCCGGATCCGCAGATTCCGCTCTCCTACTAGCTCTCCCTGTCGCCTGTGCACAATGACTTATGCCCTCCGCTCATCGCACAACGGAGCTGAGGAGGACGGCGGTGCAGAGGGCGCGGCGCACCGAGGAGAGGCCTGAGCAATGGCCTGCAAAGTCTCCCTTGACCCAGCCTGAGCCGTGCCGGTCGGTGTCGAAGCGCAGGTACGAGCGGCGCTCCGCGTTGTAGTGCGACCAGCGCAGAAACGTGTTGAGGTTGAAGAGCAGCTGAGGCGTGGCACCCTCGGAGGTGGCGTCGTCACGGGCGGCGGATTGGACGGCGCGGGCGGTGCCGGTCGCGGCGGCAACGGCCATCGTGGGAGTGTGTTCGTGGTCGCGCTGTGCGAGCACACCGATGCGCGTGCGCCAGTACGGCTCGCCGAGCATCTCCTCGAGGGCCTGCTGCTCGTGAAGGCAGCGAGCCTGACTATCGAAGGCGAGCGAGACGCCGTCGGCACGAGGGGCGGTCGCGCGCCGCCAGACCTCTTCGAGCGTCTCTCGCCCACCCTCGTCGTTGCGCACGAGGACGATGCCCGTGTTCAGCGCCACCCAGCTCGCCGGGTCCCCCGTGGTCAGCACACTCGCGTTCGACCGGCCGAGGGCGGCCCGAAGCATGTCGTCACCTCCCCAGTTGGTGAGTACGATGTCGTCGTCGATCCATATGAGGGCGCTCGCTGTGGGGAAGCGCACGAGCGCGCGACGGAGCATCGCGATCTTATGCCAGTACGGCTGCCAGCCGAGCGGCGCCACGAGTGAGCCCCGATGCCACCAGTATGCGTAGCCGCGACGTGCCGCGAAGGCGGCGTGGTTGGCCACCACGCGGTCGGAGAGGGCGGCGTTGCGGTCGCCGCCCGAGAGGAGCAGCATGCCGTTCCACTGGTTGGCGGCAGGCATGCGTGCAAATGACGGAGGCCGCGCGTCGATCTTGGCCATCAGGGTCGCATGCAAAAGCCCAAGGCACGAGCGCAACGCACCGCCGAGCGCTGCGACGGCGCCGATCGCGTCGCTCCCGCTGCTGCTGTTTGCATCAATGCTGCTGCCGGTACTGCTGAGGCTGCTGCTGCTGCTGCTGTTGCCCGTGCTACCAGACACAGTGCCATTGAGCAGAGAGGCCACAGCAGGGCTCACGCCATCTTCGGGCTGCTCCCGCTGCTGATGCGGAACTGATGCCGACGAGAAGGATGTGAGCCAATGCTCGGCCTCGCTCGCGAAAGCAGGCCGCTCAGCGGCCGTGCCCAGCATCTTTGAGCCTTGGAATGACCGGAGGGCAGTGTCCACGAAGCTGCTGTAAAGGGTTTGCAGCGCCGCCTGTGGCTGGGTGACTGGCTGCGATCCTGTGACAGGGATCGGCGTGGCAGCGTCGATGACGTCGAGTCGCGAGCTGAGCCTCGAGCCATAGCCTCGGCACACTGATGATGATGATGCGCTGGCAGCCACGAGGCCGCTCAGCAGGATGGTCGTGCGCATCCGTGACGAGAGGACGGAGAAACGCTCGTCCATGCTAGCCGCCGAGCGTTCGTCCAAAGTCAACGTCAGTCCATGTCAGTCCAATTTCAAAGTCGCGGGAAAATCGCTCCTGGCTTTTCGAAACACTGGGTACCATGGCCCACAATCCTCCGTGTCTACAGCCGTACACGAGGGACCGTGCTCCGCTCGCCGAGAGACGCAAGACTCGTTCCCTCACGGACACGCCGAAGATTGACCCGCGGGGTCCGGCTGCCACGCACGATCTGCTGCGTGGGCAGGACCCCAGGCTTCTCAGCCGGCAGCCACGTCGATGTCGACTCGAGCTCGGGCTCCTCAAGAGGCGACGACACCACCGGTGTCGAGGCCACTGACGGCAGCGGGAAGGGCAGGGTCGGGGTGAAGAGGCTGCGTGTGTGTGGCGTGAAGACGCCGGCGCCGTCATCGAGGATTGGCGTGTCGCCGGGCGGCAATGGCTCGAGCGAGCGGGGCGGGAGCAGAGGCGGTTTGGAGGGCGGCTTGGTGGGCTCGTATAACGCGTCGGGCTGCGCCAGAGGTCCGTGCAGCCGTCCCTTGGCCGTCATCGTCACCCTGGACAGGACCCTGTGCATAGGTAGCATACCAAGAGTGGAGAGCTGCTGCGTTGCTGGAAGCTCAGTGGGCAGCATCACCGCTGAATGGCACTGTGAGTCCCGGCGATGGATCTGGGTTGGCGCGGACGGTGGTATCGTGACAGCCTGCTCGACATCTTCAGCTTGCCCATCATCAATGGATTTGAGAGCGTTGGTCTGGCTGCGAAATCCGCTTGCGATCAGCAAATCGATTGCCGATACAGGAGACAGTAGGCGCATTGGAATGAGAACTCGTGGGTGATCGGCGAGCCGATGGATCGCGGGGGCGGATCGGGCCGACGGTTATTTTGGAACGCTCAACGAGCGCGAGGATCGGAAGTCGTGTTCACGTTCACGTTAAATTGCCATCTCGGCAAGACGCACGACCACCGGTCCCGTGGAGACACACCGTGGAGGGCGC
>Ga0209550_10003145_pt1 | contig 15764 bp, 13 predicted proteins | sample LauGreSuBDMM15SN_2_FD_187567 | JGI IMG/M metagenome (GOLD analysis project Ga0209550, IMG submission 187567) | Freshwater lake microbial communities from Lake Michigan, USA - Su13.BD.MM15.SN (SPAdes) (version 5) | ecosystem: Environmental > Aquatic > Freshwater > Lake | place: Lake Michigan...
GTAATTGATCACAAACTTTGGTTTCAAAAAAATGATGCCCATGACAAGTGGCATGACCCAAATCAAACGAGACACTATCAATAGAATGAATTGAGTCAGGTATTTAACTTGTGTTTCATTCATGGTGGGTCGTTGATTAGATGGATGGATTTGTGACAGTATCTCTGCACTTATACCGTTGAGTTGTGAAGCTAGGATGACGCTCTTTAGAGAATTCATAGGCTTGTCATCAAAGGTATAAACAATGTCACCTGTCTCAATCAACTCAGGTGACTACAATGAAAAATACCCAAGCTCGTCGTGACTTTCTTATCAAGGTAAGCTCTATTTCAGCCGCGCTTGCTGCCGGTGGAATGCTCAGTGCATGCGGAAGCAACGACACCGTCATGGTGAACTTTGACTATGGCGTTGCCAGTGGCGATCCATTGAGCGACAAAGTCATTTTATGGACGCATGCGAAATATCAAGGCTTAACAGATCCTGTCAATTTGACCTGGCAAGTTGCTTCCGATATTGAATTTTCAAAAATCATTTCATCTGGCGTTGCTCAAGCTAGCATCGATTCCGATTACACCTGTAAGGTTGATGCCACAGGCCTTTTGCCAAATCAAAGTTATTTCTATCGTTTTCAAGCAGGACGGCATACCTCGCCCATTGGCAAGACAAAAACATTGCCAGTGGGCTCTGTGAGTGAAGTCAAACTGGCTGTGATGTCTTGCTCAAATTATCCAGCTGGATTTTTTAATGTGTATGCTGAGGTGGCGCGCTCTGATGCAGATGTGGCTGTCCATTTGGGTGATTACATTTATGAATATGCATCAACCGGCTATGCATCGGAAAAAGCAGCAAGCTTGGGACGTACTTCGGTACCAGCCAATGAAATTCTGTCTCTGAGCGACTATCGCTTGCGCCATGCTCAATACAAATCAGATGCTGATTCAAAGCAGCTGCATGCCAGTAAACCCCTCATTGCTGTTTGGGATGATCATGAATTTACCAATGATGCATACAAAGATGGGGCAGAAAATCACACCCCTGAAACAGAAGGTAGCTATGCAGCCCGTAAAGCAGTCGCAATGCAGGCTTATCACGAATGGATGCCAATTCGCACTGGGTCTGACAAAGCCAAAATTTACAGAAGCTTTAACTTTGGAAGTTTGCTAAGTTTGCACATGCTAGATACTCGAACCATTGGTCGAGAAAAGCAAATTGAAATCACAGACTTGATTAACCCTGCCAAGCAAGCTGCGGCTGTAGCGGCTATGTCTTCGCCAACAAGACAACTTCTGGGCACAGAGCAAGTGCAGTGGTTGCAGACTCAAATGGCAACTTCCACGGCCACATGGCAGGTTTTGGGTCAACAAGTTTTGATGGCACGCATGGAGTTTCCAGTCAGCATACTTCAGGCACTCAATTCTTCAGATACCAGCCCGCAGGCACTTGCTGCGGGTCAGAAAGCAATTACCGATTACTTGACAGCCAAGACCAAGAAGTCACTTTCAATCCCGCTCACAGATGCTGAAACTGCATTACTGAACCAGCCAAAATTGGGATACAACTTGGATGCTTGGGATGGCTACCCAGCTGCTCGCGAAATCTTATTGTCAACCGCTGCACAATTGAAAAAGCGCTTGGTTGTACTTGCAGGCGATACCCACAATGCATGGCACAGCAACTTGACCTTGTTGTCCGGTCAAAAAGTGGGTGAAGAATTTGCAACATCCAGTGTCAGCTCGCCTGGCTTGGAAGCTTATTTGGCCTTGCCTACCGCTCAAGTCAAATCAATATTTGAAGGCGTTGTGAACGATTTGAAATGGATGGATTCAGCTAGACGGGGTTACTTGAAATTAACTGTCACCCCCGCACAGGTTCAAGGTGAGTGGTTCTTCATCGATACCATTTCAAGCAGAACATACAAGGTAGATACACCAGCAGCTTCTGAAAAGCGAATCTATAGCGCTTGATTGAAAAAGATCAGCCAACTATTTGGATGTAAAAAAACCCGCTCATTAATGAGCGGGTTTTTTCATGGACCTCAAATGATTTCAGTGATACATCTGTTTGGGGTTGGTGTCAATCAGCTCACCCCTCATCAAGTACAAAGGTGCTTTGTGATACAAAATGATGTCGTGGAAAGGGTCAGTGATGATTTTTGTCATCCATACCAAACCTGTTTGTACATCTTTCAAAAAGAAAAGATGAATGGTGCGGAAGAGTAAACCACCAAAGCCCAAGATAAGCCATGAAGCGCCTACTTGGCGAACCCATTCTGTCAATGTTTCCCATGGCTCAATGATGCCAAACAGACCGGGTTGGACGTAAAGTGCCATTGGCAGAATAGCCCAAATGCTAAGCAACACTATTTTGCGATTCAAGTTGTAACCCACTTTAATTTCTTCTTTGTATTCGTGGGTTGCTTGATTGACTTCGTCGTAGCCCAAGGGTTCAAAAAAGAAGTGACCAGATTGGCGGGTTGTCATGGAAATGAGCCATGCGATGAGTGCCGATATAACTGGGTCTATGAGCAAGAATGCATACGCAATTACAAAACTGATGGCACTGATGAGGTGCAAGGTTTGATTGATACGGCTATGGTGGTAATAGCGGTGGTCATCAAATCGCTGAATTCTCAAGGCTTCAAAAAATGTAGTCACAAAGTCTCCTGGTGGCAAATTTGAGGCAGCACGAATTGTGCATAGACTGATCATTGTTGAAAACGATGAAATTTCAATGACAAGTTTCATTTGTCATTGAAATTTCATCAAACATTTTTTATTCATCTTATTGTCATCAATTTGAAAAATCCAGCTACGAAAATATCCAGATGGATAATTCAGTTGAACTTCCCATTGTGCTAGAAGACTACCCAGCAAGTCGTCCCTCATTGCGAATTGCGGTAGTGACAGAAACATGGCCACCAGAGGTTAACGGCGTTGCGGTAACTTTGGCTAAACTGGTGCAAGGTTTAAGCCATCGCAACCATGATGTTCAACTGATACGACCTCGTCAAACCAAAACCGATGGTCAATTGAACGATACCAATCTCGAGGAAGTCTTGATGCGTGGGATGCCCATACCGCGCTATCCCGAACTAAAGCTAGGTTTACCAAGTAAAAAAACATTGGTGAAAACATGGACCCTGCGCCGTCCAGATGTGGTTCACATTGCAACGGAAGGCCCATTGGGATGGTCTGCACTTCAAGCCGCAAAGGTATTGAAATTGCCTGTAACTTCCGACTTCCGAACCAACTTTCAAAGTTATTCCAAACACTACGGTGTAGGCTGGCTTCGAAAGCCCATCGTTGCCTATTTGCGTAAATTTCACAACGCAACTGCATGCACCATGGTTCCCACCAATGAACTAAAGCGCACTCTCAGTGAGAACGGGTTTGTCAATTTGAAAGTTGTGTCTCGCGGTGTCGATACCAAGCTGTTTAATATTGGCCGTCGTAGTTCGCAGCTTCGCCATTCTTGGGGTGCTGATGAGCATACCAAGGTGCTGATCTCAGTAGGTAGGATGGCGCCAGAAAAAAACTTAGAGCAAGTACTTCGAACTTATGAGTCTTTGCGCTTAATAGATACGCAACTGAAGTTGGTCATGGTGGGCGATGGTCCACTTCGGGAACAATTTCAACAAAGGCACCCGAACATTATTTTTCCTGGAATGTTGTCTCAAACAGAATTGGCGGCTTACTACGCAAGTTCTGATTTGTTTGTCTTCCCAAGTCAAACAGAAACATTTGGCAATGTGACTTTAGAGGCCCTTGCCAGCGGCATTCCTGTGTTGGCATTCGATTGCGCTGCGGCTCGAGATTGGGTTCAACATGGCATCAATGGATGGCTGGTGCCTGAAAACAATTCAGATGGATTTGTAGACCAAGCTGTTGCGATTTTTAAGACGCCTAATTTGCTAGAACAAGTCACTTTCAGTACGCGTCAGCAAGTTGTCCACTTGGACTGGGATCAAATTGCTGAACAAGTGGAATCGGTTTTTTGGGATGCCATTCGCATGAAATAAAGTATGCCAAGTGTCATGACCGCACCCATGAACGTCATGATCCATTGCAAGGGAAATTCAAAGGCCAACAAACCACTGTAAATTCCCAGCATGATCATCACACTGGCATTCTCATTAAAGCCTTGCACCGCTATGGAGCGTCCTGCTGTTAGAAGTTTGTAGCCTCTGTTTTGCAACAGTGCATTCATGGGAACCATCAGCATTCCGCCTGCAAAGCCGGTTAAGAGCATGAGTGGAATGGCTATCCAAAGTGATGACGAAAAAACCAAGGCGGGCAAAGAAATTCCCAGCCATAAGCCCAATGGCAGTACTTTGAACGCATGATGCAGCGCCACCTTATAGCCGGCCATGGCTGCGCCAAAAATAACACCTATGGCGACCACGGCTTGAAGCAGGCTGGCCTGTTCCAGGGGCATATCTAGAGCCTCTTTGGCCCATACTAAAACTGCAAATTGAACAACCGCACCGATTCCCCAAAAGAGTGTGGTAACAGCCAAGGACAGTTGGCCGACAGGGTCAGTCCAAAGAATGCGGTTGCTTTGGTAAAAATTGTGAAACAGTGCTATGGGCTTCATGCTTTGCTGAACATACTTGATGTCAACATGTGGAATTCCAAAGTTCAGAAGTGCTGCTGCAATGTAGATCACAATCAAAGATAGAAGTGGGCCAGCATATTGTGTTTCTAATGAAAGCTGGAAAAATTCAATGAATCCCTGGTTGAGTAAAACCATGAACTCAAAATTTTTAACAGCTACAAGCAAGCCGCCGCAAACGGTGCCCAAAATGACCGACATGACCACGGTCACTTCTAACCAAGCATTGGCCTTGACCAATTGTTCAGCGGGTACGGTCTCGGTCATCAAACCATATTTGGCAGGGGCATAAGCAGACGCAGCCATGCCCACGATGGCAAATGCCAACATGGGATGAAAGCTGGTAAAGACGAATGCCACGCCCACCACTTTGAGGGCATTCATGAAGGCCATCAGTTTGGCTTTGGCAAAGGCATCTGCCAAAGGCCCCATCAGCGGCGCCAATAGAACATAAGATAGAGTGAATGAAAACTTCAGAAGAGGTGCCCACCAGCCTGGGTATCCTTGCTCACTGAGAAACGCAATGCCTAAAATTAGAAAGGCATTGTCTGCCAGACCTGACGCAAATTGAGCGCTGATCAGGTAAAAGAAACCCTTGGGCATGGCTGTCTTATGCCGATGTTTCCTCTAGTTTTCTCAAATGACGGCCTGCCTTGAAGTTCAGCGCAAGTTGATTGCGACGGCCAATTCCTTGATAGGCAATGCCAAGTTCCTCAAGCATTTGTGGGTCATACAAATTTCGGCCGTCTAAAATGAATGCCTGGTTCATGCATGCTTTGAGTGCCTCAAAATCGGGATGGTGGAAGGTTTTCCATTCAGTCACCACCAACAGGGCGTCTGCTTGTTGGGCAGCTTCATAGGCAGACTCAGCCATGTTAAAACGGCTCATGACATCTTTGTTTTTGGTGTCAAGAGCAACAGCCTCTGAACCTTCTTTGGAAACGAGAGGATCAAAGGCGCTAACGTGTGCACCACGCTTGAGGAGTTCTTGAATGATGACTCGGCTAGGGGCCTCACGCATGTCATCGGTGTTTGGCTTGAATGCCAAGCCCCATACTGCAAATTTCAAACCACTGAAATCTTCACCAAAATGCTGAACCAAACGTGAAACCAGCAAGGTTTTTTGTTGATCATTGACATTCTCAACAGCAGTAACCACTTTCATCTGGCTGCCACAGTCTAAGGCTGTTTGAATCAAGGCGCGCGTATCCTTGGGAAAACAGCTACCGCCATAACCAGTTCCGGCGTACAAGAAGTCATGCCCAATTCGCTGGTCTGCCCCTATGCCTCGTCGAATGCTGTCGATGTCAGCACCCAATAAATCAGAAAGATTGGCTATTTCATTCATGAATGAAATGCGAGTGGCCAACATGGCATTGGCTGCATACTTGGTTAGTTCGGCACTGCGAACACCCATCCAGATGGTGCGCGCATGGTGTCTGTTGAAGCTGGAATACAGAAGCTCCATTTTTTGATGCACGGTTTTGTAATTGGGGCTGTCATCCAAGCCAATCACAATCCGATCGGGGTGCATAAAGTCCTTAATTGCAGCACCTTCTTTCAAGAATTCTGGATTGGAAATCACTTCAAAAAGAGAGTCGCTGATGCCGCGCTTGTCCAATTCGTCTTGAAGGCACTTTTGAACACGGTAAGCTGTACCTACTGGCACGGTGGACTTGTTCACAATGACTTTGAATTTCTTCAAATGGCGGCCAATTTGGCTGGCAACTGCCAACACATGCTGTAGATCAGCTGAGCCATCTTCTTGCGATGGAGTGCCAACTGCAATGAAAATGACTTCACCATGTTCAACAGCTTGTGCCATGTCGGTGGTGAAGTGAATGCGCCCTTCAGCCCTGTTTCTGGCCATGAGTTCTTGCAGACCAGGTTCATAGATGGGCAAGCCAGCCGCATTCAGTGTTGCAACCTTCTTTGCATCGTTGTCGATGCAAATAACTTGGTGACCTAGGTCAGCCAAGCACCCGCCCGTAACCAATCCTACATAGCCGGCGCCAACAATTGAAACTTTCATGGTGATCTCCTAGGTTTGGTTGATTTTGGAGATCAAAGATTTCTTTGTTGTGACCAATTCATGTATTTTTCGTGACGAAAATCTTCGTCATGGATGGCCAAAATTGGTTCAAACGGGATTCCATTTTTCTAGCCATTGAACCATTTCAGACAAGCCATCACTCAAACTTGTATGCGGCCATTCGCCAATCATTTTTCTCAATTTGTCATCACTGGCGCAAGTCAGTGGCACATCTGAAACTTGCATGGGCAAAAGTTCAATCGTGGGCTTGATATTCATACAGTCGGCCAGTGTCTGTACAAAATCATTCACTTGTACCGGATTTGAATGCCCAATATTGACCACATCTGCTTGGGTTTGGCTAATTCCGTTCTGAATCAATCGCGCAATAGCAAAAACCGTGTCACCGATGTAGGTAAAGTCGCGTTTCAATACGCCTTCACCAAACAACTGAATCGCTTGTTGGCTGCGCATTTTTTTGGCAAACAAAAAGGGCGCCATGTCCAATCGGCCCCAGGGACCATAGACTGTGAAAAATCTCAGTCCCAAGGAGGCTGTTCGATACTGTGCAAAATAGGCTTTTGCCATCTGCTCATTGGCAATTTTGGTGGCGGCATAAAATGATTCAGGCGCATCGCATCGATCTGTTTCACGAAAGGGTGCTTCTGATCGAACACCGTACACACTTGACGAGCTTGCGTACAAAAATTGCTGAATGCCATGCGTTTTGCAAGCGTCAATTACATTCGCAAACCCATTCAAATTCGATTTAACAAAATCCATGGGCGCTTTGACTGAATGCCTAACGCCGGCTTGAGCTGCCAAATGAACGACCACATCAGGGTGAGCTTTTTGGAAGAGCTTGCTCACTTGAGAATGGTCTGATATGTCAACCGAATGGTATTCAATGCCATTTCGATTTAGAAAATGTGCAATGCGATCAAATCTCAGACGCTGAAGGGTTAGGTGATGTGTGTCGCCAACATCAAAAAATTGGTTTCGAAAATTGTAAATATCACATCCGACAACTTCGAAGCCAAGTTCCGTCAAGTGCTCTGCGAGTTTGGATCCAATGAATCCTGCTGCACCAGTGATCAGAACTTTTCTTTTCATCAAGGTGAATTTAGACAAGCTTCATGACATTGTCATGAAACTTGGTTGAAATATTCACATGCAGAAAGCCTTGTGCTTCATGCTTTCTAAATTATGAGTACTTCTGCAACACACGTCGTTTCTTCTAAACGAATACTCCTTTCAGTTGGAGTAATTTTGTGTTTTTGCCTCGTTTTCGGGGTATCACTGATCATTTTTGAATTCAACCAGCAGTGGATGCTCCGCATCCATTTAGATCCCATCTTGCCTAATTGGTTTTGGTCGTTGATCAATCTTTTTGGTGATGCATGGGTTGTATTGCTGATTTTGTTGGTGTCAGAACGTCGGCCTGGCGTAATGACATCTTGGATTCTTAAAACTTGGCTGGCGGGTGCTGCGTTTGTTCAATTGATCAAATATCTTTCTCCAATGCCTAGGCCCGCCAATGTCTTGGGCAAAGAAATGCTGACATTGATTGATCATCCGCCCTTGTTCAGCGGGTCGATGCCTTCTGGGCACGCTTTTGCCGCAATTTCATGTGCACTTATTCTAGTTACTGTTATGAAACAACGTGGCGTAAATCAGTCGTATTTATGGATGATTGCTGCCTTTGCAGGACTGGTTTCATGGGCACGTGTAGCTGTTGGCGCGCACTGGCCCTCTGATGTCATTGTGGGTGCGGGGTTGGCATTTTTTGTCGTAGCCCTAACCTACGTTTGGGAAACTCGTTCTTCTTGGAATCATTGGCTGAGCTCAAAACACGGCGCTGTACTTCTTGTTTTGATTCACTCACTGATTGCGGTGTATCTCCTTGTGCCTCAATCTGATTTTTTGCTGGTTCAAATTTTTCAACTGAGCTTGGCATGTTTATCGGTTTCGAAAGCCATTTACCTGATCAAAGTATCCCTTTGGTTGAGAACGACTTGAGGAGCTTGTATGGTGATACAAAACTTCATTTCTGAAAGCCACTTTGATTCACACATTCGCTTGCGAAAGTGGTTTTACCGGATCGCATTTTGGTTGCTTTCCTTGATGTTGTTGTTGGTTCTGGTTCGCAATTCCAACTGGCAATTGACTTACGCCCGGTTTTTTGAGTTGTCTGCAACTTTGGTGTTGGTGTGTGTGTCTGGTTGGCTTCTCAGTTTTATTTTTAGAGCTATTCGATTTCGCTTGGAATGGCAGATGCAAGGCCATGTGAGTTTCTTCCAAGCATTGCATGTTACTTTTTTACACAATGCGGCAGTTGTTTTAGTTCCTTTCAGAGTTGGTGAACTGGGTTACCCAGTTTTGGTTAGAAACTTATTCGATGTTTCTTGGCAAAAATGCATTCGAAGTTTGCTTTGGTTGAGACTACAAGACGCTGTGGTACTTCTTGCTATTGCTTTTTTAATGTGGCCTTCCTTCAGTCCAGAGATAAGAGCGTTGGTTTTGGTTTTTTGCGTGGGGCTGGTGTTATTGACTCAAAAGCATTGGCTTCGACTTTTGCGCTCTCGTCTTTTTCTCGCTCGCCAATTGAGAGCGTTTCTTCATCAACGCTCTGGTGCTTGGAGTTGGGTTTGTTCGGCTGCAAATTGGATTTGCAAAATTACTGTGGTTGCCATCATGCTGCAAAGCCTCACTGGTTTGCCAATTTTGCAATCGCTTGATGGTGCTTTGACAGGGGAGCTTTCGGCAATGCTGCCAATCACTGGACCTGCTGGTTTAGGAACGTACGAGGCTGCGGTGTGGGCGGGACTGGGATTGCCTTGGGCAGAAATGAAAAGTCTGATGGCTTCTATTTTGTTTTCCCATCTGTTTTTTCTCTCAATTTCCTTGCTCGGTGCTTTGATTTCATTGTTACTTCATAGCTTTTTTTCTAACAAGAACAATGTCATAAAAGATAACGCGCATGTCTGATACTTCTATTCTCAATCGTCCTTTAACAAGTTCTATGGCTCACTCATTGTCTGTGGTGGTGCCTATGTTCAACGAAGAAGAATTGGCTGCCGATTTGGTCTTTGCCGTTCAGGATGCATTGCAAAACTATGCATTTTCTTGGGAGTTGATTGTTGTCGATGATGGTAGTAGCGACGCAACTTGGGTTCATTTGAACCATGCTGCAAAACAAGTGGGCGCGCATGTTCGTCTCATTCGTCTTCTGCGAAACTTTAAACAAACTGCTGCGATGCAGGCAGGTATCGATGCAGCCCGAGGCGATGTGATCGTGACAATGGATGGTGATCTGCAAAACGATCCAAAGGACATTCCAGCTTTGGTTGAAAAGTTATTGGCTGAAGATCTCGACATGGTGGCTGGCTGGCGTCAAAAAAGACAAGATGGTTTTTGGCTTCGCAAGCTACCTTCAAAAATTGCCAACCGTTTGATTCGCAACGTCAGTGGGCTTCACTTCCAAGACTTAGGCTGCAGCTTAAAGGCCTTTAGAGCGTCAGTGCTCCGCCAAGTTCGCCTCTACGGGGAGATGCACCGATTCATCCCTGCCTGGCTTGCAACGGTCACTTCACCTCAACGCATGGCAGAAGTGCCAGTTTCACATTTTCCTAGAACCAAGGGGCAATCCAAATATGGCTTGTCCAGAACCTTCCGGGTGTTGCTTGACCTTCTGTCTATTCATTACTTTTTGCGATTTGGTTCTCGGCCAGGCCACTTTTTTGGTGGACTTGGCAGCATTGTGACGGGCATCGGACTTTTGATTTTGACTTATTTGGGAATACTGAAGTTTTTAGGTGAGTCAATTGGCAACCGGCCCTTGATGTTCTTGGGATTTTTTGCAGTGGTGAGTGGACTTCAATTGCTCACGACCGGCGTGATTGCCGAAATTTTGATGCGCACTTATTACGACGCTGGAAAATTCAATTCTTATCACACCTTGCACACTTCAAATTTGAAAACCAATGAAGGCTGGCATGTTGTCAATTGAATCTGGTCATCCAAACCGATGGGTGTGGTTCTTCGGAGCCTTTGCTTTATTGGGTTTCTTTTTGTTGGGGTTGAACCACTCCCTCTTGTTCGATGTTGACGAAGGCGCATTCACTGAAGCAACTCGTGAGATGCTGGTGTCTCAAGACTGGGGGCACACCACCTTGAATGGCCTAGACCGCTTTGACAAACCCATTGGCGTTTATTGGTTGCAAGCGATCAGTGTTTCTATTTTCGGTTTAAATGATTTTGCTTTCAGATTGCCGTCTGCGTTGTCCGCTTGGCTGGCAAGTTTGGCTTTGGCCAAATTTTCAGAGAGGGAGTGGGGCGGGCGTGCAGCCGTCATGGCCGCTGTCGTTTCTGCAACCAGTCTTGGGCCATGGGCCATGGCCAGAACTGCCACTGCCGATGCACTTCTCGGTCTCTTTTTGGTCTTGATTTTTTTAGATCTTTGGCGATCGCTTGAAAACAGAGACCATTGGGCAGGACGCCGAGTTGCACTTTGGGTAGGTTTGGGATTTTTGGTCAAAGGCCCAGTGGCGTTGGTACTGCCGGTGGGCACACTTTTGATTTATTGGCTTTTTGCACCGTTCTACAGGTTGGAAATAAATCGACTCATTACAGATTCGCGTGCATGGCTTGTCTTTCTTTGCGTGGCTTTACCCTGGTACATCTACGCTTATTTAAGACATGGCCAGCTTTTCATTGATGGCTTTTTGCTCAAGCACAACATTGAGCGGTTTATGGGCAGCATGGAAGGTCACTCAGGTCACTGGGCTTATTTCCTAATTGCTTTGCCTTTGCTCTGGCTACCTTGGACCGTTTTGTGGTTTAAGGCGCTACTGGACTTTAAATTGAATTGGCAGAATTCCTTTTTGAAATACTGTTGGATTTGGTTTTTGTTCGTCTTTGTTTTTTTCACCCTTGCCAACACCAAGCTACCGCATTACTTGCTCTATGCAGGTCCTGCAATGTGTTTGATCATTGTCAATGCTTCCTTGCATGCTCAACGTGGCACATGGACATTGACATGGCTTTTGGCCATATTGGGCCTCAGCGTTTTGATCTTGAGTCCAAGTTATTTGCAGTCTCATCTAGAACTGGTGGTTGACCCCTTTTACAAAGCATTGCTTGCAGACTCTCCCAAATCTGAAATGAAGGTATGGCTTTTTGCCTTGCCGCTGATTTTTTATGTGGCGCCCGCCATTGCGTATTTACTCAGGCTGACAAATCTGGTTCATGTGCAAGTGACGCCAAGCTTTTCATTTCTCATACTGGCACTTTACCAATCGATTGTTCTGTCCTTGCTTACGCTGCCATGGTGGTCTCAAACTCTCCAATCTCCAGTGCATGAACTGGCAATGATTTTCAAAGATGACAAACGCACTGTGGTTCAGTGGGGCGTGCACATGCCATCGTTTGCGAGTTACCGACAGCAAGAGTCGCCTAGGCGTGAACCCCTGCCGGGAGAACTGGCATTGGTTAAAAATACTCAGCCGTATTGGCCAGCAGATTGGCAAGTTTTGGAGACACGCGGTCCCCTTGCCATCGTGATGTTTCCAGAAAGAGCGAAGCCATGACCATGATAAGTAGGATGCTAAGACAATGGTACTGTGCACCCGGATGTTTGCTGCTTTTTGCAATGGCAGCCACTTTGTTCATTCTTTTTCCACAAGCAGACCTTGAATTTACAAACTTGTTCTATGCAGGCCATGGATTATTTCCAGCCAATGATTGGTGGATGGTCCAATTTGTTTACCAAGGAACGCCTTGGTTTGGGCGCTTATTCTTTTTGATTGCAGTAGGCTTCTTACTATTGGCCATCATCAAACCAACCATCATTTCACGCCGGCATTGGCGCCGTGCTGCCGCTGTGATGGCTGTGGTTGTATTGGGTATTGGCATGGTCGTTCATGTGTTCTTGAAAGAAGGCATGGGCCGGCCTCGACCGCGCGATGTCCAAACTTTTCAAGGCAGCACTGCCTATGTACCTGTCTTTTTGCCAAGCCAATTTTGTCAAAAAAATTGCTCATTTGTCAGTGGGCATGCGGCGGTTGGCTTTGCTTTGATGTCAGTCGGCTTTTTTGGCGTTCGAAGACGGCGCCAGTTTTGGTTTTTGACTGGGCTTTTTGCGGGGTCCATCATCGGCCTGGTTCGCATCATGCAAGGTGGTCATTTTTTAAGTGATGTGGTGTTTTCCTTGGTTTCAATTTGGGCGGTCCATCTTTTTGTGCGTTTCACCTGGATTCGGTTCAGGGCATGGCAGTTGCAAAAAGCAAGGCTGGCAGTTGGCCAGCTTTCTAAATCTAATTTGTGACATGCTAATTTAGGCGATTTATCATCAATATGTCACAAATATGACATGATGTGACGGAAGAATGGGCGTTACAGTTTTGATCACTGTTTGAGACCTACTTTTCAGATGGATACCTACAAGTGAATTCTTCTAGCCAAACACACCCACCCCAGATAAGCACTGATGTCAAACTGCTAGACCGCGATTGCAGCATCCTGGCTTTCAATGAACGGGTTCTTGATTGGGCCAAGAGACCTGAAGTACCGGTGCTAGAAAGACTGAGGTACTTGTGCATCGTGTCTTCCAATTTAGATGAGTTTTTTGAAGTACGTGCTGACTTGCACATGTCTGCCTTTAGGAATCAAGACACAAAAGGCAGCTACAACACGGAAACATTCGAGAAAATCTACGAGACCGCCCGATCTTTGGTGAACGAGCAATACAAGTTGTACAACGATGTGTTGTTGCCAAGGTTGGAAAAAGAAAAGATCAAGATTCTTTCTCATGCTCATCGCAATCAAGCTCAAAAGAAGTGGGTTCAAGAATATTTTCGACGCGAAGTGAAGCCGCTGTTGGTTCCAGTTGGTTTAGATCCTGCACATCCTTTTCCGCAAGTCGCTAACAAATCTTTGAACTTCATTGTTCAATTGTCTGGCAAAGATGCATTTGGTCGCTCCAATGACATTGCAATTGTGAAAGTTCCGCGTGTGCTGCCAAGGGTCATCCCATTGCCCGCCAAAGTGTCGGGCAGTGACAAGTCTTTTGTCTTGTTGTCGAGTGTCATTCGTGCCCACTTGAGTGATTTATTTCCAGGCCGAGACGTGGGGCAGTTTTCGCAATTTAGAGTGACACGCAATTCTGATTTGTCGGTAGATGAAGAGGACGTTGAAAATCTGCGTACTGCACTTCGCAAGGGATTACAGCACAGACAATATGGTGAGGCATTGCGATTAGAGGTTTCAGACAGTTGCTCTGATCACCTGTCAAATTTCTTGCTAAAGCAATTTGGTTTACCAGAAACTGCCCTGTTCAGGGCAGATGGCCCAGTTAATTTGGTGCGACTCACTCAACTGATTGATCTTGTGTCCGATCCGGCTTTGCTTTTCCCACCCTATCAGTCGAGTTTTCCACAGCAACTGACGCAAGGCGCTTCCATTTTTGCACGCATTCGGCAAGGTGATGTGTTGATCCATCAACCTTTTGAAAGCTTTGATGGTGTCTTGGCTTTTTTAAAAGAAGCCGTAGAAGATCCCAATGTCTTGGCCATTAAGCAAACTATTTACAGAACTGGCAGCGATCCCGCCATGATGAATTTGTTGCGAGAGGCTGTGAGGCGCGGTAAAGAAGTAACTGCCGTTGTGGAGCTGAAGGCGCGCTTTGATGAAGAGGCCAATATCAATTGGTCGGAGCAGTTGGAGTCGGTGGGTGCACAGGTTGTCTATGGTGTGGTTGGCTTGAAAACGCATGCCAAAATGTTGCTGGTCACCAGGCGCGAGGGGCGTGTCCTGAAGCGTTACGGGCATTTGTCTACGGGCAACTACAACCCCAGAACTGCCAAGCTGTACACCGATTTGAGCTACCTGACATGTGATGCCAGCTTGACGGCAGACATGGATGCTTTGTTTGTGCATTTGGCCAGTCCCAGTAGATTGGGTCGCATGAAAAAAATGTGGCCGGCACCATTTTTGTTGCAGAAAAAAATGGCCGAAAAAATTGCGGCTGTTGGCGAAGCTGCTGAAAAAGGATTGCCTGCTCGAATTGTGGCAAAGATGAACTCACTCACAGATCCTTTGCTAATCAATGCTCTGATTTTGGCAGGACAAAAAGGCGCTCAGATCGACCTCATCGTAAGAGGTGCATGCATGTTGCCGGCGGGCCTTCCTGGGAAGACTGACAACATTCGAGTAAGGTCTATCATTGGCCGGTTCCTTGAGCACTCGCGTGTATTTTTCTTTGAAGCTGGAGACGTCCAAGACATTTATTTGTCAAGCGCAGACTGGATGTCTCGCAATATGACGCGTCGCATTGAGCTGGCGTGGCCTGTCTTGGATTTGGCTTTGCGGCAAAGACTTGTGGACGAATGCCTCTTGGCCTATTTGCATGACACACGCAATGCCTGGACTTTGGAGTCAAACGGCAGTTATGTGCGAGTCGATAAAAAAGGCCATAAAACGCAAAGTGCGCAGGCATTGCTCATGAAGAAGTATTCGCCAAGCAATGTCAAATCGCGATAGTGGCAAAATTTCAACGATCAATACCATGGACCTCATCTTCTGGCGACATGCTGAAGCTTTTGAAGCTTTAGAAGGGCAAGATGATTTGTCGCGAACTTTGACACCCAAGGGCGAAAAGCAAGCTCTGCGAATGAGTCAGTGGCTTGACCGTCAACTGCCTGAAGGTGTTCGTGTGATGTCCAGTCCTGCCGTGCGGTGCGAGCAAACGGTCAAACACTTGGGCCGAAAAGTGAAATACAAATCGGAACTGTTGCCCGACGGAAGTCTGGATGATTTGTTCCTGACTGCTGGATGGCCAGATTCAAAAATGTCTGTTTTGATAGCCGGACATCAACCCGTTTTAGGCCGAGCCATAGCTTACTTGCTGGGTCTTCCAGGTGGAGATTGCTCGGTGCGCAAAGGCTCAGTGTGGTGGCTGAGGAGTCGGGTTAGAGAAGGGGTGACGCAAACTGTGGTGGTGTGCGTTCAAACCCCCGAACTGCTTTGATCAAGACTTGGCAGGCCTGCCTGTTTTCAATGCAGGCACTTTGCTCAACGCTGACAAAAAGGCTTTGTCGCTCAAACCGTTCAAGAGCATAAGGCC
>Ga0209550_10003146_pt1 | contig 15760 bp, 16 predicted proteins | sample LauGreSuBDMM15SN_2_FD_187567 | JGI IMG/M metagenome (GOLD analysis project Ga0209550, IMG submission 187567) | Freshwater lake microbial communities from Lake Michigan, USA - Su13.BD.MM15.SN (SPAdes) (version 5) | ecosystem: Environmental > Aquatic > Freshwater > Lake | place: Lake Michigan...
TATTTTATACTTTTGCAAATGTAAATATAATACTTGAACAAAGATGAAAGCATTTTTTGAAGGAATACAATGGTTATTTGAAAACATTTTTTTCATTCCCCAAAATTATTTAAGAAAATTAGAATTAGAAAATTGGTTTGCTGCCAATGCAATTAATTGGATTTTCATGATTATTTGTGCAGCTGCGATGATTTACTGGATCAAACAATTGCAATTACACAAAGCCAATAACGACGAATTTCAAGATACAACGGCGCATTCCTTCTTTAAATAAAATTCTGTAAAGAATTTATTAAAGATCGAAACCGATATCTTTTCTATAATACATCGTATCGAAATGTAGCTTTTCTATATTTTGATACGATTTTTTTATGGCTTCTTCGAAATTGTCTCCTAACGAAGTAACCGCCAAAACCCTTCCGCCGTTACTGATAATTTTATCGTTTTCATTCTTAGTTCCTGCATGAAATATAATTGAATCGGTAATGGTTTCAATACCTGAAATCACTTTGCCGTTTACATATTCTTCCGGATAACCGCCAGAAACTACCATTATGGTTGCGGCGCTTTTATCGGTTACTTCTAAATTAATTTCGTTCAATTTTCCATTGGCAACCGCCTGAAACAATTCAACTAAGTCCGATTGTAACCTAGGAATTACCACTTCCGTTTCGGGATCGCCCATTCTTACGTTGTATTCAATTACAATTGGTTCCCCTTTTACATTTATTAATCCGATAAAAATAAAGCCTTTGTATAGAATATTTTCTTTTATTAAGCCTTCAATAGTCGGTTTTACGATTCTGTTTTCGATTTTTTCAAGCAAAATAGCATCTGCAAATGGCACTGGTGAAACGGCTCCCATTCCGCCGGTATTTAAACCGGTATCGCCTTCGCCAATTCGTTTGTAATCTTTAGCTGTTGGTAAAATTTTATAGTTGATGCCGTCCGTTAATACAAAACAGCTTAATTCTATTCCGTCTAAAAATTCTTCGATAACTACTTTTGAACTTGCCTCGCCAAATTTGGCATCCACTAGCATGTTTCTCAATTCCTGTTTGGCTTCGGTTAAATCATTGATTATCAAAACACCTTTTCCGGCTGCTAATCCATCTGCTTTTAGTACGTATGGCGGTTGTAGCGTTTCTAAAAAGGCGCAACCTTTTTCGACGGTTTCTTTAGTAAAACTGTCATAACCGGCTGTTGGAATATTGTGTTTTACCAAAAATTCCTTGGCAAATTCTTTACTTCCTTCTAATTGGGCTCCATTTTTTGAAGGTCCAATAACGGGAATGTGTTTTAACTCGGAATCATTCTGAAAAAAATCAAAAATACCTTTTACCAATGGATCTTCAGGACCTACAACAATCATTTCTACTTTTTCGCTCAAGGCGAATGATTTTATCGCTTCGAAATCGGTGATTTTTAAGTTCACATTGGTAGCAATACTTCCTGTTCCGGCATTTCCTGGTGCTACAAATAATTTAGTGCATTTAGTGCTTTGAAGCATTTTCCATGCTAAAGCGTGTTCTCTTCCTCCTGTACCTAGTAGTAAAATTGTCATTTTGTTGTGATTGTTGTGTCGTGCAAAAATAATTTCTTTTGAGTTTAAATTGGCATTAAAACTCAAAAAATTAAAAGGGTACAGAATTTATTTTTGAAACTAGAAAAAATTAAAAAATACAACGAATTTAATACGCCTTTTTTTCGCCCTTAATGATGTTGATAACAGTTTGGACAATTATTTTAATATCTAAGATTAGCGACCAATTATCGATGTAGAAAACGTCAAATTTAATTCGATTGATCATGTCTTCATCCGATTCTATTTCACCTCGAAATCCTTTAACTTGAGCCAATCCGGTAATTCCTGGTTTTACATAGTGACGAACCATGTATTTTTTTATTTTGTATCCGTAAGATTTATTTTGAGACCAAAGATGGGGTCTTGGTCCAACAACCGACATGTCTCCAAGTAATACATTGAAGAATTGAGGCAATTCGTCCATACTCGTTTTTCTCATAAATTTTCCAATTTTAGTAACTCTTGGATCATTTTTGGAGGCTTCTTTTTCTGTAGTCACGTTTATTTGCATCGAACGAAATTTGTAACAAAAAAACTCGTTTTCCTCCAAACCGGGTCTTCCTTGCTTAAAAAATACCGGCCCTTTTGATTCTAATTTTATCAAAATAGCCAATATTGGAACTATCCAAGACAATAGAAAAACGATCACCAATAATGAGAATACTATATCAAATATTCTTTTAATCGTTTTAATAGAAGGTTCGTGCAAAATGGTTTTTTGCATGGTTAAAACGGGAAACATTTCTAAATAATTAATTTTTAAGTTTTTAGAAAAAATCTCTTTTGAACCAGGAATAAATTTGATGTTGATATTATTTGTATCTGCAAATTCGACCATATTAATGGTTTGATCGTTTGTCATTTCTTCTAAAGAACTAAATATTTCGTCAACTTTATTATTACGCACAAACTCTTTTAAATCGTCTAAATTTCCTGAAACTTCTAGTGATTTACTTTTAATTGAAAAATAGCCTAAAAAGCGGTAGCCGTAATCATTTCGTTCTTCAAAAAGTTCCTTTAAGCGAACTGATTCTTCTGTGTGACCAATAATAACAACGTTTCTGTAATTACTACCGGTAATTATTCTGTATTTTTTTAAATTGTAAAATAACAGAAATTTAAAAATTGTAACCAAAGTTGTGCAAATAATAACGTAAAGTAAAACAACTTTCGCACTAAAAGTAACTTCTTGCGAAAACGGATAATAAGCTATTATTAAAAGAGTAAAAAGGGTACATTGTTTTAAAATTTTAGTAGTGATTTCGACAGGGGTTGTAAATCTAAATACCTCGTAAAATTTTGTCAAAAAGGCTATTACTGCCCAAGAAATTAATAAATATCCAATGAAAGAGTTAAATTTTAGTGCTATTCCTTCAAAAAAATAGATGCCTAAAGTAGCTATAACTAACAAGTCAAAAAGTATACTTATTGGTCTTATATATTTTGAATATCTACTAGATTGAGCTGCCGTCATTTTATTTTATATATCCTGAAAAATCTTTGTGCTCTTCTTTTAACAGCTCTTGTTTTGAAAGTGACTTAAAATATTCAAAAGTGATTTTCATTCCATCTTCTCTAGAAACTTTTGCTTCCCATCCTAAAATGTTTTTTGCTTTTGTAATATCGGGTTGGCGTTGCAATGGATCGTTAATTGGCAAAGGGTGGTAAACTACCTTTTGATTGGTTCCTGTTAATTTAATTATTTCGTCAGCGAAATCTTTAATGGTAATTTCGTCAGGGTTTCCAATGTTAATTGGATAAATGTAATCGGAATGAAGTAGTCGGAAAATGCCCTCCACTTGATCGTCAACATAACAGAAAGAGCGCGTTTGCATGCCGTCACCAAAAATGGTTAAGTCTTCTCCTCTGAGTGCTTGTCCGATAAATGCTGGAATAACTCTACCGTCATTCAGTCTCATTCTTGGACCGTAAGTATTAAAAATTCTGACTATTCTGGTTTCCACACCATGAAAAGTATGGTAAGCCATAGTGATTGATTCTTGGAATCGTTTGGCTTCATCATAAACACCCCTAGGTCCTATTGTGTTTACATTCCCATAATATTCTTCTGTTTGAGGATGTACTAATGGATCGCCATAAACTTCTGAAGTGGAAGCGATTAAAATTCTGGCTTTTTTTACTCTAGCTAAACCCAAAAGGTTGTGGGTTCCTAAAGAGCCAACTTTTAAAGTTTGAATAGGTATTTTTAAATAATCTATTGGGCTTGCTGGTGAAGCGAAGTGTAAAATATAATTTAGTTCTCCAGGAATATGAACAAATTTAGTGATATCGTGGTGATAAAATTCAAAATGTTCTAGCTTAAAAAGGTGTTCAATATTTCTTAAGTCTCCTGTAATTAGGTTGTCCATTCCGATAACATGGTAACCTTCTTTTATGAAACGATCACATAAATGGGATCCTAAAAACCCTGCGGCTCCTGTAATTAAAATTCTTTTCATAGTTGGATGCGATTTCGTTTTGCCTTATGTAATTTTTTACAACGTTAAATTTATTATAATATTACATTAAATAGCAATTGTTTTTTCAGATTTTGTTTTAGCGTTTAATAAACAATACATTATGATAAAAAAAGTAACGCCTCTTTGTCTCCAAAGAAAAGATTCCGTTAAAAATAGTGAAATCATTACTACTGAAAAAGCGATGTGAAAATAGCTTTTTGAAGCAATAGAAATTCTAATTGATAGGGCTATCATTAATATTAATAATACAATTCCAAAAACTCCCAATTCGGCAAATACTTGTATATACTGATTATGAAAATTCATCTTTTGATAGCCCTCGTTCTTTTCGTCTCCTAAAAAAAGTTGGTATTGAACTCCTTTTTCTTCAATTTTAGCATAGGAGGCATCCAAGCCAAATCCTTTCCAAAAAATGGCTTCCTCTTGAAGAAATTCTATAAAAATTCTGAATTGATAAACCCTAAATGCTGTTCCGGGGAAAAAATCATTGGGACGAAACGTTTGGTTTGTCCATGCTTGTTTAATGCTAACGTTGTAAATCTTACCTGACTCTTTGCTAATCACGTCGTTTACACTACTGTCGGTCATTATAGTCTCATATTCTTGCTTGAACCGGTCTTTTACTTTCCCAATAAATGGAAGCGAGGCCAATATAACCAAAAATAAAATTAAATTTCTTAATCTTAATTTTTTTGATGATTTAGAAAAAAACAAATAATAAAAACCTAAAAGTCCAATAAAAACGACCACAATATTTTTTGAAGATAATAGGAAAACCATCAATAATAATAAGGATAAAGCCAATTTATCAAAGTTGGTTTTTATTGGTTTAACCAAAAAATAAAAAAAGGAAGTGGCCATATACACCGAAACATGAATTGCATTGACATCTTTGGTAACCAATTCATGGTAAAAGAAAACCGACGTGTCATGAGAAATAAAGAATCGAATTGAAGCTTTTATTAGATAAAATATGGAGAATACAACCATTCCATAACTAAATCCTTTAATAATTTTTTGTTTTTCTAATTCTGAAAAAGAACGAAATAAAAGGAAACACATCGGAAATAAAAGTAGTGGTAATTCTTTTGAAATTGCGCATATTGTCCTGTCTTTATCGATTGACCAAGCAAAAGAAAAGAGCATTAAAACATATAAAACAATAGGAAAAATTAGAACCCATTCAATTTGAAAGTTTTCTTTTTTAAAGTTGATAATAGTGATGATGATCAATAATACCAGTGAAATACTATTAAAGGCATACCCTAAAGGAATACACAATAATGAAAGTAAAACAAATAATAACGAAGGGTGATTGTTATATTCCTGCTTTAGATTTTGATAGGCATTCTTCGAAAAGTTGAAGATATTCTCCATTTATTTTATCCCAATTAAATTCATTTTCAATCGCATCAAAGTTGTTTTGAACCAATTGCAAGTTATCATTTTTTTTGATTGTATCTAAAATATTTTTTACATCGGTTGGGTTAGAAAAATAATACCCGTTTTCTTTTAGTATTGCTTTATTAAAATGGTTGTTGTGCGCAATTATAAATGCTCTAGATGCCATGGCTTCAAGCAATGAGGGATTAGTTCCTCCAACAGAATGTCCGTGGAAATAAAAATTAGAAAAATACCTTAAATTATTGAGTTTATTAATGTCAAATTCTGCGCCTATAAATCGTATAAAATTGTATGAATTGAATTTGTCTTTTAAATAGTTTCCGTATTTTGTATTGTGGTTTCCAACTACTAAAACCGTGGTTTGATTTCCTGCTAAAATAATGCCATCAAGAATGGTTTCAATATTATTTTCTGGTTCAAAACGAGCCATAATCATATTATAGTTGTTTTTGTTCAAATCATAATTTGAAATTACGGTTTCGTCTGGGTTTAAAAACGGATGTGCGCCATAAGCGATATAGGTAGATTCTTTATTGTATTTATCAATTAAGAATGCCTTAATTCCTAAAGAATCGGAAACTAGATAATCGCTACTAATGACGGCTAACCTTTCCGCCAATTTCAAAAACTGATGAACTAGTTTAGAATATTTTGAACGTTTCCATTCCAGACCGTCCATATTGGTAATAATAATTGGTTTTTTTGGAAGCAAGAAAAACCATATGGAATTACTCGTATAGCCCAATTGCAAAATAATATCGAAATCTCGTTTTCGAGAATCCATAATACAATTATAATCATAAATAAACTGACCAAAAGTGCCAAGCTTATATTCGGGGTCGTGTTGATGAATTATGTTAACGCCTTTAAACTTTTTTTCCTGGTACAAATGATTGTGGGAATTATAAACGTAAACATCGTGTCCTTTCTCTGCAAGAAAAACCGAGAAAAATTCAGCAAATTGCTCAAATCCCGAGTAATGATTTGGGATTCCACGCGTTCCTAAAATGGCTATTTTCATTAAATATTTTTGATCTATAAAAATAGAAAAATTAACAAATAAATTCGTCGTGTAAAATAACTAATTATTTATTTAACATTTCATGAAATATTTTCTCAAAATGATTTACATGATTTTCTATAGAAAATGTGTCTAAAACTCTTTGATAGCCTTTTTCTCCAAACGAATTTCTGAGTTCTGGATCGTCAATTAGTTTCTGAATTGATGCTGCAAGCAGTTTCTCATTGTTGTGTTCAAACAAAAAACCTGTTTTATTATTTAAAACAATTTCTGTAGGTCCGCCATGATTTGACGCAACAACAGGTTTTTTTGCAAGCATTGCTTCTATAACAACCATTCCAAATGGTTCAGGCTCTGTAGATGGAACTACAGCAATATCAATTGAATTCCAAAATTTACCAATTTCTTTCTGAAAAGGAATTAACACTACTTTATCTCCGAGATTTAATTCCTTGATTTTGTTTTTTAAATCGATTTCAAAAATTTCTTGATTGAGAGGTGCCGACCCAAGATAAACAAGCTTTATATTTTGATTGGTTTTTGACAAAATATTAAAAGCATTTAATAATAATTGCTGTCCTTTCCAGCTATTAATTCTACCTACCAAAGCAATTATGATTTCATCTTTATTGGATGAAAAATAATTTTTACGAACTTCCGACAATTCTTCGTCACTGAAAGTTGGGATATTATTTACTTCGATTCCATTCCAAACCGCTTCGGATTTTTCGGTCAATACTTTATTGTTCTTTATCCAGAAATTCATCGTTGCAATGGAATCGTAGGCAACTTTGTGATTGCATTGCAATGAAAGTAATTTTTTAAAAGCAATATTAAAAACCTTAGGTTTGGTTATAATTTCCTGTACATGCCAAAGATGCTTAATAGTTCTTTTTTTTGCAAAAACTAATCCAATTAAAGCCGCTAGTGTGTGAGAATAAACTAGTTTAAAGTTGTATTCTTGATTTAGTTTGTCTAGAGTTCTTATTCCTTCTTTATATTCTCGAAAAAATCTAATCAAATTTATAGGTGTAAACATTTTCCTGTATAATTTCAAGACAGGCGCTATAACTACTTTGATATTATTTTTTTCTAATTCTATTTTTAATGGTCCCTCAAAAGGCAAAACAATAACTGGTAAGTATTTTGTTTTATCCAATTCCGAAAGGAAATATAACATTGTTTTATCGGAACCATAAAGTTCCGCTGATTGATGAATAAAAAGAATACTTTGCATATTAAATTTGCTTAATTATTTTAGCCGGAACGCCTCCAATAAGTGAGTTACTAGGAAATACGCCTTTCACCACTGCTCCCGCTGCTACTATACAATTGTCTCCAACTTCACAGCCATCTAGAAAAGTAACTTTGGCTCCCACCCAAATATTATTTCCGATTTTTATGCCTTTTGAATTAACGCCTTGTTCTCTTATCAATGTGCTTGAATCTGAAAAATTGTGGTTTTCTGAGTGAAAGCTAACATAAGAACCCATAATTACGTCATTGCCTATTTCCAACCCGCCAGTTGCCCCAAAATGAGTAAAATCGCCAACAGCAGAGTTGTTTCCTATTTTCATTCCTACACCGAAGGTTGCAAGATGGCTTGTGGATAATAATTTTGAGAAAGATCCAATTTTTACTCCGTCGCCAAAAATTATTTTGTTTTTGGCAAATCCGTCAATAACGGAGTAACTTTCAATGGTTACATTCTTACCGAACTGTATGTTTGTTTTGTTAGTGATGGTGCAATTTTTACCAAGATATATTTTTTTTCTTGTAAAAATTATCCCTCTGCATAACATAACGACGCGCTTAAACAAAGTGTTGTAAAACAATCTATCTGGGATGTCGGAATCTATTGTATAATTCCTCCCTGAATTCACTAATACCTTTTGGAATATTGACTTAATCATTTGTTGATAGTGTTTTTAATTTATCTTTCTCATCAAAAAATAATAATGCTCCTAGCACAATCATGAGCGCATCGTTACTGTTATTAATGCCGACTGTTACCAGCGTTGTTACAATATAACTCAATCCAATTAAAGAGATAAAAACTGAAATAAAATTTCGTTTAATGTAAATTTTGCTATACAAACTAATAAGGAAAAACAAATAAAAGAAAATCCCAATAATGCCTGTTTTGTAGAGAATGTATAAGTATCCGTTATGCAATTCCGATATGTATTTCATTCCTTTTGTGTCGTCTTTTGATAATGGAGCGTATAGTTTTAAATTTACTAAAGACCCATATCCACAACCAAAAACATAGGTTATAGGTTTTTCATTTAACAATGCTATGGCTCTACTAGCTTCGTAGCCACGCCAGTGGTCCCAGAGGTCGGCATGGTTTTCTCTATCCACTTTTGATTTAAAAACTTCGGCTGGTGCATTTTTTACTTTATACAAAAAAGATTCCACTCCACCGTTGTTCCTATGAATATTTATCGAAAACAAGAATGCATAAAAACCAATTGTAAAAAGAATTAGAACTGCAATTATTTTTATTGTCTGTTTTGTAATTATAGTATAGCCATATATTGAAAGTAAAGCCACAATAGTCATTACAATCATTGTTCTGGAAAAATACAAAATGCTGGAGAATAAAACAGGAATCAATATTCCGTAATAATAAAGCTTATTTGAAAACAAGTTGTCATTATTAAATTTCCTATAAAACACCAAAAACAAAACGGCTGTTAATTCAATAAAACTATCGGTTCCAAAAGACCTTATATCGGCAACATTATTAATTCTTTGTATGGAAAGAATCAATAAAAAATGAATTATTGAAGATATAAACCCCGTGATTATAATGGTTTTTATAAATAGTTTTAAATTATTGATTTTCTTATAAAAGACGTATCCTAAAAAAACACCTAATAAGGGTTTGATGAAATGCAGCACATCTTTATTTATATTGAAAAGTGGGTATTTGTATAGAATCATTCCTAAAAACCCAATTATAAAAAGGTATATTATTGGAACTACTGTTTTGAAAAAACGTAAAGAAACTGAGGCTTTTTCAAAAGTAAAAAATAATGCCAGTACAAATATTTGAATGAAAATAGTGTATTTGAATGTAAAGTATAATTGCGTCAGAAGTACAATTACAAAAACTACCGAGTAAAATTTTACAGCATTAACTTTCATTTTATAACGTATTACATTCTACCCAAAAGCTTATAAGTCATTTTGTTTTTAAAAATTCTAATGTATGAGAAATAGTATTCAAAATAGCATTGCAATTTTGAATTATTTTTATGTTCTAATTGAATTTTCAATGTTTCTTGAAAAACTTTTTTTGTATTATTATTGCTTATTCCTGTGTTCAACATTTTAGCGGTAATAGTATCAATATAGGCGGCTTTAATAGTTAATCCACACTTTAAAAAAAAATCGTAATCGGCAACTATTTTATAAGCTGTATTGAAATCCCCGTGCTTATCAAAAAGTTCCTTGTGATGCAATGAACCAACATGAGCAATATTCATATAGCGATTCATTTGATTGTGTTCATAGGGTTTCCCAATTACTTTTAATACTTTATAATTGGCATCAACATATTCCACTTTACTCGAAATATAGTTAATATTTGGGTTTATAATAATTGCTTCATTGTAAATTTCTAAAGCATCTGGGTAGTAAGTGTCGTCCGAACCCAAAAAAGCCATCCATGATGAATTCACTTTTTTCAATGCTTTATTCCAAGCGTCATATATTCCCGAATCTTTTTCGGATGACCAAATATAAGGAATCTTTGCTTCTAAAAATTTCTTTTCGTATTGCTCAATAATTGAAACAGTATTGTCCTTTGAAAGGCCGTCCACAATGATGACTTCAAAGTTTTTATAGGTTTGTACCAATAAGGATTCTAATGTTGCTTGTAGTGTCTTTTCAGAATTAAAAGTGGCAACGATTATAGAATATTTTGAATTCATATTTTTTATTCTCTAAAAAAAATCCCGTCAATTTCTAATAATCTTCCTGTATTTTCATCTTCAAAACCTTCCTCAATAGAATATAATGTAAAACCAGCTTCTTCTATAATTTTAAAAATTTCCTTAAAGTTTGGCTGTTCATTATAGGTTGGTTTTAAAGCTAATTCAATTTGAATTCCTTTTATTTTCTTTAAGGATTCTTTTGCTCCATTAAGGATGTTTTTTTCATATCCTTGAGTGTCTAATTTCAAAAAAACGACATCATCAGCATTACAAAGTGTATCAAAAATAGAGTCTAATACTTTAATTTCTACTTTCTCTTCACTTATATACTCTGTGTAATTGGCAATTTCTTCAAAGTATTTTGTTCTTGAAAAAAAAGAACTTGAGGCAAGATTTTTGGCAATGTTTATTGTTTTCGTTTCGTTTTTATCGCCAAGCGCAAAGTTTTTTTGAGTGCTTTTGGAGTCGTTTTTCATATTGTTTTTCAAAACATCAAAAACACTACTTATGGGTTCAAAAGAAATTATTTCACCTTCGAATTTTATTTTTCTTAATTCCGTAGCATATTGTCCCGTGTTTGCTCCTACATCTAAAATTTTGGTGATTCCAAAATGCTGTAACAATTTTTTTCTACGGCGAAGTGGCCTGTTTAATCGGTGCTTTATTTTATCTTTTATAATTCTAAGTACCATTCGTTATGATTTTTCTATTAATAATTTTGGATGCCTGTATAGGCAATGCTATTGTTGTTGGCAAAATACTAATACAAGTACCTATTACAATTCCGCAGATACCAAAATCTGCTTTAATGAGTAAAATGCAAAGCGGTATGTTTATTACGGCTCCAAAAATTGTAAGCCCCAAAGATAAATTTATTTTATTTATTCCGTTCAAAAAATAATTATACATTGCTGTAAATGCTCTCATGGTAACATATAATGCAATAAAGAACAACAATGTTTTCGGAATTTCAAATCGCACATTCATCCACAAATAAATTATTTCATCAATTATCAATGTCAAAACGGCGATTCCTGCTATAAAAAAAAGGAACGCAATATTATAAATCATAAGTGTCTTTTTAATCCATAAGTGCCTTTGTTCTGAAAAAGTTTTAGAAAAAATAGACCAAAAAGGGGACAAACCCGATATAACTAATAGCATGGGTACTTGATATATTTTCAGCACGATGTCGTAGTTGGCAACATCTTTAGTTCCGAAATATTTAGTGATTAATACATAATCCGTAGAGTAAATGACAATCATGCAGGCTTGAATAATAAAATATTTAAGTCCAAGAGAGGCGTTTATTTTTAAAACACTTAAATCAAAATATTTAAAAGAGAGTTTGATGCCCTTGTTTTTCTTAAAAAAATAAACTGTGAATCCAATTCCAATTAAAAGGTTTACCAATCCAAAAACACAGGAAACCAATAAAATCTTGGAAATGCCCTGAAACAAATCACATTTGTACAACAAGAAAACAAAACAAAACACAAATAATTGAATAACCATCATCGAAAATTCAACGATATGTGTCTTTACAACACCCACAAATAATGCTTTGTAATTTCCTATTATCAATATCAAAACCGAAAACAATAGATTCAGGAAAAGAATAGCGTTAAAATTGACAAAAGCAGTATTTATATTTAAAAAGTCGGCGAAGGAAACAAACAAGTTAAGTGTAAAAAACAATAATAAAATCAATAATGAAATTCCACCAATTCCTATATAAATAGTAGAGATTAGAACATTGACTTCTTTTTGTTTATCCTGTATTAAAGTAGGAAGTTTGGTTTTGATTACATTAGAAAATCCAAAATCAAAAAAATAAACCCATGAAATTATAGAATAAATAGTAACCCAAATACCATAATCATTATTTCCCAAATATTTAAAAATCAACGAGGTGGTTAAAAAGACCAAAATCATTGATATTAATTTGAAAATAAGACTATAGATTAATTGTGAGTATATTTTTGTTTTCAATTAACTTTAACATTTAGTAATTCAAATCATATCAAACAAAAAAGAGATATTTTTAATATCTCTTTTTTGTTTGTACTTTATTTAGCTAACTTATCAATTTCTGTTTTCAACTGAACCTCTAATGGATATAAACATGGTCCGGCTGCAATTTTAGAATCTTTCCTGCTTAGTTCAAGACTTTTAGGGTCTAAGTTAGAATTGTCTGTGTTTACTCTGAAATATCTGTAAATTGCGCTATCGTTTACCGCAAACGACTTTTCACGATAGTTGAATTTAACACCATTTAATTTGATTTTTTCGTTTTCTGGGTTTACTCCTAAATCAAATCTAAATTGAGTGGGAAAAACGTCTTCCGGCAACTCAAAAGTAATATCTTGTGTCTCATTCTTTCCCGGAAGCGAAAGCCAAATTGAACTTTCTTCTTTAAAATTAATGGAATTGTCTTCTGTGTAATACAGGTGAATGGTATCGTTTTTCTGGATTAATAAATTTAAAGTCACTTTAAATTTATTATCTATAACTTCAGTTTTAGGTTCGTTTTTACATGAAAACATAACAACCGCTGCAAGCGTAACTAGAAATATTCTTTTAAATTTCATTTTTTTATTATTTGATTTATACTTGACAAAACTAGTACTTTTTTTTAAGTTTTTAAAATAATTTAAATTGTTTTCAATCTTTCCGTCCAATCTTTCACCTCAATACCAAAAACCCTTTTAATCTTACTTTTATCCAAAACGCTGTATTTTGGTCTTTCTGCTGGTGTTGGATACGAGGTGGTTCGTATCGGTTGTAAATTAATCGAAATTTTATTCACTATAAATATTTCTTTGGCAAAATCATACCACGAGCATTGTCCTTCGTTACTGAAGTGATAAATTCCATAGTTTTTGGTTGTCGGTTGTTTATTGTCAGTTAAAATAATTTGAACTATCGCTTCTGCTAAATCAACTGCATTTGTTGGTGTGCCTATTTGATCATTAACTACCGAAATAGCCTCTCTTTCAGATGCTAATCGCAACATGGTTTTCATAAAGTTATTTCCAAATTGAGAATAAACCCATGAGGTTCTAATAATAAAATAATTTGAAAATACTTTCTGAATTACTTTTTCTCCGTCTAATTTTGTTTGTCCATAAACTCCTTTTGGATTGGGTAAATCAATTTCTTTATAAGGAGTATTTTTTGAGCCATCAAAAACAAAATCGGTAGAAATATGAATTAATTTTGTGTCAAATTCTTTGCAAGCTTCGGCGATATTTTTTGCTCCTTCAACATTAATTAATTTTGCTTTATCTGGTTCAAATTCTGCTTTATCAACTGCAGTATAAGCCGCCGTATTAACACAGTAATTGGGTTTTGTTTTGTAAAAAACTTCCTTACAATCTATTTGATTTGTAATATCAAGTGTTTTTGAATCACAAAAAATGAATTTTATTACTGGATAATTCGGCGCAATAAATTGAATTGCTTGGCCTAATTGTCCGTTAGAGCCTGTAACTAAAATTACCATATTTTTTTGGCGTTTTCAATTGTTGGTAAAATCAAATCTTTATCAGAAATTATAAGATCTTCTTTTAGAAATTTCCAATCAATATTTAAAGACGAGTCGTTATAAATAATACCGCCTTCGCTTTCTTTATTGTAAAAATTGTCGCATTTGTAAAAAAAAGTAGCCGTGTCGCTAAGCACTAAAAATCCGTGTGCGAAACCTCTAGGAATAAAAAATTGCTTCTGATTTTCTGCAGAAAGCATTACAGAAATGTGTTCTCCATACGTTTTTGAATCGGGTCTTATGTCGACCGCAACGTCCAAAACTTCACCTTGTAAAACCCGAACTAATTTAGCTTGGGCGTGTTCTGCGGTTTGATAATGTAATCCTCTTAAAACTCCTTTTGTAGAATAGGATTGATTGTCCTGAACAAAACGAACAGATAGTCCAATTCCATTTTGAAAATTATTTTCGTTATAACTTTCTAAAAAATAACCTCTTTCGTCATTGAATATTTTTGGTTCAATAACAATGCATCCTTCTAATTTTGTGGGTATAAAATTCATTTAAATAATTTCTAATAAATGCTTTCCATAACCGCTTTTTAATAATGGCTGAGCTAATTCTTTCAATTGCTCTTCAGTTATAAATCCCATTTTAAATGCCGCTTCTTCAATTGAACCAATTTTTAAACCTTGTCTTTCTTCGATTACTTGAACAAATTGAGAGGCTTTCATTAAAGAGTTGAATGTTCCGGTGTCAAACCACGCGGTTCCTCTATCTAAAATGCTCACTTTTAATTTGCCTCTTCGAAGGTATTCTTTGTTTACGTCGGTAATTTCAATTTCTCCGCGATGACTCGGCTTTATGTTTGCAGCTATTTCTACTACGTCATTATCGTAAAAGTAAATCCCTGGTACAGCAAAGTTTGACTTAGGTTTTGTTGGTTTTTCTTCAATGGAAAGCACATTACCTTCAGCGTCAAAATCAACCACTCCATATCTTTCTGGATCGTTTACGTGATAGGCGTATATAATTCCGCCTTCAGGATTGTTGTTAGATTGTAATAAATCTGACAATCCGGTTCCGTAAAAAATATTATCTCCTAAAACCAATGCAACTTTATCCTTTCCAATAAAATCTTTACCGATTATAAATGCTTCAGCCAATCCATTTGGATGTTCTTGGACAGCATATTCAAAGCGGCATCCTAATCGAGACCCGTCGCCTAATAATTGTCTAAATAATGGTAAATCATGAGGAGTCGAAATAATTAATATTTCACTAATCCCCGACCAAATTAACGAGGAAAGCGGATAATAAATCATCGGTTTGTCGTAAATTGGCATTAACTGCTTACTCACCGCAATTGTAAGAGGGTGTAACCTTGTTCCTGATCCTCCTGCTAAAATAATTCCTTTCATTATGCTTTATTTTGTTGGGCTTTTAAAGTTTGTTTCTTATAAAATTTAAAAAATAAATTAACAAATACAAAACCAAAAATAAACAAAAGCGGTAAAACAAATTTTAATTTACCATTAACACTTTCTGTGTTTTTGATATTTATAACAGTACTTGTTTTTTTAATAATATTGTCCACGTTTGCTAATTCTAATCTTTGGTTTCCTAATTCAAATAACAACCCTTCTTTGGTTTTAATGATTTCATTTAACTGAGTGTTTTCATTATAATAAACCAGTTTATCGCTTTTTTGAGTGGAAGCTGTATTATTAGAAAATTGATTTAATAAAGTCGGCAATTCATCCCATGAGCTCAATATCGGACCGTTATAGTCTTTGAAATCTTTGAAATATAATTCACATAATTTTAGAAGGGAAAAAA
>Ga0209550_10003147_pt1 | contig 15757 bp, 8 predicted proteins | sample LauGreSuBDMM15SN_2_FD_187567 | JGI IMG/M metagenome (GOLD analysis project Ga0209550, IMG submission 187567) | Freshwater lake microbial communities from Lake Michigan, USA - Su13.BD.MM15.SN (SPAdes) (version 5) | ecosystem: Environmental > Aquatic > Freshwater > Lake | place: Lake Michigan, USA...
TACATTTTCTGAATGATCAAATAAATAACTTGCCGTTATCCAATTGTTTGATGATTTAGTTAATTGTGAATTGTTCCATGAGTTCAGCGTATATTCAACTTCGATATTCTGAGCTTGTGGGTAGTTTTTTATAAAGTTTGGCCAAAGATATGTTCTGTTGTAATCCATCATAAATGGACTTGTGTCAATATTAATAATTGTCAGTTTTGGACATCCACTATTTAATGTTTTTATGCCGGAATACACCAAGCCGCATGCCCATTGTATTGCTCCTGTTCCTGCACCTAAATCATATATTGTTATTTCTTGTTCGTTTCTAGCTTCATAAATTATCTCAATAAAATATTTAAGAAACGTATTTACTCTCCTTCCGTGGTACCATAAAGAATAAGCAAAACCAATAGACGGTCTATCGTAACACAAATCCTTACTTTGTGATAAAGCATAACACTCTTTACTACATTCATTAATATCAAAAATAATATTATCCCTTTGATTTGTGTCATTCCAATATTGATAAGATGCTTGTTGGATGCATTTATCAATTGTATCTTTTTGGTTGAAAACCCACTGTGTAAGTAGTTCTTTTGTCATACTATATTGGTGCAAATCCAGTTTTTCCTATTCCTAAATTTGGTATCAATTTTTGCATAACACCTAATACTCTCTTGTATTCTTCATCACCCCAGTTGTACTCATTAATAATACTCATAGCTTCAGCTCTAGTACCTGCAACAAATTTTCCTTTGTCTTTATGAAAAGGTTGAATTATAAATCTTTTTACGCCAGTATCTAAAACCATTTTAGCAAATGAATATGCATCATCTACTGGCAATAAAGGTGTCATTGTAATACACGATTGAACGCCAGCTTGATTAACTTCTTTTATTGCTGTTAACCTTTGTTTATTACCTGTGCAATATGGTTCAAAAACTTTTCTAACCTTTTCACTATCTGTTGTAACAGTCATATTCACTTGAATGTTTTCAAATTTTTTAAACAAGTCAATATCTCGAGTAACTAATGCACTACGCGTTTGGATTACCAATCTTACTTTGTGATAATCAATTAATTCTTTTAAAATATTGCGAGTTAATTCAAGTTCTTTTTCAATTGGTTGATATGGGTCTGTAACACTACTTAAGTATATTGTTTTATCGTATAATGGCTTTTTACGATACTTCATTAATAATGCTAAAGCATTATCTTTCACAGTAAGCCATTTTCCCCAATTATCCATTTTGTCTTTATCTCTAGAAAAAAAAGCTGCATAGCAGTATGTACAACCAAAGGAACAACCGGAATATGGGTTCAGTGTAAAGTCGTAATCTTCCATAAAACCAGAAGCTTTTGTCAGAATTGAGCTTGCAGCGGTATAATCAATAGAAGTGGTTCCTAATGATTTCTTTTTTTCTTCGCCTCCAAATAAATTTAATTGTTCCATAATTATTACTCTGAATATTTTTCTCTTAATCAACTTATATAAATAATTTCCAAAATAATTTTGTTGTAATTTATAATATTGAATTATTGTAATTGCAAAAATTCTGCAACGCATCAATAATTACAATTATTATTTTTTCACATTTAATTCTTTAGAAATAATATTATTACCTTCTCTATAATATAAATTAGAAAGTACACTTGAATTACTTGAACAATAAGAAATCGATAAGCCAAAAAGATAGTTATAATGATTATCAGAAATGAAATGCTCAATTTTATTTATATCATGATTTGAAATAGCTCCTTTTTTTGCTTCAACAACAAGTAAATGTTGTGGATTTATATTGTTATTCATTCTTGAATGAACAATAATATCAGGTCTAATAATTTCATCAATATTATTAATTTTTAACATTTTGGGGTTCTCATAAAACCTATTATATTCAATATCTACATTGTAAATTTTCCAATCATTTTTTTTTAACTTATTCTCAATATAATATGCAAGACGATGATTTATTGTAGTTTCATGCAATTCGCGATTTAATATTTTTGCATCTTCTGAATATTGTTGTGGCATATCAATTCCAATATTAAAAATATTACTATCTTTTTTTATAAGTTTTTTTATGCTTTTTAATAAAATTTCTGAAATTCTATCTATTTCATTTTGTGTTGGCTGCATTATTCTTTTTCTAAATTAATATTATGCTAATCTAACAATGCCTTAATCAAACAATCCTTTAAATCCGTATAATATTGAATATTGATTTTAGTAATCATATCGTCTGATAAATCGTTTAATTGCTTTCTGGCGTTTAGTGGTATCAGTAATGTTGTTGCGCCTTTTTCTACTGCTACTTCAGCTAAATTGACAGCGTTGTAAACTAAATCTAAAGAACCACCTAAATTTAATTGTCCAACAATAACTAAACCACCTTTAGTGCTCTTTTCAAGTAAGGCACTGCATAATGACATCAAAACTGCCATTCCCATGCCGCTACCACTTTTTGATGCATCAAAGGCTCTTAATTGGATTGAAAATTCTCTGGAACGTGGGTCACGGTCACCCACTAGTTCTTTGGCTTTACTGTATAAATTTTGCTCAGCATAACGAACACTTTCTTGGAATGGTGCTGGTGCTGGTCTGTTTAAAACTTTTACTCCGGAACCCGGTCCTGCATTTACTTCAATTTTATATAAACCGGTTGGATCGTCTTGACCACCTGCATTTATAGCCCACATTTGTCCTGGTGCTAATGGGTCTTCACTTATGGTGTTTTCGCTATGAATTTCGGGTGTCGTCACAAAAGTTTCTATTCCATCTTCACCAATGCGGTAACTAAAATGCGTATTTCTAAATTCGGCAGAACCAATCCTTTTTTGTTGTTCTTTTACTCTTCTTCGGTATTCCAATGCAATCTTTATTGCCCATTCTAATATTTCATCTGATATAGGCACTTCGGGATTAGGTTGCATTAATTTTAATAAACCGTTTAGTGTTTTATTCACTGCCGTAGTATCACGACCATTAAGAGCACCACCATAATCTATGTTAGAAGATACTGTTGAAATTCTGCTAATGTCACGTAATCTAGTCCAACATTCTGCAAGAAAATCACTAACCAAACCATAATGATTGGTAAAATAAATTTTATTTAATTTAGGAAAATCCCATCCCGGAACAAAGGCATGAATACGATCCATAAAAGCTGTATCATCTCTCATTTCTGGAGGTAGTGGGCCAAATAAATGCCCAATTCGTTGTTGGTGTTCTACATCAACATCAAAATTTCCTACCATTACGACGCCACCATCAGCTCGTATTGGTTCTTTACCACGGCTAAATTCTCCACTTTCCATGTAGCCTTTCATTATATTTACTCCATCTTTTTGGTCGAAAGAAATACCCGAAACTTCATCAAAACAAACTACATCGTATTTGCAAACCAAACCTCTTTCGCCACTTCCCATGTTGACAAACATTTTTGCAACAGATGCTTTACCACCCGATACTAAATGGGAATAAGGAGATATTTGTTGGTATAAATGTGATTTTCCAGTTCCTCTTGGACCCAATTCAATCATATTATAATTTCGCTCTATAAAAGGTATCATTCTAACGAAAAGCACATTTTTAGCTTTCTCAGATAATTCCGTTGGTTCCATACCCACACTACGAATAAGGAAATCTTTCCACTCTTCTAGAGTGAAGCTTTCTCTTCCTTTGTAGTAATCCTCTAAAACATTTCGCTGTGATAATTGAATTGGTCTTAAGCTTATTACACCAAATACTCTTCCACTATTTTCTTGTGCTATGGCAGCATCATATTCTAATTCTATTTCAGCATAAAAACCGCCTGTAAGCATACGGTCGTTTGCATTTACAATCTCAGAAGAAATTCTAATTTTATTTAATTGTAAACTAGGCAAAGTAGCCACATAACTATCTGTTCCAGTATCTAGCTTTGCCGTAATGATGTCAATTATTTTAATTGAACCGTTTTCTTTGGCTTTTGATTTGAAATATTCTTCTTCACCTGGGCGAACTGTTCTGTCTTGTAATTGTCGTTTTACTATTTCTAAACCTTCTTGAATTTCAGCTTCGTTTGTAGTAGAACAATATCTTCCTAAAAGAAATTCTATTACATAGGTTGGTACTGGATAGGTTTTACGAAATTGCTCCAGTAAATCTTTACGAACTATAAAGCCTTCGAATGCCTTTGCCGCTATTAAGTCTAAATTATCTAATTCCATATTACTTTATATTATTCCCCTACGGTAGTTGTTTTTTTATCTAAAATCCGTCCATTTTTATCTAATAAGACAATAGTTGCTGCCTTGGCTTCAGCGTCGTCATTTACCATCACAAAAATTTTATTATCTGTAATTATTTTGTTTCTACTTTCAATGATTGAAGTAGTTTCATCATTGTATTTTGTTCTGATATCAATAGTATAGTTCGCCTGAGCGTTTTCAGTTGTAATTGTACATTTCAAGTTGACCCATTTTAGCTCTTGAATTTTTGCATTTACTTTTGCTGCATTAGGGTTTTCTATAAAAATTGTTGGTACTAAACATTCCTGAATAGAAATACCGCCATGAGCATATTCTTCATTTATTTTGAAAAATGAAATACTTGGTGCATAAGCAATGAAAATACTTTCGTTCCAACGCCAAGGCAGATGCAATAAATCGGTATTAGCCCCTTCTTTTATTAAAGCACAGCGACCCCAACGCGTTTCTGTTAAACCAGCATTTAATTCTTTTTTAGGTAAACCACCAGGTAATAATAACCAGCCATGATCGGTTACAATTTTTATTTTTTTAACTCCTTTTTCAAAAGCAGTATCCAAACTTTCCTGAACTTGTTCAAATAACTCTTCTATGCTTTTTACCATATCGGCTTGTTCCTCATGTCCTTTGGTATCGATATCTCCTATTTCTTCCCATGAATTTTCATCAGGATTGATATCAGTTGCTTTTACTATATGATTGAAATTAGCTTCTTTTAATGCTTTTCTAAATTCATTAGTTTGCAAATCTTTACCTGTTTCTAATTGTGGACGAAACTCGGTTATTTGACTATTAGTTGCCACCATAGTTGCTATTGGAGCGACGTTTGGTTTTGCCGTTGGTGTCAGTGATGGTATTGCCGACCAACTATTTTCTAATTTTATTTTGTATTTTAATTTGGTTAGTCTTTCGCAAAACTCTTGAGCCAATTCGTATCTAAAAGCATCTACAAATAATACATAGTTTTCTGTTTCTTTCTGCGCTTTTTGAGAGGTGAATATAGCAGTGTCTTTTTGAACTAAGTTTTGAAATTTAGTATTTAAATTTTCCAACCAAGGTTTATAAATTAGTTGTATTATTTCCTTTATAAGTGTTTTGTCCTTTTCGGTTTTCACAGCAGCGAATGCTTGACGCATTGCATTATCTATTCTATATCCTTCTGTAATATAATAACTTGTAATTTCTGCAATAGTTGCAAAAGGAAAAGGAGTTGTTGCTTTAGCCGCCATCTCAGTTAAACCAGACAGCGCTTTTAGCAATGGTGATTTATCTAATTCATACCAAATCCAATTTCTACGTTCTTTGTGTTCTTCTTCTAAGCTATTTAATTCAATGCTTGCTTTTTTAGGGTCAAGCTTGAGTAGTTTTTCTAGTTGTACTCTTAAGGTTTCTCCCTTTTCTTCGTTAACTTGAGGCCAACTTTCTTGCGGTATTGCATATAATCCTATTCCTAAATCATTTGGTTTTGCTAAACGCAATAGGTCTTCTATGTCGGGATATTTATTTGGAGCCGCTGCATAAAGTTCCCAAACATTATTCCATCTGTTTTTTTGAGTTCCTAATTTTTCAACAATGGCTTTTATGTTGCGATGGTCTGGTTCAAAATCATATTGTGCCTTGCAGATATTAGCGAAAACTTCTTTCTTCCCAGCATCTAATGTGTCTAAAAATGCATCCCCTTTACAAATCCATTTTAAGATACTAGGAATTATATTTGGAAATAATTGATTGTTTAGAAAATCAGCATCAATAAAGGATTTACCAACAAAAATATCTTTGTCCTGAAAAATGGATGGCAACGCTTTTCTTAATGCATCTTTGGTAGCGTTATCTTTATTTACTTTTAATCCTAGACCATTAATTGGATTTTCTACAAAAGCCATTACAGTCCATTCTTTTCCGTTTTCTTGAGCAAAGGTTGTTCCTGTGTATTGGTATTCTACCAAAGGCTGTAATTGAAATCCAATTTCTTCTACATTTTTGAGTTCATTTTTCGATATTCCCGGCAAATAAATTATTGGTGTTGTTTTACTTTTCCAAATTGCTTCTGGAATTGATTTAGCCAACATACACTTTAACCAAATGGAAGGTCCTTGATTTTTTTGCGGTTCATGTGTGCCGTATATAAAAAGATTATCTCTACTTTCTTGCAGAGTAGAGATTACTTCCAACCATAGCTTTTCAGGATCAGGCCAAAGAATTACCTCAGGTTTGGTCATCAAATTGCTGTTGTGGCTCTCTGCTTGTTTTAGAGCATGGATTACTTTGTCGTATATACTATTGCTCATTGAATATATTTTCGTTTAAAAAGTTGATGATTCTTTGTCCAATATTTTCATCTAGAATTTTGGCTTTAGTGACTGATAATTTCATAATACCACATGAATGCATTTCAAGTGTTTCATAGTTTCCATTAACAGTTTTTGAATAATTATTAAGGTTTGGAATATCATTAAATATCCCCTTAATAAATATAGGACTTTCTCTAAAAATGGCGTGTGGATATAATAAAATTGAAGTCATTCCTTCCCAATATTCATTATAGACAAACATTTGCTTCAAATCACTATCCGATGGTATGTCATCTTCAGGTAATTTCCATTTGGTATCAATTATGGTAGTTTTCAGTCCATTTGAAATGACAATATCTGGTTTTATTATTTTTTTTCGATTTGTACTTGTTTGTCTCCAAAATTCTGATTGATCTTGTGGTGCAATTTTCCATTTATAGATGTTCCATTTCTCGATTTGACGATAAATGTACTCTTCCCACAAACTGTTCATATCAAACAATATTGCTAATATTTTATTAGCTCCACTACTTATATTTGGTCTGTAATTTAACAATAACATGGCACTAATTTCAATTGCAGATTGGTAATGACTATTTTTTCTATCAAAAGTCAATGAACTAAATGTTTGCTCATTTACCATGATATCATCTAATTCTGGGAAAGCAAATTGCAAACTATAAACTCTATCTTTCAGCAGTGGACTATTACTAATAATTGGAATTAGTTTAAGTGCTTTTAGTAATAGTTGATTGTAAATATTATTTCGGTCGTATTTTTGATTTCTTGTGTAAAAATGTTCTTGATGAACTAGATTTTTTTGAATGTTCTTCCCAAACAAAAGCTTTCCTTTTAAGGAATTACAATTACTTTCCTCAAAACGATACTTCTTAAGCAATCCTTGTCGTAAAATTAATTCACATTCTTTAAGAAATAATTCAAGATACGCCTCAAGTATGCTATTGTACTTAAATTGAAGAGATGCTTTTTCGTTTGCATGCACTTTCATCCAATTACATTCTCTAAGCATTTCAATAAGTACTTGTTGCCACTCTGACTTGCTTTCATTGGATGCATCTTTACCGATTTTTGGTAAAATTTCTATGGTTAAATTTTCAACTTGAATAACACCTACATAGTTTTGAAAACGAACACCATCATGAGCAAGTTTAAAATAGTTCCCCCCATATACTTCATTGTATTTAGCTAAAGCCAACCAATGTTCATGTTCAAAACCATTGGTATCTTTAGCCAAAAACTCATATTCAAAAACTTGTATGGGTTTGTTATTCCTCATCTTCCGTTTGTACTCCAATTAAAGCTAAAAAATCTGCACTTGTCAAAGTTGACATGTCTTTTAATTCATATAAAAACTTATTTTTATATTGACTTGATAAACCATTATTCCCTCCAAAATTCGCAAATTCAGAACCATTTACTCGTCGTGTTTCAAGGAAGAAATTATCACCTAATACCAATCCTAATTTTTCGTAATCATTGTAAAAATATTCTTGCAGTAGAGGAATTATCTTCTTTTCAAAAACAGCTTTAAGTTGCTCTAAATTCTCAATACCCATTAACCAAGCATGTCCAATTGTATGATCATTGTCTTTTAAAATTCTTAAACGTTTGTTAATTGTTGTCAACAATACTTGAAGATTTACACCATCAAATTCAGCTGTTAATTCCTCTTCTTTTGGCATTTTAGGTTCAAAGACAAATCTTCTTCGCAGTGCTGTATCTAATGCCTCAACACTTCTGTCAGCTGTATTCATAGTACCAATTATATATAAATTTGGAGGTACACAAAAAGCTTGTTTTGAATAAGGTAACTGTAATCTAATTTCTTCTGCTTTTCCTAATCTTTTGTCATCTTCAATAAGCGTAATTAATTCACCAAATATTTGAGCAATGTTTCCTCTATTTATTTCATCGATGATAAAGACAAAGGGGTTGCTTCGATCGTTTTCAGTGTAAAGAAAGGGAGCGTCTCTCCAATGTTTTTGAACATACTCTTTTTTAACCTCAAATGTCAAAACTGTTTCCTCTTCAATTTCAATCGCATTTGGCTCTAATTGATGAATAGCGTTTAAGATACTCCAAAATGCAGTTGCATTACAACCTCCAATGATAGCTCTAAATTCTTCAACAATATTATTAACTAAGTTTAAATTATCAAAAGTATTAAATATAGGCTCTAATCTGGACCTAGACACTGTGTATGATCGAACACCATCAATGTGTCTGATACTAAAATTCCCTAGTTCTGTTGTAGAAACTAAAACATGACCTCCGTTTAATGTGTCTAATTGTGTTTCATCCGCTTGATCTATTTGATTATATAATTGATCATATAACTGGTTAAATGTTCTTATTTGCATCTCTTGTTCATTATCAAGCACATTACTTATGATAAAATCATAAGTCGCTTCAATACATGCCTTCATAAAAAGACCAACTTGAATTTCGTATTGCAAATATTTATCACCTTCTTTTGGCTCAACAGGTTTTATTCCCTCAATAAAATCTTCGTAAGCCATGTTTTGATGGAAGGTTGTGAAATAGATTCTACCTTCCTTTTGAAGATTATTGAATTGTATTTTCTTATCAACTCTATTTAAATTGTTTTCTCCATTAATTAAACCAACAGCTTTGTCAATTGTAACGTATGTTTTACCTGTTCCAGGAGGTCCGAATAGTATAGTATTTAGTGCCATATTGTTATTATTGATAGGTAAAGGTGTAATATTATTGTTATTTCCGATATTATTATTTCCTCCGCCAATTGGAGGATTGTTTGCATACAAACTCTTATTATGAATTATATTGTAATAATCACTAAAACTTGGAAATCTAAATAAATTACTAGTTGCTAAAGCATTTTTTATTCTGTTAATATTTGCAATATGCCTTGGCTTTGGTTCTGGTAAACTAAACATAAGAGCAATAAGTTCATCCAGTGAATTTCCTTTTGCATTAAAATAGCCAGTTCCTAAATTCAATACATTTAATGCTCCATTTGCTATAACATTTAATTCTGATAATCGGTTATTTGAATCTATAGAAACAACTCTATCGTTTTCATTAAGTAAAGGGAGTGATTGCGCAGCAGATTCTATCTTAATAATATTATAAGAAATATACTGAGATAAATTACACTGTTGTTCTAAATCATTTATGTTTATTTCATTATTTTGGATATAACCATTAAAACTTGCTTTAGTTCTAGAGTTTTCTTCTGGATTATATGCGCTTAGATTTAATAAATCGTTGTTAGTAATAGCCAACCTTCTAATATTATGAAATAGTATAGACTGATTCAATGTTTCACTCAAATAATCACCTATCAAAACAAAAGTTGGACAAATAAAAACACAATTACCATTAGGTGCTAATAGTCCAAACAATTTTGGTTCACCGTTTTCATAAGTTACGGAATTATTTACTGCATCATACTGACGCATCATATCTTCTGAAATCCTTGCAATAAGTGTTGCCATATTAATCTATATTTTAAACGTTCCTACTCATTCTTTTTTCTTCTAAACTCAAATGTTTGTCATTATCCCTAATTTCTCCCCAATGACTATTTGGTGGATTTTTACCTCTATCAATACCCCATTTGATATTAAATTTGGAACGCAAAACACCAGCTTCTACAAAAGGGCGAATGTTTAAACGCACTCCATAATTTAGATCTGGTTCCCAACCGATTGGTTGCTCGGATAGTGGCTTCCAACGAACAAAAATATCATAAGGTGCTTCGCCATTTAAAATTAGGATTAGTTTTTCTTGCAATTTATTGGCTGCATCCCATAAACCATCTGCACCACTGTCGCCTGCTTTTCTTTTAGCATCGCACATTCGTATCCAATCACCTAGGTAGGTATAAATTAATTTAGAAAGGTTTTCTTTGTCAAGTTTGTGGTAGTTGACCAAAGCCGAAAAACCATCTTTGCGACCATCCCAAATGTGCCAAATGAATGGGCGGTTGCCAAATACTTTGCAATGTTGTATGAAAAACTCATTACGGAACCAATCTTCTAAATTAGAAGCTTTTGCACCTTCTTTTTCTAATAATTCATTAATGGTTTTGTTGTTGTAGTCTGCACCAAAAACCGCTTGCAGAAAGGTTCTTAATCTATCTGCACCCGCTTGTTCTGCATTAACTGAAGGAATACAAAAAATACCATCATCATCTGTAAAACTATTAAAGGATTTTACTTCTTCAATTAATAATTTTGCTTCATCCGCCAACTCCATATCCTCATCACTCTCAGCAGGCCAACTGTAACCCAATAACCTAGCCGTAGCAACTTGCAAAGGATTATCTGTTTTTATAGGATGCCCGTGAAATAACCATTGGGTAGGGTCATCACTGTAAGGCTTTGGTAAACCATTAGGGTATTTTTCATCTGCTACTTTTTTCCAGTGTTCTAAATCGAAAGGAATTTTTTCAATAGAAGAATTTGTCACATCTAACTTACCGTCTATTTTTCTAACTGATGCATTAAAACTATCATCATTACAAAACGACCAAATTGCTGTTAAATTTTCTATTTTCTTTGGTATGAGGGCATGTGCATTTCCATCGTATGGTTTTTTACTATATAAGCAAACTTTTAATACTCTCATCTTAGATATAGAAACACCATCTAAATTCCATGCTTTAGTACCTCTTAATGCACCTCCTAATTGTTTTAAATTTTTTTTAAAATAATCAAAAGCTATTGTTTGACTATAACCTAAACATAATCCATTAATGTCAAATGATCCTTGAAGATACTCCCAATCAACCAAAATCTTATGGTTCTCCCAAAAATATCTAACCAACCTACCTCTGTCAGATGGTGAAATACCTTGATAACAATCTGCATATGCTTTTAATAAATTATTTGCTGAATAGTCTGCTTTTGATGATGTTATTATAAAATTTGGATTTTCTATTTGTTTGTTTTGATTAATAAATTCTAATTCTCCAGAGGATAAACCTTTTATTTTATCAGTTAAATTATTATAAATATCTAAATCAATAAAAATAATTTTATCATTTTTATTATTAGAATTAGTTAAAGAAAATAATCCTGCAAAAGCACCTGCAGCTTGAGTGCTAACAAATGCACCCTCTCCAAGTTTGATAATATAATTCCAACTATACTTTTTTAAGTTATGTTCTCTAAATTTTGAATAAGTAGATTGAAAAACCCAATTATATGGAGATACACAAGTTACAGTACCATTATTTTTTAATAATTTTAAAATTCTATCAATAAATATTGTCGCTAAATCAGATTTTCCTCTAATAAAGTTTTTATCCGCAAATGAAACTAAAAAATCACTTTGTTTTCTTCTTCCCAAAAAAGGTACATTAGTAATAATTAAATCAAACTTATTGGACAATATTTTTCCTCCTTTAGTTATACCTGAAGCAATAACTCCTCTTTCTATTTGTTCGCTATTACTTTCTCCTTTTAAAGCATTAACCAAAACAGGTTGTAACTCCTCAAAACTTGCTGTAAATGCATCTGCTTTTATAGTGGTTGGGTCAAGCAAACTCCCTAATTCCGGTGCTAACTGAAAATGGTCGTAGAGCATGCTCATTCCGTTTTCTAGTTTTTGTTTGGTTTCGGGATTTTTTTCGTTGGCTACTAATTTTATCCAATCTTCTTTTTTCCCTTTCGGTGCAATTCCTGAACAAGCGAGGTTCATTTCGGGTAATTCTTTATAGTGTCCACAAAATTTCCAAGAGGTTAATGCTAAGTTAAAAGCGGCAATCTGCGTACAACGTGCATCAAGCTCTAAACCGTGTAGGTTTTCAGTAATTACTTTATCGGTAGCTTCTTCTTTGGTTAATCCTTCTTCGTGCATTCGCAAAGCTGCAAATACAGGAAACAATGATGCTACAAAATGCCCAGAACCCATACAAGGGTCTAGGGAAGTTACTTGGGCAGTTTTATCTGGCCAACCTTCAAAGTTTCCTGATGCTGGAGAGCCATCGTCTAATGTTCGTAGGTATTCAAATTTTACGGGAGGAGTTACACCAGGATTACGGTTTACCCACCAAGCACCCAAGGTATTGTCAATTAAAAAATGAACCATATAAGGTTCGGTAAATAATTGGGTAACAGCAGGTAACTTTGCTCCGTCAATTTTTTCACCACTGGCATTGATTGTCGCTTTGGCTTCACTTTGCCAAAATTGGTATACCCATCCTAAAGCATCATCGGCAGTAAAGATGTCTTTTTCTAAACCGTCAATAATTACTTCTAGTTTTATTTTATCGTTGGTAGCCAATTTTACTTGCATCAATGGGTCGTCTATCCTGAAAATAGCTGGTAGCATTTTAGAAGCGTAGGCAGCTGCCGCATCCCACTTGTCTGTATAGTTTTCTTCTTTGGCTAATTCTTCGCAATCAGTAAAGGTTACTGCGATGCCGCTATGGTGCATTAGTAAATCGTTTGCTTCTAAAAAAGTAGCAAACAACATTTTGTGCCAGGTTTCATAAGCCAACTCATACGCCAAATTGCTAATTTGTTGAATTCCGTTTGGTTCTAGTTCATCGCCCAATAAACGTGCTTTAGAACGAAGCGCATTGCGCAAGGTTCTTTGCTCGGGTGTCATGTGCGTAAAAGGTTCTGCATGATTTACCGCTGAAGCTTGCAAGGCATTGAACGCACCAATTTCTGAAGCTTTTCGAGCTTCTTTCACTGCTTTTTCGAGCGTGGTTCTTTGTTGGGGAGAAAGTACTGGCATTATATAGGATCGTTTTTTAATTCGTTTTCAAATTCTTCAATGGTTGGTAAGCTGCTTTTGAATTCAGCTGGCAGTGCTTGCGTTACGGTAAATTCGCTTACACCAATGGGTTTGGTCATTCCTTGCAAAGCATATTCTACTTCGAGTTTATCTTTGCTCTTACAGAGGATAATACCAATAGAAGGTTGGTCAGTTTCAGTTTTTAGTTGGTCGTCAACCACCGAGAGGTAAAAGTTCATTTTGCCTGCAAATTCGGGTTCAAACTCGCCTGTTTTTAAATCAATTACCACAAAACAACGCAGTTTGATGTGGTAGAAAAGCAAGTCCAACCGATAGTCTTTTTCGCCTACTTGCAAGGGATATTGTCTGCCAATAAAGGCAAATCCTTTACCGAGTTCCAATAGAAATTTGGTAATGTGTGTGGTTAATTGTTTTTCTATTTCTAATTCTTGCACGTTTTGTTCCAGTGTCAGAAATCCAAAATTATAAGGGTCCTTGAGCAGTTGTGTTGCTAAAGCTGCTTGTTGTTCTGGCAATGTATTTTTAAAATTAGTAACGGCATTGCCTTGGCGTTGGAACAGGTTTTGCTCTATTTGCAAAGTTAAAATGGCTCTGCTCCAGTTGAACTCTATGGTTTGCTGGAGATAGAATACAGCTTGATTGATTTCTTTTATTTTGGTTAATATCAAAATATGATGTCCCCAAGGCACTTGAGATAAAAGGTTTATCAGTCCAACAGTTTGTTGGACTGAGTTGGGTGCAGCAGCTTGTTGCAGTGAAGTGTTTTCTTCATTATTTTCATTGAGTGCAACAAGTTGTTGCAGTGAAAGTGCTTCGTAGAAATTATAAAACCTTCTAGCATAAAAGAGATTGCGTTCTGAAAAACCATTTAGGTCTGAAAACTCTTCGCGAAGGTCTTTTGCAAGCAAGCTCACATAATTGTTTCTGCCTTCAAACAAGGCTTGGTTTAAAGCAATCTTTTTACCAATATCCCAATACAATTGAATTAAAGACGCATTTACAGCCAAAGCCGCTTTGGTTTGTGCACTGCGAATTTGTTGCTTGATTTCTATCAGCAACGTACTATAATCCAAATTATTCTGAGGTAAATTACTCATGTTTACTACTTCAATTATTTTAAAATGATGGAACTAGATTGCTGCAATAAAGTTTCCAATTCTTTTTTGACCTTAGCTACATAGATTTCTATATCTCCTAAATTCGAGATAGTTCCTCTTGGCAAACTAAAGGATACCGCCTGTGGAGCTGAAAGTAATATAGCTTCTTCTAAAGCGGATTGAAATTGACCAGAAAGTGCTGCAATTTTCGTTTTCCAGTTTACAAATGATAGCTTTTGTAGCTGATTTAAGATTGCTTCTGTTGATAAAAGTTTTATCTCTGGTTTCGCTAAAATTTGATGATTAATCAATATTGCCCTTTTTTCGTCTGGCGTTATTTTACTGAAATATTCATTGGCTTGTAGACTAATCATTTCACGATCATACAAGGTATTGTAATCTAGTTTTAGCTTATTAAGTTCTGAATTTAATTTTTCTGTAAGCTTTGTCACCATTGGTTGAATGGCATCTGGTTCTTGTAACAGTAAACGGTTTTCATGAATAGCATCTACTTCTTTTTTGATTTCATCCATCTCTGCATCATCTGGTGCTTGATTGATTAAATCGAGTAATAATGTCCATAGTGGTTCTCTTTCTCTAACAATAGCTGCTTTGCTTGTCCACTCTTTGAATTTAGTTTCTAAATCGTCTTTTTGTTCTAAGATATCGAGCAGTCTTTCGTTGCCTTCTTTGTTTTCAATATCCTTGATAAAACTGGTGTTAATAGGCTCTTGTCTAGGAGCATCTCCACTTATTGCATTGGCTAAAGCTTTTAATTTTGCTAAAAACTCATTCGAATATGGGAAAATTTCTTGGTTTGGAGGACAATTAATTCCTGCTGCAAGAAATAAACTTTTAATTTTTATTTTATCAGAAGCTCCGATGATATGTACTTCTTTTTTGAAGGTAGCTCCGTTAATTTTAGCAGCATTCAAATTGGTTTCTGTAGTCGAAATTTGTTGCGCGTTTTTTAATAAAATGATAATAGTATCAATAGCATCCTGGCTCCAACCATAAGGTGATTTCATAAAAAGCCCTCTGATGTCTTTACCAGTTTTGGTAGCGTTTCCAATAAAACGTAGTATTTCAGAAGCAATAGGATGTGTTTGTACTTCGCCTTTAAAGTTAATTTCGTTTAGCGCATCAGGATTTCCAGCCATTGCTTTTGTTAAAGCTTGTCCCCAACGTAATGCGTCTGCTTTACTTTTAAATTCAGGAAATTGTCTGTCAGCAATATTTTTTAGTGCTTCCTCTACATTATCTCTGATATTACCCACATCTACAGAATTTCCACCTGCAAGGTAAATAGCAGCTTCTTCCGCTATTTTGGCAATTAGATCTTCGATGTCTGTT
>Ga0209550_10003148_pt1 | contig 15750 bp, 17 predicted proteins | sample LauGreSuBDMM15SN_2_FD_187567 | JGI IMG/M metagenome (GOLD analysis project Ga0209550, IMG submission 187567) | Freshwater lake microbial communities from Lake Michigan, USA - Su13.BD.MM15.SN (SPAdes) (version 5) | ecosystem: Environmental > Aquatic > Freshwater > Lake | place: Lake Michigan...
AAAGCCACAAAATAGAAAGGATAGTAAATAAATAAAATGAATTAAATAAATATATATTTTTAAACGGAATAATTGATACTAAAAAATAAGTAACTAAATATGAAATTAGAGTTAAGATTATAAATAATTTCATGAATTATTTTTTAATTATAAGGATATCTATTAAACTACCTCTAGCAAATAGTTCAGTTTTATATCCCAGCGTTTCAAATTTTTTTCTATCAGTTTTAAACAATATAACTCTCTCTCCGATCTTAAAAGAAGTACTACATGGTTTCAAAATAATTGGAGACAAAGGATAAGATAGGGAGAAGTTATCATTTATAACATTTTTCATACAAACAAGTTTTTCTCCAATATCTACTTTTTGTTTAATTTCATATAAATCATTGTATACTAGATCATAGTTATTATCTGGAACTACTTCTAACACCTTAAGGATAGAATCTTTTTTTTAGATGAGATTATACTTTTTATAGAAATATTTAGTTTAAATAGTAATATACTAATTGATACTAAATATAAAAATATTTTAACATTTGTTTTATTAACTCACCTTGCGTAAGGTGAGTTATTAATTATATCTCTAATCATTAAAGTCACTCCATAAATAGTTTACTAGATATGGTCATTTATCTATCAACAATCCATAGAAATAATTTTTTTAGTTAACTATTAATTGATAATTAAATTATTATAAGAGAAATATTTTTTAGTTAATTTTTAAATTTTAGAGCTAATCACTGCACCTAAATCTGAAATTTCATCTGATTCAAAGAAGTGAATGCCTGCTTTGAAAAGTAATGATATTCTTAGCATTGCTTTTGCAACAATTTCTGCTGAAATAGGTTTATATTTTTTTAATCCACCCACAAAGAAAAAGGAGAAAGCTCCACTGATTACTTCTCCGACCTTTTCACCTATTCGAAAGTCTTTTCTATCTCCCAAGAGAAGGGATGGTCTAAAGAAGTACAAACTATTTAATTCTAATTTTGATACATCTCGTTCCATTTCTCCTTTTACCCTAGAATAAAAAACAGATGAATTTGGATCTGCACCCAAAGAGGAAACAACTAAAATGGATTTAACATCCATATTTTTACACAACGTAGCGATATTAAAGACAAGAGTATAATCTACATCTTTAAATTTTTCTTGAGAACCTGCTTGTTTTATTGTAGTACCTAATGAAATAAAACATACATCACACGCAAACTCATCTTTCAATTCTTCTATATTTTGAAAATCCGTAACAATTTCTTTTACCTTAGTTGGAATGATATCTGATCTTTTTCTTACAAAGGATGTAATAGACGTAAACTCATTAGAAGAGTTTAAGAGCCTTAAAATATTAGCACCAATTAAACCTGTACTACCAAATATTATAGCTTTCATAGCTCTGCGGTTACCATTTTTTCATACTTTTCAATTACCTTTTGGATTACTTCAGAATCTACCAAATCTTCGCCCAAAAGAAGCTTGAGTAGCTCTTCTGAAACCTCCATGGAAGCAATCCCTGTGAGAACCCACTCTAAAATTTCTAACACCACATCCATTCGGATGTCCGTAGTTGGAGGGTACAACAGTTCTTTGAATTTAGTTTTTATTGCCTCTAAATTATTTTCAGAATGATACTTTCGAAATACAGGAGGGAGAATAGTTAAATCTGTAGATTTATCTGTTCGAGGTGTGAAATAAAAGGAGGTTTTACCCTCCTTTAAATACATCTGCATGGCAGATTGTAAATTTTGATGCTTTCCCTTTTCTGAATAGATCTCACTGAGGATTTGCCCTAATAGACTATCCTCTAATGGATAAAAGGGATAAGGTTGCATTACTTTTTGGGAGGAACGATTGCTTCCTTACATGCTTTGAAGAGAGAAAACTTCACAACTGTTTTAGCTGGTATTTCAATTTCCTGACCCGTTGCAGGGTTTCTACCTTTTCTTTTTTTAGTCCTTTTGAGAATTAGTTTTCCAACCCCAGGAATAATGAATGCTCCATTTTTCTTGGTTTCTTTGTATGCTAACTCTACAAATGTTTCTAAAAATAAATTTACATCTTTTTTGGAGATTTCAAGTTTATTAGCTAACTCAGTAATGATTTGAGATTTTTTAATGGGAGTTGCTTTTGCTACTGCTGCCATATAATATTCTTCCTTTCTTGGTAATATCTTAATTTATTTTTACAATCGACTTTAAAACTTTGAAAAATGCAAGAAAATTTTAAGTTTTGAAGAATTTAATCAGTAAAATCAAGGATTTTTCACTATTATTATGCTTGGCTCTTATGCAAAACCTCTGCATTGACTACTTTTTTAACAGCCACAAATAATTTATTTATTTCATCCTCTGTCATGGAGCGTGTTGGCGTAAAAGAAGAAAAAACTGTTCGAGAATATGTATCTTTGTGTGATAGCGTAAAACCCGCTTCTTCCATCAAAGCACGTACAGAAACTTCTTTGCTCTTATTCGTTATGACCGTAATAGAACTGAGCTTGCTCATTTTGTGGTCAATATGGAAGTAGCAAACCACTTCATCACCATCTAAGCGATCTAATTCATCTCGGATTTCATCAAAACTTGTCTCTACCCTTGCACCGTTGGAATCCTTGTAGTTGATAAGTATCCTCTTGAAATAATGAATCCTATTTCCATTTTCATCAATATCCACTCCATTGATGATCTGCCGTTCATCAGAAAGTTCTTTCATCAAAAACTCCCCCCTACCTCGAGGATTTTCAAAATCAAATGCCTCTGAGGTGATATCACCTTTTTTTGCATTTTCTTCAATCTGGGTCAAGGTATACTTTTTACCTTCAGGCATTCCATGCTTGAAAGAAGTTTTAAAATAGGGATTGAGACAGGAATTGTTGATCTCCAATTCTATTTCAGCATAATTACCATGTCCATGCTCTATGATGTTTTGTATTGCTTCTGTTACAATGATACGAATAGAATCAGGATCCAACCCAAGGATAGGTGCATATTTCCGGATCTGATTTTTAATTTCAAATAAGGAACCTTGTTTTTCATTTACGTTGGATTTCAGTTCATTTTTTACAATGTCTTCCCTACGTAGAACCACTCTGTAAATTAATTTGGCAACTGTTTGGGGAAGAAAAGGAGATTTTTCTACAGCCTGTACTTCATCCCGTAGGCTAGTATTTTCATACTCTAACTTCTTTATATAAGCTTTTAACTCATCCACATTCATTTCATCTGTACTCTTTGGCATGATTTCTCCCTTAATAAATAATATTCTACTTGTCGGTAAATGGAGATTACGTCATTATTTCACTGTGAAGCAAGTACTTATTATAATTAAAAAGACAAAATTTGAATTGGATGAGATCCAATACCCGGATAGTGAATTTTATCGAAAAATAACTATGATACAAAACAACTCGTTTGATAGAATTTTTAATTCCCACCTAAGGCAATTAGAAAGCAGACGAATCCTCCAAGAAGAGGTATTTCCCACAGGAAAATTTTGCTTTCGGGACGAATTAGACCATATCAATCCCTCTGATTATGAGATGATTGTGTCTTTGGGTGGTGATAACCATTTTACCTATGTTGCCCACCATGCAGGTTCTACGAAAATGGTTGGGTGTAACTCAGATAATGCCACCTCAGTTGGAGCCCTACTCTCCTTTACTCCAGAAACCCTACGACAAACAGTCCAAGAAAATTGGTTGGATGTGGAAATGGAAGATTGGAATATGATCTATGCAAAACTAGAATATCCAGAAGGAAAAAAACTCGAAACCGTAAGTTGTGTAAATGAAATCTCTATCCGAAACACTTCACCCGATCTCACCAGCAGGTACGTAATACAATATGATGGATTTACAGAAGAGCAAAAAAGCTCTGGACTATTGATCTATACAGGAGCAGGATGTACTGGTTGGTATACTTCCTGCAAGGGTTTAGGAGATATGGAAATTGATAATTTTCCAAAAAATTCAGATTACTTTAAACTATTCTCTAGAGAACTTTCAAGAAAAGCTAGGGAATTCTTTAAGTTTACAGATATGAAAATTTATGGATCGATTAGAGTGATATCTGAGATGAATGGTGGGATCTCCATTGATTCCCTTACAGAAAGGAATTATCCATTTCCACCTGGAACAATAGCGGATATACAACTCTCTCCCATCAAATTAAAAGTTATAAAGTCAAACAAAATAAAAAAGTAACGATACTAATTGTAATGAAAAAAGAAGTCAAAAAAAAATATTCAAATTCAGGAATACATTTTAAAATTCAAATTCTTTCCCCCCAATTACATAAGTATAGAGTTGAGCTTCATCTAGATTTAAAAAAAGAATTTATTCGGTTGTATCTTCCCACTTGGACTCCTGGTTCTTATATGATTCGTGATTATAGTGGAAATATATTAGGATTAGAAGCACAATCCAAAAGAGGAAGAGAGTGTAAGGTAGACCAAAAAGGACTTTCCCATTGGGAACTATTTTCTGAAGACAAATCATTTGTAGTTACATACTATGTATTTGGATATGAAGCCACTGTTCGTACTACTTTTTTAGATTCAGAGTATGGATTTATAAATCCTCCTTCTTTTTTCCTCTATCCAGAGAAATGTTTGGATCAAAGTATAACAATAGAAATTGAAAAAAGTCCATTTAAAAAAATATATAGTCCTTTAACTTTCAATGAAGATGATTTTCTATTTGCAACCGACTACGATCATCTCTATGATTCACCGATTCATCTCTCTAATAAAAATTCCTATACTTTTGATTCTCACTCTTGTAGCCACGAGATTATCATAGAGGGAAATATACCAACAAATACGAAAGACAATTTACTTTCTGACTTAAAGCGTATTACAGATAAACAATCATCTATGTTTGGCGAGAATCCTAATAGTTACTACTTATTTATACTCAATCTTACAGAGTCAGGGTATGGTGGTTTAGAACATTCCGCTTGTAGTGTGAATATGTTTGATCCTGCAAAAATCACTGACCATTCTGAATACTTAAAGTTATTGGGACTTTTGTGTCATGAGTATTTCCATCTCTGGAATGTAAAACGAATCAGACCTATTGCATTAGGTCCTTTTGATTACCAAAAACCAGCCCTTACCAAAGAACTTTGGATAGCTGAGGGAATTACAAGTTTTTATGATAATTATATTCTTTTTTTAAGCGGTATTACTTCTATCTCTGAATATATAAATGAAATAATATCTGATATTAACCGACTGGAAGAAAACTGGGGCGAAGATTGGATGAGCCTAGAAGAATCTTCCTTCACAGCATGGACAAAGTACTACAAACAACATCCCAACTCCAATAACTTTGGAATATCTTACTACATCAAAGGATCAATTTTTATCCTTTGTATTGATATACTCATTAGAGAGTTATCCAAACAGAAATTTAGTTTCTTTGATGTACTACAATATTTGTATAAATTATATTTTTTAAAAAAGAAACGTGGTTTTACTAAAGATGAATTTTTTAAAGCTATCCAAGACTGTACCAAAGTTGATATTTATTCTTTATTTTCTGAATATCTGGAATTTCCAAAAAAACTCCCTTTTAAATTTTATTTAGATAAAATTGGAGTTCATATCTCAAAGTCCTATTCAAAGGGTGCGTTTCCCTTTGAAACAAGAACTTATAATGGCAAAGAAATTATTTCAAAAGTATACATGCAGCATCTAGGTGGATTAGACATCTCAACAGGTGATGAACTGATTGCAGTCAATAAAAAGAGGATCCAGAGAGATAGTTTAGAGAGAATGAAAACTACTTTTGAAGATGGGGAAGAAATCCATCTTCTCATCTCTAGGAGAGATAAAATTATGGAAAGAAAATTCAAAGCTAAAAACTTATACAACTATAAGCTAGATTCATTCAAATATGAAAATAATCCAATTGGATTGTATTTCTTTGAAGAGAGGAACTAAATCAAATGATTACATCTAACTCATGGGTCATGAGCCTAAAAGAGATCACTCCAATTGATCCTGAAGGAGTACCCCTTCCCATATACAAGCTAAAAACATGGATTCATATTACTCCTAAGAATGAGTCTGAACTTAGTAAAATCCTAAAGAATTATAATATACATCCATTGACAGTTGAGGATATCATGAATTCTCAGAGTAGAATAAAAAAAGAGCAGTTCCCAAATTATACCTATTTAATTTTTCGTGGGTTGCATTTTGAGAACAACCAAATAGCAGCAAAGAATTTTAATTTCATTATCACAAGAACTACACTAATCACTGTTGCCCTAGATCATCGTAATACAATTATGGATATTATTCAGGATTGGAATAAAAATCGGGAACTCATGGAAAAAGGACTCGAATTTATAATTCATAGAATTATAGACGTAGAAACAGATCATATATTGCCTATTGTATTTCGTATAGAAGACCAAGCAGAAGAATTAGAATCACAAGTATTCAACAATGATAAACGTCTAGATATAAGTATGATCTTTATAATGAGGGGAAACCTTCAGCTTATTAAAAAAGTAATCAATCAACACATTGAGATCCTCAAAGAAATTGAGACATCTAAAACGGATTTTATAACAGTAGAATCAGATGTATTCTTTCGGGATGTGCATGACCATTCTCTGCGCATTTTAGATATAACTGAAACTGTCAAAGAAATGATTTCCTCTGCTCTAGAGGTTCATCTTACAATTTCTTCCCGTAAATCCAATGAAATCATAACTATTCTTACAATGATGACCGCAGTACTACTTCCTATGACTCTGATCTCAGGAATCTATGGAATGAATTTCAAGTATATCCCCTTGCTTGAAGATGCTACAGGTTTTTATATTTCTTTGGGTTCTATGATTTTTGTTGGATTTTTGATGTATGGGTATTTTCGATTGAAGAGGTGGTTTTAGATATTATCTAAAATGCTATTATTCTAAATTAGTAAAATTAAACTGGTAACATGCTTTTCCTTTAGGAGTAAATAAATGAAGTACTTTTTAATAATAGCCTTAGCTTTCATCAGTTGTAACAAATCCCAAACCGGTGAAGTTTTCTTTGTAGAACCAAAAGATGGTGCTGAACTCACATCTCCCTTTACAGTAAAGTTTGGTGTAAAAAATTTACTTGTAGAGCCTGCTGGAGAAATCAAAGCAGGATCAGGTCATCATCATCTTCTAATCAACTCTGACTCCGCTCCATCCGGAGAATCCATTCCTGCTGACCAAACCCATCTCCACTATGGGAAAGCCCAAACAGAAGCTATGATCACTTTAGAGCCTGGCAATTACAAGCTTACCATGCAATTTGCAAATGGTGCTCACCAAAGCTATGGCTCTGAACTGAGTAAAACAATAAATATTATAGTTAAATAGTCTGCTAAGCACTCAAACCAAACTCTTGCATCTTTCGGTAGAGGGTAGTCCTACCAATCTTTAAGAGTTTGGCCGCTTTACTTAAATTACCTCTTGTTTTTTCAATAGCAGATTGTATTGCATTTTTTTCAGAATCTCTCATTGTAGTACCATTAGGGATTTCTGTTTTACATAGTAAAGGTTCTGCCATTGAATTATTGTACAATATAGGTTCAATGATCCCAGACGTAATACGCCCATCTTCCGACTGAAAACTTGCCTGCAATAAGATGGAATGAAGTTCTCGAATATTCCCCGGAAAATGATATGCTTTTAAATGATTCCAAGCACCCGTATCTAAATGAGCATCCCCCGAACCTATATCTTTTAAAACATCCTGAACCAAACCTTCTAAATCTGTTCGATTTCTAACGGGGGGTAAGGAAATAGTGATACCTTTTAACCTGTAGTATAAATCACTGCGAAATGTACCTATTCGGACTTGTTTCTCTAAACTTTGGTTAGCTGCTACTATGATTCTCACATCCACAGGGATTTCTTTTGTAGATCCCACTGGTGTTACTTTTCGTTCCTGGACAGCACGTAAAAGAGCAGCTTGAAGACGGAGATTCATCCCACAGATCTCATCTAAAAAAAGAGTGCCCCCATTGGCAGCTTGGAATTTTCCAGTGTTCCCGCGTATGTTGGAACCCGTAAAAGCACCTCCGACATACCCAAAGAGTTCACTCTCAATCAATGACTCTGGAAGAGAACTACAGTTGATAGCTACAAATGGTGCATGAGCCCTTTCACTCAAACCATGAATAGATTGAGCAAATGCTTCTTTTCCTGTTCCAGTCTCCCCTTCCAGTAAGATTGTATAATCAGTACTTGCTGCTTTTTTTGCCAAAGTAATACAGGATTTCATTTTATCGCAGGTAGCATAGATATCTTTGAAAGAGTATGCCAATTGGCTTGGTCTTTGGAATGCCGATGGCACAGTGACCTGAAATTTTTTCTTGGATAGTTCTTCTCTATATGTTTGCATAAGCATCCTGGTTTGGATATTTTCAGCCGCCATACTGGCTAGGCTTAACGCATAGGAAATTTCACTTTGGTATGTTCCGCTTATATCAAAAACCCCTATCATCCTTCCATCGGGTGTATAAATGGGAGATGCTGAACAGGTCAAAATTTCATTTGAATTAAAATAATGCTCACTTGCATGGATACGAATTGGCTTTTGTTCTACTATAGCTGTCCCAATAGCATTGGTTCCCTTTCTCTCTTCCAACCAATTGGCACCCGGCTGGAGCTGGTACTTCTGCATCTTTGTGAGGGACTGTGGCTCACCCAAACTTAATAAAATATTTCCATGCTGGTCTGTTAAAACTGCTACATGCCCTGCTGATTTTAAGAACGGATACATCTTTTCCATAACAGGAATGGCATTTTCCATAAGAGAATGGTTCTCTTTTTTTAGATCACTTAATACTTTAGGAGACAAAAGTACATCATCTACAGGGTCATTTCTTTTGAGACCCAGAACCGCACATCGACTGAAGGAAGATTCTACATTGGAAAGCTGTTGCATCGCAAGAAAAGAGTATACTCGGTATAAGGATTCTGTAAACTAAAAAATAAAAATTAGTTGTTCCATTTTGGAACATTGAGAACACAATCTGTTCCCTCCTGAAACAAAGTGAAATCCAAAAACCTTAGAAACATAGGATAAATCAACTGGCACGATTGTTGCAATAGATAGTCGTCATCGGAGGAATATATGTTATACGTTGCACCTAATCAGAAGGATTCTAAAGTAGAATTCAAAACTAGATATGAGAATTTTATCGGTGGGGAGTGGGTTAAACCAGTTAATGGAAACTACTTTGAAAATCCTTCTCCTGTTACCGGATTAACTTTCAGTGAATTTGCAAGATCTACATCAGAAGATATAGAAAAAGCACTGGATGCGGCACACAAAGCAAAAACTGCTTGGGGAAAAACTACAGCAACAGTTCGTTCCAATATGTTATTAAAGATCGCTGATAAATTAGAAGCCCACAAAGAAAGATTTGCACTCTCAGAAACATGGGATAATGGTAAGCCAATTAGAGAAACTCTGAATGCTGACCTACCCTTAGCTATTGATCATTTCAGATACTTTGCAGGATGTATTCGTGCCCAAGAAGGATCACTCAGTGAAGTGGATGATTCCTTTGGTGGTAATACTGTTTCTTATCAGTTTTTAGAGCCCCTGGGAGTTGTAGGACAAATTATTCCTTGGAACTTTCCTTTATTAATGGCAGCTTGGAAATTAGCTCCTGCTTTAGCAGCTGGTAACTGTGTTGTTCTCAAGCCCGCAGAGCAAACTCCTGCAACCATTATGTTATTTGCAGAACTAGCGGCTGATATTCTCCCACCCGGTGTTTTAAACATCGTAAATGGGTTTGGTATTGAAGCTGGAAAGCCATTAGCATCCTCCAAGAGAGTAGCTAAAGTTGCATTTACTGGAGAAACAAGTACTGGTCGACTCATTATGCAATACGCTTCTGAGAACATCATTCCTGTAACACTAGAACTTGGTGGAAAATCACCTAACATTTTCTTTGAAGATGTAATGTCTAAAAAAGATGATTTCTTTGATAAAGCATTAGAAGGATTTACAATGTACGCTCTTAACCAAGGGGAAGTTTGTACCTGTCCTTCTAGAGCATTAGTTCAAGAATCTATCTACAATGACTTTATGCATGCAGCAATAGAAAGAACCAAAAAAATCAAAATGGGTAACCCTCTTGATACAGACACAATGATTGGTGCTCAGGCTTCTAACGATCAGTTGGAAAAAATTCTTTCCTACTTTGACATTGCAAAGAAAGAAGGAGCCAAAATCCTAACTGGTGGAAATAGACATCACCAAAATAGTGGATTAGACAAAGGGTACTACATCGAGCCTACTATCATTGAAGGTCACAACAAAATGAGAGTATTCCAAGAAGAAATTTTTGGACCGGTTGTCGCTGTTACTAAATTTAAAAATTACGAAGATGCAATTGAAATCGCAAACGATACTCTCTATGGTTTGGGAGCTGGTGTTTGGACTAGAAACGGAAACGTAGCATACGGTGCAGGACGTGACATACAAGCAGGTAGAGTGTGGACAAATTGTTATCACCTATATCCAGCTCACGCTACATTCGGTGGATACAAGCAATCAGGAATTGGTCGTGAGAACCACAAAATGATGTTAAATCATTATCAGCAAGTGAAAAACCTACTGGTTAGTTACACAGAAAAACCACTCGGATTTTTCTAGAATCTATAAATATAAAGAAAAATGGGTCTGAGAGCAATGTGATAGAAATATCACATTGCTTTTTTTATTTATCTCTCTTAAAATGGAAGTATGGAAGAGATTAAAAATGAAGTAGTCGGTTTGATCAGAGATAAATACTTCCAAATGATATCAGAACTAGTAGGATTTTTTCGTGGTAAGCTCTGAAGTAAATTTCGGCTTAAATTACTTAAATGAAGAAACTCTCCTGCCATTCCAATTCGATATTCTTCACTACGAAAAAATAACCAATCCTTCGATCAAAGAACACATTGACCTTTGGGGGAAAGAGATTTATAAAAGGTAATTACAATTTATAAAATCTGTATTGCTATTTTTAAAGTTTATAATAGAATGAATATAAATAGATAAGAGGTAACTAACATGATTAGCATAGAAACTAAGGGTACCCAAAAAAGACTGGATGTAACTCCTGCGGCAGTTGAGCTCATAGATAAGATTAGAAGTATTCATGGTGATCTGATGTTTCACCAATCGGGGGGATGTTGTGATGGGAGTGCTCCTATGTGCTATCCCAAGGGTGAATTCAGATTGGGCGAGAATGAAGTCCATTTAGGGGATATAGCAGGGTGTGGATTTTATATGAGTGAGTCCCAGTTTGAGTATTGGAAATATTCCAAAATAACATTGGATGTAACTCCCGGAAGAGCCAGTGGGTTTTCCTTAGAGGGATCCTATGGTTTGAGATTTGTAACAAAATCAGAACTATTGGAAGATTGATTTTTTAAAGAAAGTCATAATCATATAATTTAGGAGAAATCATGGTAAGAATTGCAGAAACAGTAGGCACACAAAAGCGTGTGGATGTAACACCCGAAGCAGTGAAAATGATAGAAAAACTCAGAGAACAACATGGAGAGCTCATGTTCCACCAATCAGGCGGATGTTGTGATGGTAGCTCTCCTATGTGTTACCCCAAGGGAGAATTCAAAGTTGGGGGAAGCGATGTTCTTTTGGGAAGCATTGCAGGATGTGAATTTTTTATGAGTGAATCCCAATACGAATACTGGAAACATACGCGATTGATCATTGATTTAGTACCCGGAAGAGGTGGTGGATTTTCCGCAGAGGTTCCCCATGGAGTGAGATTTCTTACCAGATCTGAATTGATGGATGAGTGAAGTACAACATCGATCATAGTCAGAGGACGGGTAGTACCACAGTAAATCTTGTTTTCCCGGGCTCTGATTCCAAATACAAAGCACCTGCGTGTTTTTCCAATATCTTTCCTATAATATGAAGACCCAGTCCAGAGCCCTCCCCTGCGGGCTTGGTGGTAAAAAATGCCTGAAAGATCTTAGTGCGTATCTCAGGAGAAATCCCTGTACCGCTATCTTGAATGGATACAGCCACATAACTTCCTTTGTACTCGGTATTTCGTTTATCTATGTCGGGTGTTCCCTGTAGATTTGTAAGATTCTCTATGTCTATCAACAGAGTCCCCTTCTCTGACATTGCCTGTATCGCATTGTGGATGAGATTTGTCCACACCTGATTTAATTCATCGGGATAGCAGGGAATCTGTGGTACATCCTCGCCATAATTTTTGATGACCTCTATCCCATATTTGATCTTACTGTGCAGGATGATCAGCACAGTCTCCATACCCTCCGTGAGATCACTGATGATCATTTTTTCATTCTGGTCAAAGTGCATAAAGGACTTAAGGGACTTCACAATCTTGGACACCCTAACCGCAGAAGCCTGTATTACGCTAGACTTCTTTCTAATTCCATAGAGATCATTGGCTATACTTAAGTACTTCTCCAGATCGGGGTGATTAAAAATAGTATCTCCCTGATCAAGTGCCTCTGATAAACCCAATTCTACTATATAGTCCGCCATGATCTCAATATTGATTCTGTCTTTCACTTCCAATTTGGAAATCACCTTTTTACGAATTGCCCTTGCTTCTCTGCTTGAGATTGCGGTATTGGATTCTTTAGAGAGCTCTAATACAAATATTGCCCTCTCTAAGTCTTCTCTGGTTATGTGACTTAGGGAAGGATTGATCTTTTGGATGAGTGTCCGCAAGGATTCCAGAATATTTTCTGAATTTGCCTTGATGGCTCCTAACGGAGTATTGATCTCATGGGCAACTCCTGCGACCATGGTGCCCAGTGTGATCATCTTGTCTGACTGAACGAGTTGCTTCTGAGAAGCTTCCAGATCGAGATACGCTTTGGTGGCACGTTCTTTGGTGAGTTCGAGTTCCCTAGTTCTATTTTCAATCATACTTTCTAAATTCTTTTGATTTTGAAAGATTTGGTCTTTCATGAGTATGAATATTTTTGTAATTTCACCTATTTCATCTTTTCTTTGAATATCTAAATGCTTCTGACTTTCAGAATCATCAATATTTTTCATGGCAGAATTGAGAGTCTTTATTGCTTGAATGATATCATTAGAAAAAATATATCCCAAAATAAATACAAATAAAAATATTAAGATAGATATACCCCCAAAGAGATACCATATATTATTTACAAATAACTCTATCCTATCTTCATTTACCATGAGAAAGAACTGTAAATCTAAATTAGAATAACCATGACTGTCGTAATCTATACTTGTTGTGTAATATGAAGAATTATTATATTTAATTCTATCATTATTTTTTCTTTCTAAATTTTCCTTTATATAATTATCTATTGCTTCATCAGAACTTGCTAATAACTTATTTTTACTAAACAATGCCATTTTTACATTATTAAAATCTACTATACTTCTAATGAAATCTCTATCTACTGTCTCTCCTACTAGAAGAGTACCATAATTCTCTATAGGTGTTGTAGTACGATATCCCAATCCACTTTTGCCAGTCTCCAAGGAAGTACTGACTTTTCCTGCTATAGCTTCTTGAATGATCTTTTGATCTATTTTACTATCCCCAAAATCCTCAGGTCTATGAAATCGAAATACAACTCTTCCTTTTTGATCACCAATTTCTAAAATATTAATCTGATTTTCCTTCATAAATGATTTAAATAAATCTAAATTTTTAATTAAGATGTTTTTATTTTCAAATCCAGAGAGTAGGATATCTTTATACCTAGGGTTTTGTAGTAGTTCCTTAGATAACAGTTTTAGTATATATTCCCTATGATTTAAATGTTGATTGAATTCTTTAATATTTTCAGCTAATCTCTTATCTTGAATATGATTTTTTACATCTACTATCAATACTCTAAATACAACCATAAGGGATGCGATGGTAATCACTTGACTAACTGTGAGTAGAAAAATCATTTTTTGTCTAAAGGTCATATAGTATCCTAAAATATTTTATTGATTCATATTGAAATTCCAGAGAAAACTAAATCAGAGATTTATTCAGGCAACACCACCACAAACTCGGTAATCCCCTCTCCACTTCTAAAAAATAGTGCTCCCCCGTGCTCATGGACAATCTTCTTACAGGTATACAATCCCATCGGTTCCCGAGCCTGTCGAGGGATCAAAATCCCATTCCCGTAAATCCAAAACACCTTTCACAGCTTTTGGGGAAATCTTACCTGCTGGAGCACAGCTCTGTAAAAAAAAGATACTGAAAAGTAGAATGCTTCCAAAGAATTTGAAAAATAAGATTGGCATTAGAAATGATTGGCTCTCTTTTTTTTTATTGGTGAGGGAAACACATTTCATTTTCCTTATTTTTAAAATAAAGCAAGTACATTTTATAGTTTCACCTAAACTCTAACTAAAAATTCAATTTTTATTATTTATTGAAAACTCCGGCTAAAATGTATCTCGTACTCCTGCCCTCTCCAGGTAATTTATTTAAACACTTCTTTTTAAGTAGATCGGTCAAATGTCTAGTTGCGGTGGCTTTGCTAACTTTGGTAATTTTCTTGTACTGAGAAGCACTGATTCCATCATGAAATTGATCAGTCTCTCTATTTATCATCAAAGTAAGAATTTTTCTTTGCTCTGGGAGTAATTCCTTATCTCGATGAATGTCCCAAAATCGTTTTTTAGAGAGTATAAAATCTATATTTTTGTTTGATTTAATTAAAGAGTACTCTAGTACTTTTAAAAACCATACCAACCAAATGGTTATATCCATTTCACCCTTTTGTGCATTTTCTAAAATTGTATAGTACTCCTTTCTATGGTCTAAAATAGCAGATGAAAGTGAATACAATCGAATAGTTTTAGGTTCATATTGAGCAAGGACTAACTCTGATAGAATCCGTGCCAATCTTCCATTTCCATCTTCAAAAGGATGTATTGTCAAGAACCATAAATGTACTACACCTGCGCGTACAAATGGGTCAATGCTATCTCTAGATCCTTCAAACCAATTCAAAAAAGTCCGGATTTCTTTTTTTAATCCTTTAGATGGTGGAGCTACAAAATGAATCGTAGGATTCTCCAGCCTCCCAGAAACAATTTGCATTGGATTTTTCCGTCTAAAACTACCAACCAAGATATTCCAATTTTCTTTACCAGGGAATAACCATCTATGCCATTGATAAAGTCTCTGCAAGTTCAATTTTCGAGATGTTTCACGAAATACGTCCATCTGTAAATCTGCAACACCTTCTGTGCGTGCTGATGTTTTTTTAAAAGGAATCTTTATCATGAGTCTCTTAGCCAAAGAAGATCGGACTGATTCAACATTGAGAGACTCACCTTCTATTTCTGAAGACTTTAGGATATTCTGTAGTAAGGAATCTAATTCTGCATGTTCACTCATTTTGGAATCTATAATTCCACATTTAGCAGTTAATATTCCCAATTGATAATGAATTTTATTGCAAACTGTTAGAATTTTAACCTCATCCCAATAAAAAGATGGCCAATTCTTTTTTTCCCATATCCAACGCATAGAATATATCTATTAACAGGGTGAGCCGATTGCAAGAACTATTCGGCTCTATTTATGAGCCGATAGTTTTTTTGTTCATGAGTTTTTGAAACTCGTACGAACTTAATCAAAAAGCTCAAAGAAAAATCCTTTCTATTGGTCTAGCGGCTTGGAGGATGAAATCTGTACTCAATAATATTTAATTTCCATAATTCTATAATCACAAGTCAACTTGTGCT
>Ga0209550_10003150_pt1 | contig 15736 bp, 4 predicted proteins | sample LauGreSuBDMM15SN_2_FD_187567 | JGI IMG/M metagenome (GOLD analysis project Ga0209550, IMG submission 187567) | Freshwater lake microbial communities from Lake Michigan, USA - Su13.BD.MM15.SN (SPAdes) (version 5) | ecosystem: Environmental > Aquatic > Freshwater > Lake | place: Lake Michigan, USA...
ATCATGGATAGGTCGAACCCCGTCCCAATCGCCATCATTGGGTACGGCTACCGCTTGCCCGGCGGCATCAACAACGACGACGAGTTCTGGAAGCTCATCTCAGAGCGCGGCTTCGTCCAGGAGCCGATCGAGGATCGGTACGGCAAAGGCCAGTGCCCGCACGACGGCTTCGACAGCCCGATGCGCGTGGCCTCGCCCTACGAGGGCCTCATCAAAGACGGTGAAGAGCTGCACTTCGATTGCGCTCTCTTCGGCATGTCGCCGAATGATGCGAAGCGCATGGACCCGCAGTGCAAGATGATGCTCTCGTGCACGTGGGAGGCGCTCGAGATGGCGGGCCTCGACCAGGCGTCGCTGCACAACTCGAACACGGGCGTCTTTTGCGGCGTCCAGGTCTCGTCCTGCGCCGGCTGGCGCCCGCCTTATGGCGCCACTCCTTCCGACGTTCCGGGCAAGTCGCTCTCGATGATCTCGAACCGCATCTCCTTCCACTTCAACTGGATGGGCCCCTCGTTCTCAGTGGCGACGGCGTGCTCGTCGGGCATCACCGCGCTCGATGCGGCCATCAAGTCTCTCTCGCTCGGCGAATGCGACCTCGCCGCCTCCGGCGCAGTCAATTACCTCGGCCATGAGGTGGGATCCATCGGCTTCAACCAGCTCGGCATCATCTCGAAGACGGGCACCTCGCGCTCGTTCGACAAGGACGCCAATGGGTACATGCGCGCCGAGGGCGCGTTCATGTACCTGCTCAAGCGGCTGCCCGACGCGGAGCGGGATGGCGACCGCATCTTCGCTGTCATCCGCGGCTGCGGGCTCAACACCGCCGGAGCCGAGAAGGATGCGGACGTACTCACCCAAGGGCGCATGATCGTTGCACCGGTACCGCCGACAACCCCGCCCTCACGCGCCGCGCGCGCGCGCGCGCCTTCCCCGCCGCGCGCAACGGCGCTCGCGCTCGCGCTACCTCACCGGCCGCGCCATGCCGGCTCTGGCCACGGACCCTTCGGCCAAGCGAGATGCACCCGAGATGCACCCGAGATGCACCCGAGATGCATCCGAGATGCACCGCCCCGACTCGAGCCACTCTCTTCGAGGCGACTCTGCCCTCACCTCCCCTAATCTCCCCTCACCTCCCCTCACCTCCCCCGTTGCCCGCTTGATGTTGCAGGTCGGCCACGCGCAGCAGTCCCTGATGGAACTCATCGCGCGCCAGGCAGGCATTGACCCTCTCGCCGTCGACTACGTGGAGGCGCACGCGACGGGTACGGCCGTGGGCGACGCGATCGAGGGCAATGCGATCGCGCGGGCGTACGGCTCGCCCGCGCGCACCACGCTCCTCCGCCTCGCATCCACTCGCTCCAACGTAGGTCACATGGAGGCCGCCTCGTTCACTTGCTCTCTCCTCAAGATCCTCCTCATGCTCCAGAAGCGCCACTTTGCACCTGTGTCGGCGCATCACAAGAGCCCTAACCCCAAGATTCCATGGGAGGGGCAGCGCATGAAGGTGCAGACGAGCGCCGAACCGTTCCCACAGCGCGACGAGCCCATCCTCATCGGCATCAACTCGTTTGGATTCGGAGGGGCCAACGGCCACTGCATCGTGCAGGAGTACAAGGCCCCCGCCACATGGTCGAGCGTGCCCGAGGCCATCCACCTCGGCCGCAAGGTCTTCTCGGTGCCCCTGTGCGCCAAGTCGGACGAGGCCCTCATCGATCGGGCACGCCAGCTCGCCGCCTTCTTGCAGAGCGCCTCGCCCGAAGACTCGTACACCCTCATCGGCAACCTGTGCTGCCGCGTCACGCCACACCGCGTGCGCACTGCCTTCTCGGCCGCGACGCTGCCTGAGCTGCAGGCGGCCCTCGAGGCGTTCGTGGCCAAGGCGTCAAAGAACGAGCTCAAGCCCGAAGACGTGGTGCGCGTGCAGCTCAAGAGTCGGCTGAGCTCTCAGGAGCTGATCCCAGCCGGTGTCGCCGAGGGCAGCGTCACGCCACCTACCGTCCTCTTCGTGTTTCCCGGCCAAGGCTCGCAATGGGCGGGCTGCGGCAAGCGGCTCTATGAGACTGAGCCGGTCTTCAAGCGTGTGGTGGACACCATCGACAAGACCTGGAGCCAGTGCGCGGGCGCGGACACCCCCAAGCTGTCGGCGGTCGCCTTCGATGAGAACTTCGGCAAAGAGCTCAACGAGTGCAAGTGGGCGCAGCCAGTCACTTTCCTCATCCAGGCAGGGCTCTTCGAGATGCTCAAGGCGCATGGCGTGCATCCTGATGCGGTCGTCGGCCACTCGGCGGGTGAGGCGGGCTCCGCGTACGCCTCGGGCGCGTACACGCTCGAGGAGGCCACACGCCTTGTGTACGACCGTGCGCGGCTGCAGCAGCTGACCGCCGGCTGCGGGCGCATGCTCGTGCTCATGATGGAGCGCTCCGCTGTCGAAGCGTCGCTGACGAAACTTGGGTTTGACTACCAAGGGGAGGGCCTCGAGGGCGACGTGGTCGACCTCGCGTGCTTCAACTCGCCCAACAACACGGTCGTGTGCGGTGCGCCCGCCACGATTGCCAAGCTGCAGGAGGCGCTCGTCGCGGATGGGCTGCAAGCGGGCAAGCTCATCCCTGGCAACATCGCCTTCCACAGCCGGCACATGCTCCCGATCAAGGCGGAGCTCTACAAGGTGCTCGGCCAGCTCGATGGCCCGTCGGGCGCGCTGCGCACCGGGCCCATCCCGCTGCTCTCGACCGTGACCGGCCGCGTGCTCGACGGCGTCGATGCCAACTACTGGTGGTCCAATGTACGTCGCCCCGTCAACTTGCTCGACACGATCCGCACGGTCAAGCTGCTCCTCAAGCCCGACGTGATCGTCGAGATCTCGCCGCACATCACGCTGCGCTCGCCCATCCGCGAGTGCTACGAGGAGAATGACGGCACGATGCCGCCGTACGTGCCCACCCTCATCCGCGGCGTGGACGATGCGGCCGCCTTTGCCAACGCTCTCGGCGCGTGCTTCAAGAACGGCCTGCTCGTCGACTACCGCGCGCTCTTCCCTCGCCCGGAGCCGATGACGCACAAGCTGCCGCGCTATCCGATGAAAAAGGAGCGCATGATCGATGACCTCATCGATAACTTCGCTCATCTCCGAATGGAGTCGTTCCATCGCGGCCCCATGCTCGGCGCCGATAAGCAAGGGCCCATCAAGCAATACGGCAACGTCTTCTCGAAGCCGCACTTCGTCTGGATGGCTGACCACGTGGTGCAGGAGACGGCCATCATCCCCGCCTCTGGGTACATCGAGCTCCTCCTCGAGGCCTTCCGCGGCGAGCCGGTGCACGTAGTGCATGCACGATTCATCGCGCCATTCACACTCACCGCCGACCCGAAGCATCTTCACACCAACCTCGAGCCAGTGCCCCATGCGCCCAACCGTTACGAGTTTACGATCACCTCGCGCCCGCACTCGTCGCTCGACACGGCGTCGACGGTACACTGCGTGGGCGTGCTCGAGAAGCTCAACCTGGCCATCAAGGGCGGCCTCGCGAACGCGCTGCCGACGCAGGTGCCACTCACGTTCCCAGTGGCCCGTCCCGACGGCAAGGGCAAGTTCTCCGAGTGCATGTTCGAGAACGCCGAGACCTTTTACGCGGCGATGCAGGCGCGCGTGGGAGAGGCGTTCTCGTACGGCCCATACTTCCGCGTCATCAAGCGCGTCGACCGCGATGTGGAGACGCTCAATCTGCGCGTCGAGATTGAGCAGGAGGCCACGATGTGGAAGAAGTGGGACTTGATGGGCTACCTTCTGCACCCGACGGTGCTCGACGGCGTGCTTCAGATCTTCATCGTCTACGTCATGGAGGCGCCCGACTTTAGCGGCGTGCCCCAGATGATGAACGACTTCATCTTCGTCAAGAAGCCGACGACCGAGAAGCTCGTCTGCGTGTACGAGCCCCCGGCCTACCTCAAGGGCAACGTGCACCAAAAGGGGCAGCTTGCCTTTGCGCTGGGCGAGCGGCCCGCAGGCGCGATCCAGATCTACGACGGCGTCACCGGCGAGCTGGTGGCCTACCTCGGCAGGTACACCTCCTTCCATGCGAACGCCAAGAAGCCCGATCTGCGCAAGTCGAAGCACTTCCTCTCATGGCAGCCAAAGGACGCATGCAATGCACCGGCGGCCGCCCAGGCGACGATCGCGCAGCTCAAGGCGGGCGCCACGCCGGTGCCCGCCGCCACCAAGACGCTGATCGCCGACCTGATGAGCATGGGACACCCGAAGGCGGGCACGCCCTTCTTTGTCAACGTGGGCGAGGCGGTCATTGGGGCGCCACCCTCGCGGCTCGCCATGGAAGAGTGCATCGGGGTGTGCACGGACAAGCCCGTCCAGTTCACCTCGATCTCGACGGACGTCGAGAAGCTCACAGCGCTCTATAACCGTTACGGCAGCTCGCACAAGGACACTCACCTGCGCTTCGTCACGAGTGCCGACGTGAGCACCTCGACCAACGGCCTGCTCCGGCCGGCGATGTTTGAGCTGCTCGTCGTGCGGGTGGGCGCGATGGCCGACGGCGCCTCCTTCACAGACGAGCTCGCGATGCATGCTCAGCTCGTCGCCCCGGGGGGACTTCTCCTTCTCGAGGTGCTCGGGACGGCGGAGGCGGCCATCCCTGCGGGCTTCGTCCCCTTGTATGAGTCGGCCGCCGCGCCGCCGCCACTGCCCGCCGCCGACGCCGACGCCGATGCCACCATGGCCGTTCCGCTGTGCGTCAAGCTGCTCATCGCCCCGACTGAGCTGGTGCCCGTGCCAGCGCCCGCGCCCGGGGCGGCTGCCGCCGAGGCGCTCGCATCGCACATCGTGGTCGACGACACCCTAGGCTATGCAAAGGCGTGGCGCACAACCCTCGGCGGCGAGCCGGCGGCGCACGAGTTTGCTCAGGCGGCCTCGTGGACGCGCGTCGACTATTTCGCCACGCTGCGCACGCCTGAGGACGTCACGTCCGTCGGCACGCCTGACGGTCTCTACGACGCGCCCGCCGCTCTCACCGAGTGGTGCCAGCAGTTTGTGTCGCAGCGCTCGGGCAAGGCGGATGTGGCGTCGTGCGTCTTCACCGTGTTCACGACGGGCGCGGTGCTCAAGGTGACCTCCCCCGCGCAGACGGGCGTGTGGGGAGCGGTGCGCACCCTCTCCCTTGAGCTCGGCGATGCATGCAAGGTCGACTTCCGGCTGGTCGATCTCGGCGCCATCTCCGACCTCGCCCTCGTCCCGCACCTCGCGCCACTGCGTGAGCGTGAGCTCGCGATCCGTAACGGTCGGCTGTGGACGAGTCGGCTGCACAACCTGCGCGAGACGATCCCGATCGCCCATCTGACCGCGGACGCGCCGTGCGCCTTCCGTCTGACCACTGACAACTCGGGCGCCATCGCCGACCTGCAGTTCCGCACGCTGCCCTTGCCCGAGCTCGGCCCGCTCGACGTCGAGATCGCTGTCAAGGGCGCCGCGCTCAACTTCCGCGACATCATGGTGGGCCTCGGGCGGCTGCCGCTGCTCTCGTACGAGCGCTCGGCCCTCGGGCGTACCGTGGGAATCGAGTGCGCGGGCCAAGTCGTGCGCGTGGGCACGGGCGTCAAACGGCACAAGGTCGGTGACAAGGTGCTCGCGATGCAGGGCGGCTGCATCGCCAACCGTCTGCGCTGCCACGAGCTCGCTGCCTTCAAGATGCCTTCGAATGTGAGCTACGAGCAAGGCTCGTCGCTCCTCTCGGTGTACGTGACTGCGTACTACTCACTCATCTACCTCGCGCGCATGCGCAAGGGCCAGACCATCCTCGTGCACTCGGCCATGGGAGGCGTGGGGCAGGCGGCCATCGCGCTCGCCAAGCACACGGGCGCCCACGTCATCGGCACCGCGGGCTCCAAGTCGCGCTGCGAGAAGCTAATGGCGATGGGCTGTGTGGCTGCCTTTGACTCGCACACAACCTCTTGGTACGCGGACGTGATGAAGTTCACGCAAGGCAAGGGTGTCGACATCGTTCTCAACTCGCTGGCGGGCGAGCATGTCGACCTCTGCCTCGAGGCGCTCGCGGCAGGCGGCTGGCACTGCGAGATCGGCAAGGTGGACATCTACGCGGACCGACCGCTCAAGATGGCCGTTTTCCGCAAGAACCTCGCGTACCGCGCGATCGACATTGACCGTCTGATGATGGACGACCCGATGCTGGCGGCTGAGCTCACCGAGAGCTGCCTCGAGCTCATCCAAAAAGGGAAGGTGCCCTGCTTGCCCATCACGTGCTTCGAGTACTCGCAGCATCAGGCCGCTCTCCGCTCCATGATGGGCGGCTTGCACGAGGGCAAGATTGTGCTCACGCCGCCGCCCGCGGACAAGACCATCGAGGTTGGCGACACGCGTAGCTTGTACGGCGTCGGCAAGGACGGCAAGCCTCGCACTGTTCTCCTCTCGGGGTGCCTCGGAGACTTTGGGCTGCGCCTGTTTGCGTACGTGATCGCCATGGGCGCCAAGCACATCCTTGTGCTCGATCGCGACCCGAAGCGCAAGCGCACGGTTGAGTGGATGCGCCAGCACGCGTACGTCGACTACCTGATGCCCGACTCGGCCAACGTGCGCATCGAGATTGTGCGTGCGGACGTGGCCGTCTACTCGGACGTCGTGGATGCTCTCGGCCAGGTCAAGGCGCTCGGCCTGCCGCCCATCGGCTCGGTCTTCCACTTAGCCGGCATCCTCGACGACAAGTTCGTCTCCGACATGGACCGCGCCTCGTTTGCCCGGGTGTACGCGCCCAAGGCGGACGGCGCGTGGAACCTGCACCGTGCGACCCAAAAGCTCGAGCCCCTCGATCACTTTGTGATGCTCTCGTCCACCTCGTCCGCCTTTGGCAACCCGGGCCAGACCAATTACTCAGCGGCCAACTCGTACCAGGACGGCTTAGCGGCGATGCGCCAGCAGGCGGGCCTCGCGGGCCTCTCATACTGCATGGGGGCGGTCATCGAGGCCGGCATGGCCGCGCGCAACCCGCAGCTGCTCAACATGATGAAGGCGGGTGGCATGCCGGCCATCTCGTCCATCTTCGCCATCGAGGTGCTCGACTCGGCCATCCGCTCCGGTGTGCACTCAAATGCGGTCGCGGCCCTCGCCTCGGACCGCTTCAGCGCGGACCTGGGCTCGTCCGACTTTTTGCGCTCGGCGGCCCAGCTCGTGCACAACGGCGCCGTCTTCAGGCTGGGCGGCGGCGGCGGACTGTCCAAGGAGGCCCTCATCGAGCGCATCTCGTCCAAGGTGGCCGCCCTCTGCGGCGTCGCCGAGGTGAGCCCCACCGACCCGCTCTCAACGTACGGCCTCAACTCAATCTCGGTCGCCGAGCTCGGCGCATTCCTCAAGACGGAGATGGCGTACTCCGCCTCGGCGATGCAGCTCATGACCTCAGCCACGTGTGAGTCGATCGCCAACGGCATCCTCGCTGCCCAGGGAGGCGTCGACGCGAGCGCTACAAAGGCCAAGGGCGACGAGGCCGACAAGGCCAAGGGCGAGGCGAGTGCGGAGCTCACGATCTCCCGCCCACCACGCGTGCCCTCGCGCTTCGCGGTTGGTCTCGAGGAGCACTTTGCCCAAGCGGCTGCCGCCGTCGCCCACAAGACTCGCCTAAAGCCGCTCGCTGTCACCATCTCAGCCCCTGCGGCCGGCGCCGGCGCGAGCGCCTCGGCGGCGTCGCCGACGGCGTCGCCGCTCGCGCCGTTAGCGATCGAGTCGCTTGGTGTGCTCGATGGTGCGCTGCCGCCCAAGTGCCAGGAGGCGCTGGACGAGCTCAACGGGTTTGTCAACAGTTTCGAGACGAGCGGCCTGCAGCCCGTCACGCCGGTCCAGCAGGTGCGCCGCGTACTCCTCACGGGTGCCACTGGCTTCCTCGGCCGCCACTTCATACCGTATCTCCTCGAGCGCAAGGATGTGACCATTGAGAAGATCTATTGCCCCGTGCGCGCCTCGTCGGATGAGAAGGCACTCGCGCGCGTCATCGAGGCGATGACGATGTGTGGGCTGTGGAAGGACGCGCTGCGCGAGAGGCTCTGCGTGTTCGCGGGCGACCTGCACGACATCAACTTTGGCGCCTCGCCCACGCTCTACCAGGAGCTCTCCGCCTCCGTCGACGGTGTATACCACTTCGCCTCGAATCTCAAGCTCGCCGCCTCCTTTGACGAGCTGCGCAAGGAGAACTGCCAGGCGCTCCTCCCCGTGATGAAACTCTGCCTGAGCGCCAAGATGAAGCACCTGTGGCTTGCCTCGACCCTCGGCATCTTCCCACAGTACTTTTGCATGTTCGGCAACGAGTTTGCCGAGCGCACCATCCGTGCGAATGCGATGCCCGAGCTCGCCGAGATGAAGCGCGTCTACCCGCTCTACATTGGTGGCTACCCGTGGTCGAAGTTGCTCATCGAGCTGACCGCGTACGCGGCCGCCAAGTCCAAGGGGCTGCCCCTTGCCGTCTTCCGGCTGCCGTACCTGTACTCGTCCTCCAAGACCGGCTACACCGTCACTGAAGACCCGACCGTTCGTCTCTTCCAGGCGACCCTACAGGTGCGTGCCGCGCCTGGCCGCGCACGCCCCTTCGCCACCGAGGATGCGGAGGTCATGTGCACCATCATGGCCAACGTGTCGCTCAACGCGAACCGCAAGCATGTCATCTACCACTGCTCGAAGCGCTCGCAGTCGATGCTGACCGAGTGCTCCAACCTGGACATGATGGGCTTCCATTGCCAGCAAGTGCCCTATCCGGTCTTCAAGGCGCAGTGCCAGAAGCTGGGCACCGCCTCGCCGCTCCATACCTTCTGGGCCCTCATGGACCACTACGCACCGTACTGGATCGAGCACTCCCGTTGTGCCACCACTTGGCCCATTGATGACTCGACGGTGCGTGACGATTGCTTCCCACTCCCGCCCAAGCCAAACGCTCTCTCTGCAATGCGGGCCACGATGGAGTGGATTCTGGCGCATCGCGAGACGTGGCCCTTTGACGTGGGCCTGATGCGTGCGGACCTGTCGGTCGAGAAGCTCCTCGGGCCGTCGGCCAGACTGTGCGAGACCTATGGCCTCGACTTCCACAAGGTGGTGCCGCCATACGTGCGCGAGGGGCTTCGGCGCATCTGCGCAGAGCTCGAGGCGCCCAACAAGCTCGAGCCGCTGCGTTTCGAGAGCCGCCCAGCGATCGCCTTCAACCTGCAGAGCCGACTCGAGTCGCGCGTGCACCTGCACGCGCTGCTCAAGATGCACCCCGAGATCGTGGACGAGCCGCTCGAGCGGCCGGTCTTCATCCTCGGTCTCAACCGAACGGGCACCACCTTCCTGCACCGGATGCTCGAGGCCTCGGGACGCTTCACCGCCCCCACCGTTGAGGAGCAGAACATCCTGCCCGCGGCGTCACAGCTCTCGACCCCCGATCAAACCAAGGCGACCGAGCGGCTCGACTTTTTCCGCACGTACCTGAGCGAACTGACGGACGCCTTCGCGGGAATCCATGAGATGGGCGTCGGGCTGCCCGAGGAGGACATGTGCGCGCACTCGCATGCCTTCGCGTCGCTCGAGTACGACATCGCATTCGGGCTGCCCGAGTACCGAGAATGGCTCGACGCTCACCTCGCCGCGCACGGAGATGACGTGTACGCCGAGCACCGCGTCTGGATGCAGATGGTTGCCTGGACGCGCCGTAGGGCCACTGGCGCCACCGTGGGCACCGACGCGCGACGCTGGTGCTTCAAGATGCCCTGGCACTGCAAGTCGCTGCCCTCGCTGCTCAAAGCGTACCCCGACGCGCTCCTGGTGCACACGCATCGTCCGGTCATGGAGGTGGCAGGCTCATGGTGCTCGCTCGTCGAGCGCCAACGCGAGCGCAACGTCGAGGCCGTCGAGCGCGCCGCCCTCGGTGAGCATCAGCTGCAGGTGCTCGCGTCCATGCTCGTCGCGGGCACCACCTTCCGCACGAGCCACCCGGAGATTGCACCTCGGTGGCTCGACGTGCACTTCAAAGATATCACCGGCCATCCAGCAAGGGTCGCGGCGCACGTGATCACCCACGCGGGAATGAACGCCGACAAGGCGACCCTGGCCGCCGTCGATGGGTACGTGGCCAGCAGCCGCAAGAAGCGCTCCGAGGCGAAGCTGCACCGGTATGACATGCGCCACTATCAGCTCGGCGAGTCGGCCTTCAAGTCAAAGGCCTTCCTCGAGTACGAGCACGACCTTGCGAGCCGCAAATCTACGCGAGGCGCGCTCGCGGGCACATTCCGCGAGAAGCTGCCGCAGCTCGTGGCGTTCGGGCTTGCCGCCGCTGCTGCGGGCGTCGCCGCGGTGTATTCATCAGAGTAGCGGTGAGGTGGGCGGTGAACGCGCTGCGGTCGGGGTCGGGGATCCAGAGGGCGTGACGATTGGGTGGGCGGGGCGAGCGCGGGGCGAGCAACTGGGCAGGCTGCGCTCGAGACGGCGTCATGGAGCCGCGGGGACATGACGATGAGAGGGTATTGATGGCGATGAGAGGGTATTGATGGCGATGGGCAAGGCGCGCCGTGCATATGAACGATGGCATGGAGTATGAGCGAGGCCACTGCCGGATGGGCGAAGTCACGCGGGCGTACCGCCGCGCAGCCCAATTGTGAAAGGCATGCACGTCAGGGTGATCAGTGTGATCAGTGGCAGCATGTGGTCTGTACATGTTGTACCATGCAATCGCCTTCGAAAGAGGTCGGGTCGTACATGCGACGCGGGGAGCGAGAAGTGTGCTGTGTCGGTCCGCCTTTCAGCGTCAGGCGCGCGGCGTCGCGGTGTCGAGTCGCGCGTCTAGAGCCGGTGTAAACGTTACGTTTAATATTATACGTATCGATAACCGATCGTCGCTCGGCGCCGCCGGCTCGGGACGCCGGCCTACTAGTGTCTATACAACGCGGCGACCGGTCCGTGCCTTAAATCGCCCGCCGCGCCGCGGTCCGCGCGCCGGTCGCTCCGCGGTCCGCGGGGACGCGCCCCCGGCCCCGCGCCCGCGCTCCGCGAAAGAACGTCCGACGAGAACGTGGGGTCCCATACGCGAGCGCGACTTCCGCTAGTACAAACCAGTTGCAATGCTTGTTGCTACTCTTTTTTTCTCGTCGTACGGCACCGGGTAGACGGCGGGCCCTTTGGGGGCTGGCTCGCCGCGTGTCTTGAAGATGATGACGCTGTACCGCTCAGCTCCGCGCCACGGGGCGACCCAATGCGGAAAGCGCCCATCCACCTTCGCGGCGCGCCCGTGCGTGTTCACCACGCTCACCTCATCGGGCGCCGACTCGATGCACAGTTGGCCGCCCTCAAAGGCGCCAAGCGAGACAGCCCATTGATACGAGATGTCGTACGTGTCTACATGGGGAGAGCCACGGAAGCCGTAGCTGAGGGCGACGCCGCTGAAGGCGAAGTCGGCATCCACCTCGGCGACAAGAGCCTCCACCGCCGCCCAGAGCGCCCTATGCCTCGACCGCTTAGCCCGCCGCCGCCGCGCACTCGCCGACTCGCCATCGCGCCAGGCACCAGCTCCAGCACCCGCAACAGTACCTGCACCTTCGCCGCCCTCGCCGCCCTCGCCGCCCTCGCCGCCCTCGCCGCCCTCGATTGGAGATCGCTCGAGGTCGATTGGAGATCGATCGAGGTCGATTGGAGATCGCTCGAGGCCAGCTTCCGTCTCAAGCACCAAGTAGCCTGCCGCGGCCACCTTGGGTCGATCCGTCTGTGCAGGCCATCGCGTAGCCCGCAGCGCCGCGAGGAGCGTGTCGCACAGAGCGGTTGGCAGCGCTCGCCCTTGGCAGAACACCTCGCGACGGCAGCGCGACGGGTCACTAACCCGTGTGCCGCCGTCGCCGCCATCGCCCTCACGGCGCGCTTCGTACGCGCGTACCAGCCGCGAGAGCGCCTCCTCTCTCGACGAGCCCACCGCCGCGTAGTCCTCTTCGAGTCGGCCCGTGCCCTTGCCAAAGAAGCCGTGCAACCGGCCCAGGAGCGCTGGCGTGCTGAGTGGCGCGAGCTGCGCGTGCAGGGTGGGCCAGGCACCATCCGGCCCGTCGCCGGGCACCGCTTTGCTCCACGATCCACCGCGGCGGATCGGCACGCCCGCCTCGGCGCCTGTATGCACCGCCGGCTGGCCATCGCCATTGCCCACGCCTGAGCGCAGAAGCACCGCTTGCGGCCAGATCGTTCGCAGGTCGCGCGCCTCGTCGAGGGCACCGACGCGTGGGTTGTAGCGCAGATCGAGCGTCTCAAGCTGCCGCAGCGCGGAAATCGCCGGCGCGCACGCGCTCGCCCACGCGCGCAGGTCGTTAGAGCGCAAATTGAGCACTCGCAAATGGGCCGCGCCGGCGAGCTCCTCGGGCAGCGCCTTCAAAAGGTTGTGAGACACATTAAGCTCCACGAGGCTGATCAACGCGGCCCAAGACTGTTCTGGCAGCGATTTGATCGCATTGTACGAAATGTCAAGCGTCGTGAGCCTTCCGAGCGAACACAGAGCTGCTGGAAGCTCAACAAGCTGCCCGTTGGAGAGCGTTGCTTTTGTGACGTGTTCGATATTGTCGGGTAGTACGACTGGGGCGCCACGCAGCCGTCGCGGCACCGGTGCGGGTAGCGTCAAATGCGACAAGTGCTGCTCGACGACAAGGTCGACAAGCTCGACACCGTCGGCCGACATCGAGGTGTGAACAACGTTTTGTGAATGAAAAAAGATATCAGATCGCATCAACCCTCTCAATGCCCTGGCGCGTGAAGGGAATGTCACCCGGCACGGTCTTGGCGGCGGCGATCTTGAGCAGCACGTCCTCGCCGCTGATCAACTTGCCAAACGTCGTGTACTTGTTGTCGAGCGATGGCAGGAAGCCCAGGCACACAAAGAACTGCGAGCCGGCCGAGTTGGGGTCGTTGGAGCGCGCCATGGAGAGGACGCCAAGCTCGTGCTTGCGGCTGTTGAACTCGGCTGGGACCGTGTACCCGGGTCCGCCACGACCCCACTTGGCGACCGCTCCCTTGTCCGCGCCGTCGAGGGTGCCAGTCTGCGACGGCGAGAGAGATTCGAGGAAGTGCGTCAGTGTCGTTTTCAGCAACGAGGAACCTCCTACGCATGCATCCGAGTCCTCCATTCCACGTACCGGCCCATACCCAACCTTGGCGTTCGGGTCGCCTCCCTGGATGACGAAGCCAGGGATGATCCTGTGGAAGGCACCGCCGTCGTAGAAGCCCTGCTTTGTGAGCTTGAGGAAGGACTCGACGTGCTTGGGCGCCACATCGTTCCACAGCTCAAAATCCATGACGCCCGCAGTCGTCGTAATCTTCACCTTTGGGTAGGAGGGCTCCTCCGCATCGGAGCGCGTGGCGGGTACCATCGCCACGCCAAGCACGGCCGCGCCGATGGCGTCACGGCGACGAATGCTATCGGCACTGAGCGTGAACGGCTCCGAAGCACGCGGCGCAGCGACACCGCGATAGATGGGCGACGGGTGGAGAGTGAAACCCAGCAGCGCGGTGACCAGCGGCGCGATCATCGTGAGAGGAAGGGAGAGGGCAGGACTTTCCACGATTTCGTCTCCGATCTCCGATGTGCGAGATTGCACCCGGCGCGAATGGGCGTCCAGCGCGGCCTAGATTAGGGCCTGCACACCAACACGACTGAGACAGTGACAGACCGAGTTAAGACAGACAGATGAATACATTGAGTGCTCCGATCACCGTCACGGGCTCCTCGCTCATGGCAGGGCCGTCGGAGCCCTGGCGATGCCAGCCGCGACGCTGCCGAGGCTTCCGGGCGGCGACTTGCTGATGCCCGTTCCCGCGCCGCCCTGAGCGCCGCCCTGCAGGTCGGCGATCTGTTTCCAGACGCGCGACACCTCTGCCTGGTGCTCCGCTCGCAATCTCTCGCGCTCACGTCGCATCGAGAGAGCAAACGAGGCCTGCTGTTGCGAGGCGAGCTCCTCCGCGACGGCCGCGGAGCGTGTGGCGGCCGCGGCGGCACTCAGTGCGGCGTGGAGCTCTTGCTGGAGCCGCGGTACCTCCCACGCGAGGGAGAGGCTCGCCGGCGGCACCGCGCCGTTGTGAGCACTTTCATGGAGACTCCCGGTCAGCACGCTCGCCCGCCCGGCCGTCGGCGTCGTCGTCGCGCCGCCGGCCGACCCGGTCGTTGCCATTTTGTCCTGAACGCCGTGTTGAACGCCGTAGTGAGCGCCGTAGTGCTGCCGCAACTGCGCATCAAAGGAGGGAGCGGGCGGCGAGAGCGAAGGCGGGGCGGGCGGCGTCGCCGCGCGCGAGGCGGCTGGTGTCGACGCTGACGCGCTTGTGGTGCCGCGGGTGCTGCGATGGCCGGGTGGTGGCAGCCCACTTGGATAGATGAGCCCGCCGCCGCCGCCGCCGCCGCCGCCGCCGCCGCCGCCGCCGCCATTGATGCGCTGCGGACGGCCGGTCTCGTCAAATGTGAAAGCGCCCTGAGTCCCGCCGCTTGTGGAACGTTCCGGCTTGGGGCTCTCTCGGTGGCTGCGGCCCGGCGTCGGCGCTGGGACGGCTGACGACGACGCGCCCTCCCTCGGCCGATGCGGCTGCATCAGAGCATGCCGATGGCAGTTCAGATCGTCAGCACGCAGCTCGGCGAGAACGACGCACATGGTCACATCTCGTTCGGTGAGCTCGATCGCCATCGATCGCAGCTGCGCATCGAATGCCTCGCACAGGCTATGCGCCTGCTGCGCGGCAGCCTGAACCTCCTTCACCTCATCCCGCGCGCGACCGAACTCGCGCCGACGCACGTCACGCTCATCAGCGAGGGCACGCTCGAGGCTCCGAACCTCATTGACGAGGCTGGTCCCGCCCACGGCCTCCTCGATCATCGCTCTCTGCATCTCCTCGAGCTCGATCTTCTCATGGCGTGCCTCCTGCCACGCCGCTTGCTCCTCAAGCTTGCTCGCCGCCGCCTCCTCGGCCGCTGCTTTCGCTGCCGCCCTCGCCTTCGCCACAGCCTCCTCAGCCGCCGCCACGCGCGCCTCAGCCATGGCCTCGACAGCTGCCACGCGCGCTGCCGCTGCACCCTCGGCCGTCGCCACCCTCTCGGCCGCCGCCGCAAGCGCTGCCGACGAGGCTCTCGCCTCATAAGAGACTGTGATGGCGGTGCTCGCCTTGGCCGCCGCGGCCGCTGCCTGCGCCACCTCTTCGGCCGCGGCCGCCTGCCGTTGTGCAGCGGCCGCGGCAGACTCGCGCGCGCAAGCCGCTGCTTCCCGATCCGCAGCGGCTGCCTCTTTGGCTGATGCCGCCTTCTCCTTTGCGGCAGCCGCCTCCTCCCTAGCCGCCGCCGCCTCCTCCCTAGCCGCCGCCGCCTCCTCCCTAGCCGCCGCCGCCTCCTCGGCCGCCGCAGTGGCAAGCTCGCGCGTCGCCAACGCTATCTCCGCCTCGCGCACCTCCGCCTCGCGAGCAGCGCCCACTGCAGCGCCCACTGCCTCGCGCAACTTAGCGGCCTCGATCTTTTCGTGCGCCGCCCGCAATCTAGAGGCCACCTCGCGCTCAGCAGCTTGCAATCTAGAGGCCACCTCGCGCTCAGCAGCTTGCAATCTAGAGGCCACCTCGCGCTCAGCAGCTTTCTCCTTAGCTGCGATCACCTCGATGCTCTCCGCCTCGCGCTCTCGAATCCTGAGGTGGCCTTGCCCTTCGGCTGCCATGCGCTCCGCCTCCCAGCGCCCACATCGATGAGCAAGCTCCTGTTGCCATGCC
>Ga0209550_10003153_pt1 | contig 15729 bp, 12 predicted proteins | sample LauGreSuBDMM15SN_2_FD_187567 | JGI IMG/M metagenome (GOLD analysis project Ga0209550, IMG submission 187567) | Freshwater lake microbial communities from Lake Michigan, USA - Su13.BD.MM15.SN (SPAdes) (version 5) | ecosystem: Environmental > Aquatic > Freshwater > Lake | place: Lake Michigan...
ATTTTATGGGAAACAGAGCACGGCCCAAGAGGTGGTGACGAGTTAAACATTATTGAACGAAAAAAGGATTACGGGTGGCCATTTGTCACGCTAGGTCGCCCATACGCCCAAAGAAATTTGGCTGGTGAAAACTATTTCTCAACAATTTACGGAGAGCATCCCAAATATGCACCACCTATTTTTAGCTGGACACCCTCAATAGGTGTTAGCCAGTTGGTGTTGATCCCAAAAAATAATAACTTTGATAAAAATTTACATGGCAATTTGCTAGTTAGTTCTTTGAAAGACCAAAGCATTTATAGCTTAAAATTGGCTCCAGCTGCTAGTGGCAGAAGCCTTAAAGTCCTCTATTCTGAGAGAGTTTATATTGGTCATAGAATTAGAGATATGGATAATTTCAACGGAAAAATAGCGCTTAGTACAGACTCAGGAAAAATTATTTTGATAGCGGGTGCGCCCGGGGATTTAAATGGCGCATACCCCCCGGTTAACTAAGCTTTGCAAAATTGGACCAATGACAAAGAGGTAAAATATTCAGTATGTGGGCTCCTAGAGAGTCCCATAAAATTTCCATGGCTTTGGTATGAAGAAGGTTTGAGCGCGCAAGAATCTCTAAACCTAAAAGAAAAATAACATTCAAATAAGCTAGAAGCTAGTTTCATGCGATATCCTTGAGTCCTACGGCATCATTTTTAAGTATTGGAGTAATCGTGAGCTTAATTAATTTTATACAAAATCATATTTCCAATGACTCTCTGAAAATACTCTCACAGTCATATTCAGGTAAAGTTGCCACAGTTACTGGAGGAGCTAGCTTTATAGGCTCTCACCTAACTGATTGTCTAATCGAGCTTGGATGTAAGGTCCAAGTTATCGATGATCTTTCATCAGGAAAGGTTGAAAATCTACAGGAGTCGAATTCGCTAAAATTTGAAAGATTCGATTTACGTCTCAAAGAGGGAATTGAATCGCTTCTATCGGGAAGTGATTTTGTCTTCCATCTTGCCGCCATACATGGGGGAAGGGGATTCATAGAAACCTACAAGAGTGAGTTACTAGCCAACGTCGCTATAGATAACAATGTTTTTTCCGCTGCGATTGCTAATCAGGTTAGCTTCATAATACATGCATCAAGTGCCTGTGCATACCCGATAAATTTACAAGAAAGTGAAACAACACTAAATCTTTTGTCCGAGGATATGGGCTCTATGACTAAGCCTGAAACTTCTTTTCCCGATGGGGTATACGGTTGGACGAAATTGTTTGGGGAATATCAATTGGAAAATAGCGTTTCTGGTACCTCAACTAAGGGTAGAAGCGCCAGGATATTCACTGCGTACGGTGAAAGAGAAAACGAAAGTCATGCAGCAATTGCACTCATTGCAAAGGCGCTTTTAAAAGCAGATCCTTATCCTGTTTGGGGGACGGGACAACAGACAAGGAATTTTACTTATGTTGCAGACACTGTTGCTGGGCTTCTTTTTCTTGGAAGTGATACTAGAGACTTAGCTTTTGATGTTTTTAATATTGGCACTCCGGACCACATTAGAGTTGCTGATTTTATAAATGAGATTTTTTTACAAATAGGTTGGAATCCACACGAAATGAATTTCCAACTAGATAAGCCTGTTGGCGTTTCGAGCAGAGCATCTAACAATAAGAAAATTGAATCAATCTTCCATTGGGCCCCTAATATATCAATTCAGCATGGACTACTGAGAACTATCCAATGGTATGAGAATTCTGGCTTGTTACCAGTATCTCTAGCTGCTCTTGAAGAAAGATTGTCAGCGCGGTGAGATCAGGAATCACATGTATCATCCCTGCTTTTAATGAGGGAGAGGGTATTTATGAAACAATTCTTGAAATCGATAGTGTCATAAAGGAATTACTTCCCTTCACAATATTTGTGAGTGAAGATGGAAGTGTGGACAACACGAGAGAAGAGATTCTTAGGGCAGCAAGAGATGTCGAGCATGCACAAGTTGTTCTTTCTGACCCATCTGGCAGGCTGGGTTACTCCAGAGCGGTCCAACGAGGCATCTTAGAATGTGAAACAGAATTTATCTGCTTTATGGATGCCGATGGCCAATGTGATCCTAAAGACATAAAGAGGCTCTTTGAAGAATTAGAGTTGGGCATAGTTGTTGGTTATCGACACCCCAGGGTAGATGGTCTAAATAGAATTTTCTACTCCCAGCTTTTTGGGATTGTATATAGAGTATTAGGTGGACCCAAACGAATCGATCCGTCAAGCCCCTTAGTAATGGCAAGAACATTAGATATTCAGAAAATTGCTGAAACTAATTTTCATCTGAACTTTGGTTTCTGGTGGGAGTTTCAATGGCGTATTGAGTACTTAGGGATTCAAGTATTTGAAATACCCGCCAATCACCGAAAGCGCCTCACTGGGAAGACACAAGTCTATCAGGTTAAGAAACTGCCTAAAATTGTTTTCAGTCATCTTAAAGGCTTATTGATGCTTCGAAATGAATTGCGCAAGGTGGCGTAATCTTAATTATCGTAAATCAAAGAGATATAATTTTTTAAATCTTGTAGTCAAAGCTATCTTAAAGATATTAATGGTCACGTTGCAACATAATTAAAAGTCTCATGAACCATTGAATTAAGTGAAGCGTGTACTTAACTTAAAGATTCCTTATTTATTGAAAAGAAAGTTACTGAGAAGTGTTTCAAAATTCAACTGATTAGAGATTTACTTGATTTTATCCTTCGATTCTCTAGCTCAGGCGCTAAGATTGTTTTGTTCTTTTTGAATATGATGTGGTGGGGCACTCAAAATCCTGTGGTTTGAGAACTTTATCTTGACGCAATACAAAAATCTGGAATGGTCCAATTTTCTCAGCTGCTTTATATTCATTTTGAGGCGGAGGCCAATCCTCCCACTTGAAGGCCCTATACATGCTAACTTGATTGCGAGAGTTATAGACAATAACATCAACCAAATTACAATTTAGAAATCTTGCAATATCAGAAAGATAAGGGTTCGTAGTTGTATCAAATGTATGAACATCGGCCAATGGTGGACTGTTTGCGAGAATATACCCAAGCTCTGCACTAGGAATGAACACAACGACTTTACCTTGAATGCTATATTTATTGATTATTTTCTCTGCGTAGGATTGATCTGGAAGATACTTGCCTGGCGTTTGCATCCAAGCTATCCGTGAATTCTGTGCAATTCTACCCTCAAGGTCGGCAAAGCCAATACGCCCCCCCGTGACTCCGGAAATTCCGTACACAAGCACAAATGCAATAACAAAACTGCTGTAGATAAGAATAGAAGATTTATTTAGTATGACATTATTTGTCTGGCGAAAGGATAATGTCTGGCGAAAGGATAATGTCTGGCGAAAGGATAGTTTTTCCAAATCCTTTACAGTGCGCAAAGAATGATTAATCTTAAAACTAGACAGAATTAACAATATCAATAGAGTACCCGTCGCATAACTTGATCCATTGATTCCTTGTGATAGCAACGCTGAATAAAGGCAAAGCAAAATAGGAATATTTGCTGCCAAAAATATTACTTCTTCGCGTCTTTTACGATGAATAAGTAATCTTTTTATCGCGTAGCAAGAGGTAATGAGGCCTAAGAACCAGGGGATCCAAAAAAGCAAGTGGATTGATCTATAGAACAAAAGGCCGCCCCACCCTGCGAATTCCACAATTGAACTTGAACTAGAGGTAGAACTAGAAAACTCTCTAAAATGTTTCGCTAAATCGACAATGACTGGAATCCAAAAGATTAGAAACATAATCGTTAAAATTCTGTTTGCTCTATGTGAAGATGATTGCTTGAAAAGAACAAAGGTTGAGAGCATGGCAAGAATTAGAATTTTAAACTGACTAGCTTCTAGCAAGTCTTTAAAGGGAAGTAGTGGATCTCCTAACCTATTCTGTGCTGCATATACCACACTAAATTTAAACCAATTTGAGAGCATTTGAAACTCAAACATAATTAAAGACAAAATTGTGGTGCAACTAGCTATCCCCCCTAGGAACATTAGAAGTTTTCTTATAGAGCCCAAAAACCAGATTACTAGAAGCGTAGATAAAATGAATGCTCCGCCGACATTCTGCTTAAACAAAAAGGGCAAGACACTCAAGCCTCCAAAAACTGACCATGCGAGGAGACTCTCGGATTTCGTTGAGATCAAATGAATCAAAAGGTTTAGACAAATCAACATGGCACATGTTGAGTCAGCGTCATAATTCGGCGATGAAACGTTTGAATAAGGTAGAACAAAAGACATTCCTATTAAAATCATTGAGCGCTGGGTAAGATTAATTTTAAATTTAAACAAGATTCTGCTTATTACAAACAAGGTGAGTAAATTGACAAAACACATCCAAGCCACAACTACTAAATAAGATGTTCCAAAAATCTTGAATAAGAGTCCACCAATCAGAAAACTGCCAGGGTTATGAACCAATATAAAGTCTCTATATGGAAGTTGACCCTCAGTAATCCGATACCAGTTTGTAATCATGTAAGAAATATCGTAAATTGAATTAGTCTTATGACTCTGTATAAGCGGAAGTGCAAAAGCAACTAATAATGAACAAAGATATGAAAACAAACTAAAGCCTGCACTAAAATTTGGTGATTCAAAAAAAAGTAATTTTTGCCTTAAAAGCGAAGGTGGCTCAGCAGGCAGTTCAAGTGACTCACTCAAAATTTGCTTTCTGAGGTGTTTCCGGTAACGACCCATGCTAAATTTACCTCTCGCTTCGAAACTCACCAATCATGAAATCTTGTCTTAACATTACAAGCATTTTCTGATTTGAGATACATAAGATTGCATTTTCAGCATTTTTAACAGCGTTTTCCCATTCCCATGCCTACTAATTTAGCATTTAAAACCAGCGAATTAGAGACTTATTCCCCTTGATTTCAGAGCCACTTTCGGAAGTGGAATCCGGAGCTATTATGAATCCTTAGTGTAGGTCAGTCACCGATGTGGTTATGGTTTAGGAGTCGGGCCTACTTGGTTCGGAATCAAATGGCTGTTGATAGAACTGATCACAGCCGAAGGGTGAGTATATCTTGGCTGATTCTGGAAATCACATATCAAAAATATGAAGAATTGCTTCGCTACCCCCTATCATCCTGATAGTTATGCAAAATTACTCTGCTGTTACATAGAGACTTAGTAAATGTTCTTTACTCTATTACACCCGCAATTTTTATAAAATTCACCCTTACACATTGTGCCGTGAAAGCTATTCTTACTTTTTGGTGTAGGCTTAAAACACTCACCAGTAGTTTGGAAACAGTGTGCTTGAAATTATATTCTGTACCACTGCTGTTTTTTTTGCTGGTTCAGCATTCTTACCTAAATATTTAATAAAGAGTGGGCCAACTCTAGCTTTTGGTATTCCAGTGTTGATCACATTTGGTTCAGTATTTTCAATAGTCTTTGGAGTAGATGTTGGCACTGCCATGATGTTTGGGCTTTTTTTCTCATTTGCTCTCTTCTTAGTCCGCTTTCTAGTAGATGACCTCTTCAAGGTTTATACAAAAAGTGTTTTTCTGATTCAATATCTCCCTTTACTTTTTTTAAGCAGTCTTCTTGTCCTTATTTTAACAACTTTTAACACTGAATTTGCGTCTAGAAATTTTGATGCAAGTTATGCGATTCAAGATTCGATTTTTCTTTCCAAAAATCCTGCTAATGTAAGTTCTTCGGGTAAGTCTGAGCTGTTGCCACTGAACTGGAGTGCTAGCACCAAAGATCGCTATGGTGTGAGTTTCCTTTTATCCATGGTTCAAAAACTTGGAATTTCAAATATCTGGTGGTCTGCAAAATATGTGATGGTATTCTTATCGCTACTGTTGTTATTGACAACACTAATTCTACTTAAGCATATGTTCTCTGCCACTAGAATTGAATTAACCGTGACAGGCATTATTTTTCTTGTTACACCAAGTGTTCTACTACCCTTGCAGTACTTCATGTTTGGGCAAATCTTGGGCTCAATTCTTAGCTTTTGCATAATAATTATTCTTATTCAATCTAAAAAAGCAAAATTTGGAATCTATCTGGCAACATTTATACTTGCTGTACTTTTCACGTCCTATCCTGCTATGGCATTTCCTATGGCATTATTTCTTGTTGGATATGTTTGGTTTAGTGACACCCAAAATCAAAAATTTCTCCTTAGGGTTGCCTTCTCTCTACGTTTAATTATTCTGTCTTTTTTTCTACTTACAGGTCTATATGGTTTTCGATTTCAACTAGTTTTTGAACGTATTTGGATTTGGATCTCAGGGGTTCTGTTTCCACCGAAAATTATAGATGATCTATCTCCACTTCAAGTAACCATTTTTGGACAGTATATCTCTAAAATTGGGCTGCCCCTTTTTACTGGATCTATAAGATATCCAAACTTCGATTCCCCTAACATGGTGGAATTGATATTTCTCTTGACAGTGTCAGCATCATTTTTATTAGTATTTTTCTTGTCACACCCCTATGCAAGTTCACACAAAGCAAGTTCTGCCTTAAAATCTTTTTATTTCAGTTGGATGCTTATGGCTTTTGTTGCCTACATAAAGGGTTCGCCATATTTATTTTTCAAGTTTAGTACCTGGACAATGCCATTAGTGGCTGGAGTTAATGCAGTATTTTTAACTAGGGCATTTATCCAAAATCGGCTACGGTTCTCGCAAATTTTTAGAAAATTTATTTTGGTGTCAAGTTCTACTGGCCTAGCATTGTCTTCTATTGCTGGTATTCAACACTTGGCCCAATTAAAGGAATGGAATAGTTTTTCACAAATAGCAAAAACTCACTCCTTTGCTACCCTAAACTCTATAAAATTGGATAACACCAAACAGGTTTATCTATCCACTCCTACAGCTGAAGAATCTGTCTGGTTATCAGGTCTTATGGCTAATCTTGATCAGAATAGAATTCAAATGTTAGGTCCGACTCTGCAAGCTCTTGGTGGAGCCCTCTCTAAACGCTGTTCTGCCAGTAAGGCACAAAATATATTTGATCCGTCAGGTTATGTTGTGCAAGACTTGGAGACGGTAGATGTTGTTTCACCCTTGGTTTTTAAGTCAGAGCCTGAGTTTTCTTTTGGTTCGATTTCAATCAATTCGTCTGGAAATATAGAGTCAGGTTTGATACTGAATTCAGGTGGGGTCTATCCGCCGGAGATCTTTCAATCTGATAGAAATGAACCGCGCAAAGCTATCCGTTGGAGTACAGGCCAAATTTGCTTTTCACTCTACTCGAGTAAAATCGATGATCAAACCGTAACTATTGTTTTTGAAAAAGGTCCAGATTTTGCGGCAAATTATCCGTGGATAGTTTCACAAGATGAGCAAATTATTACAAGTAAGTCGAGTAAGAATCTAATTAGCTTTTTAATTTCCCCCAAAGTTGGTTGGAATACAATCCAAGTACAACAGCCCGGATGTTACTCTTACAAGAACCTTCCGTACGAAAGATGGAATCTTCGCGCGGATGATCGTGGACTCTGTTTTAAAGTGCTTAAAATTTCAAAAAGTGATGGTTAGAAATACTCATTTAAAGATTGTGAGTAGAAGTTCCGACGATTCTCTATCCTTTAACATTTTGCAAAACTACTTTTGTTTTTTCTTTGACAATTCATCGCAGTAGGGAGATCATACATTTCAAATTAATTCCAAATCAATTGTTCATTAATTTTCCGTCAATGCTGTAATACTCCCTTTGATAATGCAATAGTGGGTGAGAATTAACTATGAACTCATGTCCAGTTATCTTTGCAAAGAAGAGGGTTGATGATTGCCTAACGAGCAAATCCTCTAACATGCAGGTCAGATTTATGTGAGAGCCGATGAGAATTGGAATTGCATTCATATGACCCCACTTGAAGGTAACACTATTCTCAAGCCCATCGGCATTGGGATAGCTCTTTCCATAGAATCTAGCAATATCGCTTTGCGAGTCCGATAAAACGTTAATTGAAAATAGCATTCCAATTTTTAACTTCTCTGCAAGGTGCGAATTTTTTCGCAGCACAAACATTACTTCTTCTTCACCCTCTTGAACTGAAGTTGAGACTAATGACGAAATTGTTACAGCGTCTGCACCCAAGACAGCCTCTTTGTTTGGTACCGCCAATATCGAAACTGTGTTAAGGATTCTACTCATGGTTTCTTTAAAGTCGTACATTTTATTTCGTAGGCTCTTTCTCATTTTCTATCCTTTAATAATAGGCTGAATTAAGTATATTGCGTTGTGAGATATGCATCAACTTGATACATCAACACTTTGAATAATGAATTTTGGTCTTACTTTACTATTTTCAAATGCTCTAGTGCTATAACCTGATGCCAAACTAATGGCAAATAGTATTAAATTTGTTGAAAATACTTGCAACAAAATTATGGAAACATATCCCGGAACATCGATTTGTCCTAAGAGCCATGAAACCAAAACTAGCACTCCAAATATTGAGCTTAAGAGTATTCCAAGGCTACTAAAGAGAAGTAAGAAATTCATGGGTAATTCGGTAAAGCCATAGAAGCTATCCATAAAGAGTTTTACTTTTCGGCTGAATTTCCAGGAAGATTTCCCTTCTGCCCTTGACAAGCGATCAAAATAGACAAATTCTCGCGAATAGCCAAGCCAATCGATTTGTGCCGTAATATTAGTATTCTTCTCATCCATAGTACACAGAGATTTTCTAGCGTCTTCGCTAAGTGCGCAGACGTCAAATCCTCCTCTTGGAAGGTCAGGTGAAACTAACTTAGTAAATAAAAACCAGTAAAGTTCTGAAGCTTTTTTAATAACAAAAGGATCATTTCTAGACTTACGGGCACCTAGAGCAATATGTTTGGATGAATCTGAAAGGATATCTAAAAATTGCATGAAGACTGTGTCTGGCTCTTGCAAGTCAGCTCCAAAGGCAGTCACGATGCAAGCATCAGAATTCTCAAATCCTGCCATAAGCGCAGGGCCTACTCCAAAGTTCCTTGATAGTCTAATGATTTTCCATTTAAATCCAGCGTTCTCCAATCCCACTAGAAGAGCTTCCTTAGTTCCGTCAACATCCCCATCGAGTACAAATGTCACAGAAATTTTACAGGGAAGTTTAGTTTGCAGATTCTCTATATAACTTAGGAGTCCAGGTACTAAATTTTTAGCTTTATACAAAGGCAGCACAAATTCATAATGGTTTGCCGATAATTCTTTCCAACTTCTTCCACATCGACATTTGGAAGAAAATTCAAATTCAATCATTGAAAATCTTCCTATAAGCTGCAACTATTCCCAAGTTTGCACCCATTTCAAATGGTAAGTCCTCAGAGAGTTGGCATAGGCCCCAAACAACATCTTCACTTAATCCCAACATTTGGGAATTAGAAAGAGTTTTTGTAAAGAAACCCCTCTTCTCTAATATTACAAAATTGGCTAGATTTAAATCTGCCTCTAATTCTTTAAAGGAGTAAACTCGTTGATGACCAACCACTTTATCCCGAGGGCTTAATTCGTCCAAAGTGTCAATTAGTCCCATCTTCAGACCTAACCGACGATGTAGAGACTCACGATTTGGAACAATGCAAATCAGTATTCCTGTAGGTTCTAACCAAGATTTAATTTTTGTAAGAACATGACTTGGGTTATCAACATGCTCTAAAACATGTGATGCAATTACCACATCATATTTAGATTCTGGGCTGAAATCTTCAAATAAGGAGGTTACCACCTTTACGTTTAACCCTAAATCTTGTGCCCGTGTTGTAGCAACCTCTGCTAATTCGCTTGATCCTTCAACAAGTGTTAACTCATTTCTCCTTGCAATTTTTTCGAGAAAAAGACCGTCGCCATAACCTAGATCTAGAACTTTTAAGCCTTCTCCAATTTTATTGACCACCCATTCAAGTTCATAGCGTTGGCACGTATTCTCAATAAACATGTCTGGCGCTGCCCCGTTTAGATGATAATCGCTTGCAATCTGATTCAATAGATTTTTATCAACTTGCACGAAATTCTCTCTTTCTAAAAGCTGTGAGGCCTCGAAGTAAATTGTCATTGAAAGTGTTGGCTTCCGGATGTATCAAGAAAAAAGTGTCGTTCAGATTTGGGTACTTCAACTTCACAAGATTCGTAAATTCATCCCAATCTTCCAAGGTAAATTCTGTCCGTCTAATTCTAAGTGGCACCTGTCGTGAATGTCCATCACAAATCGCATTAAGTCCATCCCTCGCGATTAGCTCCAGGGAGAGGGTTTTTGGCTCTACCTTCCCTGGAGTTGATTCGATTGAAACTGCGTTTTGGGACTGCCCAGAATAATAAGAATATCTGATTATTTGATTAGATGCTTCGGCTACAAATACCGTCTTTGGATCACACTTTGATACACAAAAGTGCGTTACGTCGATTACATGGGAAACTGTATGCACAGGATTTTCAAGTTGTTTAATAAAATCTCTAGCGAATTGAAAATCATGACCCTCACCTTTTGCAAAGTCACCGATATTTACAAAGAAATAAGAATCGGACTCCTCTAAACTATATTCAGGCGGGAGCATACCGATTTTAACTATTTGATAATTCTCGTTTTTGCTATTTTCATCTTGTAATCTGAGAACAAAGTCTGCGATTTGACCTTTCTCTGGCCTCAAGAAACGTAAAGGTTTCAATTCATAATCGCAATATTTTATGTCCTGAGTTAGAGCAAACAAAATAGATTCTGGGTAGAAATTTGGCATCCAAATCCTACGGTTATCTCTAGCCGAGATAACCGACTGTGAATACCCTGTTATTTTTTGGAGAAACCCTTGGAAGTATTTCTGATAAATTTCTTTTCCATAAAATTGCTCAAGCAAGTTTGATAATGCTGTGTCTGCAGCAATTTGGCTAGTAATTTTGTTTGCAGGATGAAGTTCACCCGCGATTGAAGAATTCTCAACCAAGGAGGTGATACGGGCTTCAAGTTCAACCTTCTGTCTATTATCGAGTGTGGTTAAAAATTCCAAGCTGTCGCCGATAAAATAGTCAGCAATTTCTTGGTTGGATGGTAATAGTGTTGTTACCTTCTGGTTGATAAAGTTTCCAACCTGGCTCTCCAGCCAATCGAAAACGTCCTTTAGGAAAACTCTCGAATTTCGCCCGAATTCTCCCTTGTAATTAGTAAGATCGAAATTTTCTTTGGGCATAAAATCAGGCTCTAGCAAGACCATTCCTGTATCGAAATTCCCCCCGCAATTTTGAGACCCACGAAAATGCCCTCCAAATTTTTCTAACCCTGAATGATGTGAAACTTTGTGACCCGACTTTAAGAGCAAATTGACAGTAATCACGGCGTCTAAACCATCTCCAAAAACTTTAATCATCTGACTTTTCCAGGGTGGCGAATATTTCCGATCCATAAGGTTGCAAAAACCTGGAAAGTGAATACAGGCTGTCTAGATCGAAATCGGAAATTGCACCACTTTGTTGAAGGTCGTGCATTTTGAAGTGAGGTAGTGGCTTGATGAAGCTAGTGAATATATCAGTCACTTTATATCCAGTAAGTGTTGCAAACTCAGTAAAGGATCCGACAGAAAAGCTGATTCCTTGTTGCATGCGTCTTTCTGTTTGAGTTAAAGCAGCTCCTGATTTTTCAAATCCTTCTAGCTCACCAATAATTCTATGGATTGACTGATTGTTTGGTATCACTACCAAAATTTTTGTCTTCACTTCAATTAAGTTAGATAAATTGATTAAAAATGCTTCTGGATCTTGTATCTCATGAATTACGCTGCTTAAAATTATTAAATCAAATCTAGTCTCTGGTTTTGATTCTATGAATTGTTCCACTGTTTCGTTTCTAATATCAATACTGTGATTCATAATTTCATTCACTTCGAGAAAATATCTGATTGGCTCAAGGATTGTGTACCGTTCGAATTCAGAAAAGTTCTTATAAACTGAATTATTGCCTGGTCCTATTTCGAGAATATTTCTAAAATTTTGAGTTCTTTGTAATTTTTTTATTACTTCAAGAAGCCTCTGGAGTCGAAAACGTTCTTGAGTACTTTCAAAATCGAGCTTCCTATAATTCAGGATATACTCATCGTAGTTTCTTTCCACGGTTAAATCCTCTCCCTAAATCTCACCATAATCAAGCACCTGTTGTGCTTTTCTGATATTTTTCTGGTGTGGAATCACCTTTGTTTTGGTCAGATGTATATTGTGAGATTAATCAGCAGTCCAAAGTAAGATCTCAGTACTATTTTGGGCTAGATGTTTATAATTTTGAATTTATTTATCAGACAAATGAATCTGGGATCAAATCACCAGGAAAAGCTACTTTCGGTGGAATCTGGGTCACTGAGGATGAACCTACTGTTTCATTTTATTTTAGTTTGTTTAATTCTATATTTGAAAGCCTGGAGTTAGTCGGGGAAATCAGAGTTGTACTTCCACCATTGTATTTTTTCCCATCTAAATTTAGCAAGCAAGCGATAGCCCTTAATCTTCTAGGTTTCGAAGAAATTTTTCTCGATGTTAATTTCCATATTGACATTGGGAAGTGGACGCAGGATTTACTGAGTAAGGGTAACCGGAAGAAAATTAGACAATTCAATGAGTATGGAGGTGAAATTGTTCTAGCCTCTTCCAGTGATTTTCTGAATGCATACCATGTTCTAAGAATGAACCGTGAAAATCGTGGTGTAAAAATCAGTATGGATCAAGATAGATTCGTCGAAAATTTAGTGAAACTTCCAGGGGTATATAGGACTTATCTCGCAAAAGTTGGCCCAGATATTGTTGGGGTAGCTTATTTGGTCAGAATTAGCGACGAAGTGAATTATGTTTTGTTTTGGGGTGATGACATAAACTTTAGACATTTAAGTCCTGTCGCCTCACTTTTAAATTTCTTAGTCTCTGAATCAAGGCGAGATGGCTGCACCATCCTGGACTTAGGAATCTCGAGTGTAGATGGTGTTGTTGATGTCGGCCTGGCTAGATTTAAAAAGAACTTAGGGGCTGTCGAAACTTCCAAACCTGTGTATCACCGGTCAAATCAATCAGATTAGGGTTGAATGCTATAGTTCAACATGCCAAAAGTTAGGGTATCTGTAGTCGGTATGGGGTATTGGGGTCCAAAGATTGCCCGCGTACTCCACTTAGACCCAAATTATGAATTGGTTGGCGTAAGTGATTTGAATCCTAATTTGGCTGCTGATCAATTGTTGAAAATCGGGATTTCTAATGTGCCTATTGTCTCCGATTATGAGGAACTAGTTACCTTCAATTTAGACTTAGTCATAATCGCAGTTCCCCCACAAGTACACATTTTGATTTCAAATTTCTTTTTATCTCAAAAAGTTAGTGTCTTTGTTGAAAAACCGTTTGGGTTATCTCAATTGGATAGAGAAAAGATGGTGGCCTTAGCGCAGAAGAATAATGTGCGCATTTTTGTTGATCACACATATCTCTTTTCTCCTGAGTTTTTAGCTGTGAAGGATGCTGTTATAGCAGGTGAGATTGGCCCGATCAATTTTTATACCTCTTCCCGAGTTAATTTGGGTTTGCTACAAGAATCTACAAATGTAGTCGAGGATTTAATGATTCATGACCTGGCTATCCTTGATGCCCTAAAAGGAGAGACTCCAATACGTGTTAGCTGTATTGGAAATCGAATTAAACCTTCACGCCAGATTGGGACAGCATTCGCAAACTTAATTTATGCTGATGACTTTATCGCAAATTTATCAGTTTCTTGGCATTCTCCTGTAAAAATTCGGCAAATTAATATCGTGGGGCAATCCGGTGCAATAACTTGGAATGATACTTCGGGCTCAGATAGAGTAAAAATCTATAGTTCTAGAATTGAAAATAACCTTACACCGGAAGATTTCAGAATCTCTTATCACTTAGGTGATGGAAGAATCCCTCGAATTGCTGGTATTGAACCCTTAGTTAAAGAATTTCAGGAAATTTTCTTAGCTTTAACTAGTGAGACTAAACCGAAAACTGAATTACCAAATGGAGAAAGTCACATGATAAGAACTGGGAAGACTTTAGAAGCGTTAACGAGAAGTTTACAAATAAAGGAGCCCGTGAATGTCAAATAAGAGAATACCTTTTCTTAATTTACCCGCCCAAAATAACGAAATTCGAACCAGCCTCTTAGATGCGTTTGAGGAAGTTTTAGATTCTGGTGTGTATGTCTCAGGCACAAGAGTTGCAAAATTTGAAGAAGCCTTTGGTGCAATTCTAGGTGTTGAATATGTAGTTGCTTGCAATTCTGGTACGTCAGCTTTGATATTGGCTTTGCAGGCATTAGGGGTTGGCTCGGGGGATGAAGTAATTGTCCCCGGGATGACTTTTATAGCCACTATCGAAGCGGTGGTTGCAGTCGGTGCAACTCCTGTTTTAGTTGACGTGAATTCTGAAACTTGGAATTTAGATGTTGATTTGGCAAAGGAAAAATTGACGCCAAAAACAAAAGTTGTGGTTTTTGTTCATTTGCACGGAAATCCAGTGGGCATTTTGAGTGCAAGACAATTTTGTGATGAGAATGGACTTTTTTTGGTCGAAGATGCAGCTCAAGCTCATCTCGCAGAGGTGGACGACAAGATGGTCGGAAGTTTTGGAGATGTGGCGGCATTTAGCTTCTACCCTGGAAAGAATTTAGGGGCGCTAGGGGAAGGAGGAAGTTTAACTACCAACAATCCGAGTATTTACGAAAAGGCAAAGTTGATTAGGAACTGGGGATCTCAAAAGAAATATGAGCATGAAACAAGAGGAACCAACTACAGAATGGATGAGATCCAAGGGGCTTTTCTGGAAATCAAATTGCGTGAGCTAGACCGATGGACACATCACCGAGAGAACCTCTCAAGAATTTATAATGTGTTTTTCGATGACTATGGGGTACACCGTCCATTCACTTGTAGCAATAGCCGCCATTCTTTTCATATTTACGCCATTGTTACAGATATGAGAGATGATTTACGAACGTATCTTTCAGAACAATTGATTGAGACTGGGATCCATTATCCGACAGCCATTTCACAAATGAAGCCTTGGCAAGAGTACTTCTTGAACGCATCATCTAATCCGGTTAGTGAGAGTCTTGCGAAGGGTTTTCTAAGTTTGCCACTATCTGAACAGCATTCAGAAGTCGAAATACACAAAGTAACAGAAGTAATTAAGGAATTTCTGGAGCTTAATCAACCCTCACAACACCACTAGGTGTCATCAAGTGCACTGCAACAATCCCTGACTCACCTTCAGTCTCAGCTGGGCTTAACCACATAACCTCAACTTCACTACCAAGGGCAGTTGCTAGGTCATTTCCTAGCCAGTCTGTGATTCGCTTTTCATCTCCTGCGATTTCAACTTTTACAATCTTTGCAATTGCTTTGCCATCTGTGGATGGGTGATCTAGTGATTTCCATTCAATAAAGAAAGGAAGCTGCTTATCTTCTAGTGTTCCTAGAACACCAATCTGCTTCCAGGAAAGATCGTGGCCGTCTGGCTTTGTGCGATGGCCATCTACAGCTTGTCGTCCTAGGCGTGCTTCAACCTTTGAGACATCATCAACTGAGACAACCCATGTGAGCCATCCGCCACCTTCTGCAGCACGCTTTGATACTGCTTTACCAAAAGGTGAAGCATCTGATGCTGGGTGATTGAGTGGACATACAACTTCGATGTAGTGACCGTTTTGTAAAGGCAATGTGAAGTTTCGTGTTCCAAATCGTGGATG
>Ga0209550_10003154_pt1 | contig 15724 bp, 14 predicted proteins | sample LauGreSuBDMM15SN_2_FD_187567 | JGI IMG/M metagenome (GOLD analysis project Ga0209550, IMG submission 187567) | Freshwater lake microbial communities from Lake Michigan, USA - Su13.BD.MM15.SN (SPAdes) (version 5) | ecosystem: Environmental > Aquatic > Freshwater > Lake | place: Lake Michigan...
TAATGAACGACAGTCCCAGATCCAAGAATTAGGATATTTAAGGAGTGCAGCCAAAGCAGGGAGTGTGCTTCTGGCGTGGATAACTTTTGAGCGATCTATCTTAAGCCACATCCTAAAGACGCGACCTAACCCTCCAATAAACCCAAATCTTCCAAAAGGAAGTGGTCGCCAGACAAGGCCATCTTTTTGTATTGCCAATCTTTCGGACTTGGTAGGCATCTCCTTCTCGAAACTTATTATTGTCACAGGAGTGACGCATTGAACTTTCCGCATATATGCCAAAACCTGGCTTGCCCCCACCCCTTCTTTTAGGGAATCAAATGACAGATATAGAATTTCTCGCATACCTGTAGAGTACCCATAGATAACTTTGTTCTTAGGGGTAATTGTGAAGATTTTAGTTACTGGCGCTGCAGGATTTATTGGCTCTCACTTAACTGAAGCGCTGTTAGCTGAGGGACATACCGTGTTAGCGGTTGATGCCCTTTTGCCAAACTTATATCCTGTAAAGCGTAAGAGAACGAATTGGGATGCCCTTGGAGGCCTTGAATGTGCACCTGAACGGATACTGCTAGATCTTCGTGAGCCATTTCCTGCAAGCGTTATTGAAGATTGTGACTACATTTTCCACCTAGCAGCAATGCCTGGGCTCAGTTTAAGTTGGGAAAACACAAAGTTGTATATCGATTGTAATCTACTTGCAACTTCAAATTTGCTAAAAGCATGTAATTTAAAAAATTTGAAAAAGTTTTTTTATATCAGTACTTCGTCGGTCTATGGGCGGAGTATCAATGGTGATGAATCAAGCAATGTTTCGCCAATCAGTCCATACGGAGTCACGAAATTGGCTGCTGAGATAATGGTTGCTGCATATTCAGATGCAACTGGTATGCCATATTCTATATTCAGACCGTTTTCTGTTTACGGCCCAAGACAACGTGATGATATGGCTTTCAATATTTTTATTGGGAAACTTGTTAGGAATGAAGAAATTTACATATTTGGGGATGGATCACAATCTCGAACGAATACATATGTTGCTGACTTAGTTAATGGATTAGTCTCAGGTATCAAACATGCTAAGCACCAAGAAATATATAACTTGTCTGGGATTGAGCAATATTCAGTTTTAGACGTGATTAGTCTTCTTTCACAAATTCTTGATAAAGCTCCTAAATTAATATTTCAACAAGAGCGATTGGGTGACCAGCAGGAGACTAGAACTGTTTTAACAAAAGCAGAAAATGATTTAGGTTACTCTCCTAGAACAACGTTGAAGGTGGGTCTGGCAAGACAAATCGAATGGCAAATCAACAACGATCAAAGTAATGTCCAAATTTGATTGCTCGATAATCATTCTTTGCACAATATCTAAAGTCCCATTATTTTTGCTTGCACATCAAAATCAGGTAAAGCTTTTCGAACTTCTTCAAATGTACCAGTTGCCAAAACCTTTCCATTGGATAGATATACCACTTTGTCTGCTTTTCGAACCGTTGATAAGCGGTGCGCGATTATGACGACAGTTGTAGATCCTCGTAGTTCGTGAATGGCGTCGGAGATACTTGCCTCTGTTTCTGCATCTAATGAGCTTGTGGCCTCATCAAGGACTAACAAGTGTGGGCGCGTAAACATTGCTCTTGCAATACCAAGCCTCTGCCTCTGCCCACCACTAATCTTAGTTCCTCGTTCACCAACTTGAGTATCAATTCCATCTGGCAAAGCAGCAACAAATTCGTCAAGGTGCGCAACCTTTAATGCGCTCATAACTAATTCGTCTGTTGCTTCCTTCATTGGGTAGCCGAGTGCAATATTCTCACGAATAGTGCCACCTGAAATTACTACATCTTGGGGGACGTATGAAACCGCACCTGGCCATTTTGAAACCGCGAGCGATGGGGGTAATCCTGATACCCAAACAGTACCGTTGTCCGGAATCAACACTCCTAGTAAAACATCAATAATGGTTGTTTTTCCGGCACCCGAGGGCCCAACAAATGCGATCGAAGACCCAGCCGGAATCGTAAGAGATATATTCGCGATTGCCGGCAAAATCTTATTTGGATATGTGAGTGTAACATTTTCTATTTCTACTGAGGAATCAAACCCTTCATGTATTAAATCAACTCTGTCAGTATTATTTTCTGTCAATGGGGTATCACTAAGTGCCTCAATTAGATCCAAGGTCGGCGAAGCAACTCCCAAACCACTTTTGATTGTAATTGTTCCCTGTTGTAGCCTGAGTACTGCTGGAGCTATGCGAGTACCTGCTGCAAGGAATATTGTAAAAGTCGCTAAAGAATTAGATACGTCCTGTAAGGAAAACTGTATGGCTCCTATTAGAACTGCCCCTACCACCACGGTGGTCTCAATTAGGTACTTACTAACATATGGGAGAAATGCGAGTTCAGCAGAAGTGTTAGCTAGCGAATACCTTATAAGACCGATTTCTCTTGCATAATACTCGCGACGATTGCGGACAACCGATTCCCGATATGAGGCAAAAACTTCAACTATTTTTTCGTTACTCTTTATAGTAAGCGCAGAATTATCAATTCCAAGATTACCAGCGCGTACATGCATGAACCTGTATAAAAAGTATCCAACCGACAAAAAAACTACAAATGTAAGTGTTGCAGTTACCGGATCCAATATCATTAGCCCAATCATTATCACGCATAAAAGAGCAAAATCTGCTATCCAGACCACTCCGGTTGCCAACACCTGTAAGACAATTCGCTCAACACCTGTAGTCACTGCATAAACTGTTTCTTGAGTAGTTCTTGATTGAACTATCAAAAGACTTTGAGACAAAAGTTTCGATATAAGATCTGCAGAAATTTTTGCCCCACGCCGACTCAGGAAAAATACTGTTCTCCGCGTAAAAAAGATTGACAGTATGGTTCGTCCCACTAAGAGTATGACTGCACTGACTCCTAAAATGGCAACTTGATTTTGAAATGTTGAATCTTGGATATGCAGAATGCTTAGTGCCTTACTGACTCGATTACCTGGATTGCTAGATTGCGACCCTGCTACTGAAAGCGCACCTAATAGGCCAATTGCGAATATCCCCAATAAATCTAACCCACCCATAAAAATTTGCAATGTTGTGATTCCAAATAACTTACGCTTATCATCGCGGGAGAGTACCTTTATAGCTCTATTTAATTGACTCTTTCCCAATTGGTTCATTTAGGTTATAGGGATATCCAAATTGGATTCTTAATCGTCCAATTTACTGTTCTCTCCAGAGATTTTTCAAATGTAACAGGGGGCTTCCATCCCATACTTATAAGCTTGTCACCATCTAGGGCGTACCTTAAATCATGCCCGGGACGAGTTCCTTCAACATTTATAAACTTCACCAGTTCATTTTTTGATTTTGATATACCTAGAAATTTGGCGATTAAAACTACCATTTCGTCATTACTTATTTCTGTCTCACCTCTTACGTTAAACCTCTCAGGGCGTTCAAGACCATCCGTATACTTATGGGGGGTGTTCACAAAATGTTCGATTAAGAATCTTAATGCATCGGCTTGATTACGGGCATGGAGATAAAATCGGCTTCCCGCTATCCATCGGCCAGATTTTTCAATGGCATGCACAGGAACTTGGAGCCCCTGCTGTAGAGAGTTAATTATCAAGGGTACAAACTTTTCAACGTCCTGCCGTTCTCCAATAATATTCATAGTGTTTGTTAAAATCACGGGGACATTAAATGTTCTCCAATAAGAAATCGCAATAGCTTCTTGAGCACTCTTACTCGCAGAGTATGGATTTGATGGTAGTTGAGGGCTCCATTCAGGGTGATTAACACCCTCTAAGGCAGGCCCGTAAACTTCATCTGTCCCAATTTGGATAAAAGTTTTTAAGTCTGGCAAGGACTTTGCATATTCCAAAAGCGTTAATGCTATCGCCACATTATTCTCAATAAAAGGCCTAGGATCGGAGATTGAGCGATCAACGTGTGATTCGCTAGCCATATTTATTATCACATCTGGATTACCAAATTCTCGAGCAGTAATTGCATCAATTGGCGTCGATAAGTCGTGGGTTACAACCTTCACGCGGGCTCTTTCATTAGGTAATTCATCGAATACCGCTCGCATTCTAGATGAAATTCCAAAATGTCTAAAAGAGTCTGTTGCGACAATGTTCCAGTCCGTAGTCTTTATTAGATGGGACAGGGTGTGGTGACCAACAAATCCGCCTGCCCCGGTTAACAAAACTTTCATCGGTTCCCTCTAACTTCGCTCGTCCCAATCATATCTGCTATTTTCGAATTTTCTTGCCCCTGAATGCTTATCTAGTTGAATCCATTTAGTTGGAAAATCCCTGGAACCAAGCACATCTCCATCAGAGTATGGAATAGGGACAATTACATTTCCGCCCGAATTATAGATAGACCATGCAGCCCAACCACAAAACGTACTATTTGCACAGACAATTCCACCAAATAAACTCAACACAAAAAGCCGCTCTGCCGGTGATGACTCACATGGCATTTCTAAGTACCGAAAACTAGAGTCAAGCGCATCTCCAAACATTTCCTTCACTCTCCATATATCATCACTCAATATAAACACTTCGCTAACCTCTCTTTCCTTCCTCAGTATTTGAAGTGCATTCAAGTAATAACTAAGTTCAGGTTGCTTGAAACTTGTGTTTTTTCTTGTGTCGTCACCTACTCGAAAATGTAAAACCACCGAATCCTTAAAGTTGATTTCTTTCTCAAGTTCTATTATCCATGTCGGTTTATTCTTCAAGGTAAATACACTAGGAAATCCATAGGAGGTCGCTTTTTCTACAATCCTCCAAGTTTGGAAATTTCCATGAAGTTTGACGGCACCCTCTAACTTGAAGAAATCTTCAACAGACTCTAAATTGTTTTTTTCAACAAACAATTCAAGTTGATAAGGGTTACTTGTATACATTCTAGTCTTTATCAGAATTTTCTTTATGAATAAACTTCTTTTTGCTAGGCTGATTAAGTACTTATTTGGAAGTGTATCTAGGACCAAAACTTCCTTGCTGTTTGGTAATGGTCCAAAGTTAAATGGCATAAACCCATATTCTGCTTCGCCATGAACCGTTGTTAGAGGAATTGAGAATTGATCCACTCGTAGTTCTGTTGCCAATTTACCGGCCAAATAATATCCTGCAGCTAATTCGAATAGTTGATTACCTAAGCCGCCTTCTATTTTGAGTACAACCGGTTTCGAGGATTCCACGAACCGAGGCTATCACTAATTTTAAAGAATGAACTTAAAGCTTGCACGGTCAAATCTTAAAAACTTTTGTATTTAAAGAGCGCTTTGACTAATTCTCCTCCTTACTATCTCTAGAGCGCTTAGTACATCGTCTGAAGGTTCATGACAGAGTTGTCCTTTTGTGAGTTTAATTTCAGAAGCTGGAAAATCCCACCACTTAATTGCTAACAATCTAGAAATAGTGTCATTCTCAAATCTCATTCGAATTATCTTGGCGGGGTTTCCACCTACGATTCCGTAAGCTGGTATGTCAGATACGACATGCGAATTTGAAGCAATAACCGCCCCATCTCCGATGTTTATCCCGGACATGATTGTTACCCCATGGCCGATCCAGACATCATTTCCAATGACAACCGAACCTTTACTAGAAGGATGTCCGGCACTTTTCTCTTCACCAAAGACTTGAATTTCAATGTGCCCGAATGGATATGTTGATACCCAATCATGCCGATGCCCACCACCCAAAAATATTGTAACGTCTCTGGCTATGCTACAGAACTTACCAATTTCTACTTTTTCTCCAGAATCCCTGAATAAAATTTTCAGGTTATCTGTGCCGTATGTGTAATCCCCTACTTGCAAAACATCATTGGCACTAGGAATAAAAGAAAGATTCTCTAAGCGTTTTTGAAGATAACTGCGATATATCTGGAGAATTTCATCGGGTAGGTATTTTTTTGCCCAAGTTTTTAACATAAAAGTCAATTTAGATCTGGCTTACATTTAACAATCATTACTATTGATAGATTCATATTCTTCTCCGTTTTCATCTCTTATCTTCGCACAATTATTTTATTTGTGCTTAGAGTAACTTTGAGAGCTTCTGAACTCGTCTCTAAAGTATATTTCACTTTTCATTTCCTTGCTAGAATTTTGTCAAGTGATTTAAACCTTGGGGCATCTAGTTGGGCACCATTATAAGTTATTGAATTCTGACTTGAGACAGTTACACTAGCTATTTCAGTCCCGTAGCCGGACATAAAGTAGGCATACGGGTACAGTTGTTCGAGCTGAGTTTTACGATGCAGATTAGCTATCCTATTCTTAATTTCATTTTCATCAAAAGCGCATAATTCAGGCACTAAGTTTGAAAATTCAGCATTACCTAAAATGATTGTTTGAGCGCCTAACAAAATACTTTCAATGGCAGCCGATGATACATAAACAGCGTTGAGGGATGCGTTTTTCATTAAGTATTGGGAGTCCACTTTACTGTTTGAAGCCAGGTACGTGATTTCGTTTTTGCGGCAGAAGTCATACCAGTCCACATCTTCCATGGCAAATAGTGATTCCCTGCCTAAACTTGGTGGGTGACCTCTGAGTATCAGTCTGTAACCACTTTCTTTAGCGATATCACAAAACGCTTGTACTTGTTTTTTTTGATGTTCTCTACCCAAGTCTCCAGAAATTTGTGAAGGAACGAATGACTCAAATTCGAAAGCAGAAGTCACAAAAATCGCTGCAGTTTTCTCATGGGTTTCATTTTGTAAGTTAAAGATGACATCAAAATTATGAGAGAAATTGGATGCATCTGTATTCGATCGGTTAAGTTTGTCCTCTAAGTATTTCTCTGCTGTGCTGTATTTAGAAGTACCGCCCTCTTTCCAGGCTCTCGATATCTCGGATTTTAAGAAGTCGGTGTTTGAGCGATAGTTTGCCGGAAGTTGAGTGTATCCAACACTTGAATTGTTGTTAGATTCTAGAATTGTTATATCAACACCAAAATTTTTAGCTATGGCTATACATGCGGCAGGAACAAGTGTGCGGCCGCCAGGCGTTACCACTCGATTAATTCCTCTCGTCATCAAAAGTTGCTGGGTGATTGATGAAACTTCATCATAGACATTTTTCGCTTTTTTTAGTGTTCTTTGGCTCAACAATGACTCATTTAAAACTCTTTCCCCTACTTCTTCAAAATATTCCGAGTCAAGTCCATTTCTGAATGAAATGGAATTCTCCAAATGATATTTAGTGTGGGTTGAAGGTAGTAATTGGCTACTCCTTGGAGTAACAAACTCAATCGCATTCTTCTTCGAAACACTACGAATTAGAGAATCCACAGTGTTTTTTCGATATATTGCTTTAAAAAATCTTCTTAGCTTTGAATTTCTCCTTCTGAGTGAAAAATCTCGCAAATCTAATACCAATAATTCCTGATCAGTCAAGTAAGTGAGGATAAAGTCGACACACCATAAATGCCAGGAGAGGCCACCATCGGGGATTACAACTAACCATTTTGAACCTTGTTGAGCACCTGCACTCATTTTGAACTCCTCGGAACAAGAAACTAGTCTTTAAATTTTGATTGGATGCTGATACCCTAGCAACGCTCTATAGATAATAATAGCGGTTTGAGGTAAAAATGCTCCTTCCAAAGATTGTGCATTCGAATTTAACATTGAGCAATATAACTCCTGACGAAGTGACTGAGGAATATGTCAGTTGGCTCAGGGACCCTGAGATTAATCGATTCCTAGAATCGCGACACCAGAAGATTACCTTGATGAGCCAAAAGAAGTTCATAGAGGATGTAAATGCCTCGCATGATTCTTCTATCTTCGGAATTTATCTGAACCCTAAGTTAATGGTTGGAACAATTAAGGTCGGACCCATTAATGCCATACATAAAACTGGCTACCTTGGAATTCTAATTGGATCACGTAAGTACCATGGTATGGGCATAGCAACTAATGCAATAAGCGCGCTCTGCTCGACTTTGGGACAGAATTCCTTGCTCCGAAAAGTGAATGCGGGCGTGATATCTGGAAATTTCGGATCTCTGAAAGCTTTTGAAAAGAATGGTTTTACGATAGAAGGTCTTTGCATTCAGCAAATGTTAGACACAAATGGAAGGCCCTTAGATGTTATACTTCTAGGAAAATTGTTGAATACTCCTCAAGTGAGTGGAAATCTGTCTTGATCTGGGCAAAAGTGACTAGTGCACGCCTGAAAATACTACCGGATTGCGGTCTAGTGTAGAGTAATTGTATGTCTGAATTAATACGCTGTGCTAGGTGTTTGCTTCCCGAAACTCACGAGACAATTACGTTTGATGTTGCAGGGATCTGCTCTGTTTGTAGAAATTCTGAATTAAAAGATACTGTGGATTGGGCAGCGCGCAAAAAAGAATTAAATCTCATCGCAGATGAAAACCGTGGAAAAAGTGCCTATGATTGCATAGTCCCTTTTAGTGGGGGTAAAGACTCAGTTTGGACTCTTTATTATATTGTTAAAGAACTCAAACTTAAACCGCTTGTAGTTTCGTTTGATCATGGATTTTATCGTCCTAATTTGATCAAGAACAGGGAAAAAGTGTTAAAGGAACTCGGGGTTGAATCGCTGATTTATACCCCGAATTGGAAGTTGGTGCAAAGGCTTATGCTGCAAGCATTTCTCGAAAAAGGTGACTTTTGTTGGCACTGCCATACCGGGATTTTCAGTTATCCGATGTGGGTGGCGATTGAAAAGAAAATTCCATTAGTATTTTGGGGTGAACCGAGCTCCGAGTATGCCAGCTATTACGATTACTCTGAAGTTGAACTCGTGGACGAAGATAGATTCAATCGAATCATAAATTTAGGTATGGCGGCAGAAGACATGCTTCAGCGATTAGGTGAAGGATTTGATGAGCGTGATCTATTGCCATTCACATATCCACCCGCCCACGAACTGATTCAAATTGGAGTTAAATCGATTCCGCTCGGTTCGTATATACCTTGGGATGTAAAGCAGCAAACTGATACCATTAAGGCCGTCTTGGGTTGGACTGGTGATTTTGTAGAAGGTGTCCCCCCAGAGTACGACTATGAAAAAATAGAATGTTACATGCAGGGTGTGCGTGATTACATTAAATTCCTAAAGCGTGGGTACGCGAGAACAACACACCTTACATCCTTGGACATTCGCAACAATAGAATTAGTCGTGAAGATGCATTAGACCTAGTTAGTGCGTTCGAAGGAAAACGTCCATATGGGCTAGATTTATTCTTGGAATACACAGGTTTGACAGAAAAAGAATTTTATGAAATCGCCATCACGCATAAATTAGATTCAGTTACACCCGTCGTCAACGTAAAAATCGGCCTGAAACCACCAGATATCCAACAGTGGCAAAGACACCCAAGCATGCCTCAAAATCAAAAAGAATTAGCACTATTAAAGTGGAGAGCTGAGCGCTAAGGTCGCATGGGCTTCATTGGAATCGTCGACTTAAAAAGTAACAACAGTAAATCGGTGTTAAACGTCATTAATTCACTTGGAATTGAAGCTAAGCTTGTTAATACACCAGATGACATACTCCAATCAGATCGACTAGTCATACCTGGTGTTGGCCATATCGACTCAATCGTGAGAGACATGGACAAATCCGGAATAAGGGATGCCCTTATTGATTTCTCGCAAAGTGGAAGGTTCCTTTTGGGCATATGCTTAGGACAACACTTGCTAGGTAAGAAATCAGAGGAGTCGATTAATACCAAGACCCTGGGAATTTTAGATTTTGAAGTTAACAAACTTCCCAACAATTTTGCGCTCGGACTAAGGGTTCCACATGTTGGATGGAATTCGGTCTATTTTGATAAGAATCCCCCATTATTCCAAAGTATCCCATCTTCTAGTGATTTTTATTTCACACATTCCTATGGGATCACAGTAGATACAAATTGCGCTATGGCTTCTACTGAGCACTCAGTTTGGTTTACTTCGGCTGCTGGGCGAGACAATATTTTTAGCGTTCAGTTCCATCCCGAGAAGTCACAAAAAGTTGGGCGCCAACTTTTGAACAATTTTTGTAATTTGACATAGATGCTTAAACGTCGACTAATTCCGAAATTCCTTGCTAGAAAATCTACAAGGTCTGAAATGGGTGACTATGAAGTATGTATCTCTCAGAATTACTCTAATTTAAAAATGGTTGGCAACTTACGAAGTCAATTACGCATTTTTGAATCCAATAAGGCTGATGAATTTCTAGTTATTAATTGCGATAAGTCTTTCCGCTCATTAGATTTAGATTTCATAAGATCAGTTCAGGATTCAATTGCTCTTTTATCCACACCAATTATGGTTGGTGGTGGTATCGATTCTGTTGACGATGCATCTAATTTGATCGACGTTGGAGTTGATAAAGTTCTATGTGGCATCTCTTCCCTAAATCATGGCCTACACACGAAAATTGCCAATCTTTTCGGTTCACAGGCACTATCCATCAGTATTGATTATTTGGTTGGACCCGAAGGTTTTAAAATTGGATTCAACCAGCAAAGTCATTACACTTTAAGTAGTTTCAAAACATTGATTCGAGATATTGAAAACTCGGGTGCTGGTGAAATAGTCCTTAACAGAATCGATTTCGACGGAACAAGGGCTGGCTTAGATATTGAAACATTACGCACCGCACAGATGGCCACATCAGTGCCAATCGTTATTTCATCTGGAGCTGGTACCCCTGAACATTTCATTGATGCTTTTGAGTCCGGGGCAGATGGAATAGCAACTGGAACTTACTTTGCAAAACTGGATCAAAACCCACTACAACTCAGGAGTAGGCTTTTTAACGCCGGGATTCACATTCGTACATAGAAATATTCTGATGACTGATTCTGGTTCGATTTTTTTGTCCGTAGGTCTAAAGTATAGATTATCGGATTTTAAAAAGTGGTTTTAAAGGTGAAACTTCCAGCTGAGATTCAAGTGTCTTATTGCACACCGCTTTGTTCAGTTCACTAAAGGCATGGGAATATGCACTTGATACCCTGTTGATTATTCTTGGTGTATGGGCCAACGTCACATTATGTGTAGACAAAACTAGAATTCCTCTCTTGAACACTTCTTGCATAAAAAATGTCTTCAATTGCTCGACTGAGTACTCCTCTGTCGCAGTCCAGTTTAAAAATCTCCAAGTGGGGTGACCCGATAAACTTAAAATTGCACCTAAACCATTTTCTTCTATAGCTTGTTCAGTTCGGTCAGATAAATTTTGACCAGTTGTAATCAATTTTTCACAGATATTTTCATCCCTGTGAGATTCTAATACAACTTTCGCGGCAGCAAGTGACAAGAGTTCTCCCCCGAATGTTCCTGAAAAGAAAATCTCTTCCATCTGCAACATAACGTCGCGCCTTCCAACAACTGCAGATAACGGAAACCCATTTGCCATGCCTTTGCCAAAAGTTGATAAATCTGGAGTAACCCCAAAAAGCTCCTGCGCCCCACCTTTTGCATATCTAAAACCGGTAATGGTTTCGTCAAAGACTAAAAGTGCTCCCGCTCGATGCGTCAAGGTTTGAACGTCATTCAAAAATCTTGAATTTGGGTAGACAGAGTTCATTGGCTCCATAATTACCGCAGCTACTTTGTTATTCAAGGAGTCTAAAATCTTCTTGAGTGATTCAATATTATTGAATTCAAATCTGTGTGTTAAAGACGAAACCGATTCAGGGACGCCCTTATTTCGGCTTGTAGAGCCAATGAACCAATCCTGCCAACCGTGGTATCCGCAGACGATTATGTGATCACGACCGGTGAATGCTCGAGCAAGTCGCACTGCTGCAGAAGTTGCATCCGATCCATTCTTTCCGAATCGTACCATTTCAGCTGATGGCACCATGTCCACAATTAACTCGGAAACTTCGGCCTCAAGTTTTGCAGGTAAGGAAAGACTGACACCATATCGAAGTTGTTTTCTTACAGCTCTATTTACTGAAGGATAATCGTAGCCAAGTGTAATTGAAGCAAGAGAACTCACCAAGTCTACATATTTATTGCCGTCAACATCCCAAATTTCGGCACCTCTAGCTTTTGTGGCGTACAGAGGTGAAATTCCAACCGGATACTGTGTACGTGATTTACTAAAAGTTTGCGATCCAAGTGGAATTGTTTGTTCCGCTCTATTGAGATGCTCTTCAGATTCATAGAATCGATTGATGTTTTGACTATTCCACAAATCCTTAACCACCCAACTTTTCATTTCGTCGATCTCCTGGAATTGCTGATTTCAGATGAGGTTCACTGTCTAGTAGCAACAATACATCTTCGAAGGTGAAAGTGGACTCTTTACCTTTAAATTCATTGAATACTCGCCTCACAAATAATAAGTCTTCAGGATAGTCAACTGTCCAGCGACAATGACTTAGATTTTCATGGTGGCTGAAACTTTCTATCAGGAATCTTGAAGGTCGGCTGTATATTCCAAGAGTTACGTGCTCTCTCTCTTCCTCACTCAAATTGAATGCTGACAAATCTTCAAATACTGAAGCCTTTATAATCTCAATATCAAGGCCATCAGGATAGGTTGGTTCTAAGGTATTTGATAAGTAGTCAACATTGATCTCATAAAACCTATCCATCATCTTGTCTAGCAACTTAGGCATTACAAGAGGGCAGTCACCTGTAAGGCGAATAATCACCGTAGGTTTGGCTATTTGCTCAATTTCAATAAATCGCGACAAAACATCATTAAGTGACCCCCGAAAAACATCAATCCCTTTTTCCGCTAGATATTCACAAATTGAATTGTCACTGGTGTGATTTGAGGTTGCCACTACTAGTTTATCTATAGTTGACGCTTGTAAAATTCTCTGAATTTGCCAGTAAATCATTGGCTCACCATTTATAGACATCATTACTTTACCTGGCAATCGCGACGATGACATTCTTGCTTGCAAAATTGCTAGTGTAAAAGTACCTTCTCTCACCATAGTCTGGGATCCAATATCTCTAATGGCAGAGTATCAATTACCGATTCCCAATCGATTGGAAGTGTTTCCCTAGAATCAATTGCCTGCCGTAAATGCGATGCATTTGCTACACCAAGGATTATTCCATCTGCCCAAGGAATAGACCTCCCGTAAGCTAGGCACAGATCGACTGGTAAAAGATCGTAAGAATTCGCAAGACTCCTGAGTTGAGAAACTGATTTTTTAGCTGTTTTCATCCGCGAAGTAATCTCTTCGGGGGACATAAGTAGTAGTCCTTGTAAGAATATAGATCTAACAATCAATTGGTTACCTGAACTCTGCAAATCCAATAATTCACTTGAAAAGAGTAGTCTCCTATCGCAGATATTTTCAGGAATTTGGAAGACAGATAAACCAGGAAAAATCTGTTTAGCACGCAAAAGAGACTCTAGACTATAGACCGATACGCCGACACGATTTGCCAAACCAAGCGCCATAATCTCTTTAAGGCCTGAAATGGTTTCATGTGCATTTCTTCCAGTAAGCGCATTGGGGTCGTGAAGATAGAGATTATCTAGCCGACTTACTCTCAATCTGAGAAGTGTTTTATTCACGCTTTCTAGAATTTTTTTTACCGAGTTAGAGTCTTCTTGACTAATTTTAGAACTAATTTTTGGCTGAGAAAGTTGATTGAGAAATTGTCCAAGTAGTGATTCTGCCATTCCATAAGAAGATGCGGTATCAAAATCGTTTATGCCAAGGTTTTGGGCAGCCTCAACTATTTCTAGAGCTTCCTCTTCATCAAGCTTTACTCCTTTATTTGCAACCCCATAAACTGTCCCAAAATTTGCCGTACCTAAAATGATTTTTGGCACAGCAAAATTATCAATTTTCAATTATGTCCAGCGACATTGGAGATCCTGCTTTACTATTTGTATTAAATTTTTTTCCTAACATCGAATCCAGTAAGTTTGGTGGACATCCACCTCCAGGGCGAATTGCCCTTACATTCTCATTAGTAACAACCTCACCTACTTTGACATTTCTCACTACATACAAGCTACGACGAAGTCTTCGCGATTCCTTTTCTGAATTTTGCATGCTCCACTTAGAATTTCCAAGAGACTGGAAAGCTGATGTCCCCTCTTTCACTAACACGGCAAACTCCTCTGGTTCCATTGAAAAAGCCCCATCCGCCCCACCATCAGATCGTCGTAGAGTTACATGCTTCTCAATTAATGTTGCTCCAAGCGCAATAGCCGCTATTCCTACACCGAATCCCAAAGTATGGTCTGATATGCCAACCTTCACGCCAAAGGAATCCCTTAAGGTTGAAATGCGATTCAAGTGGGCATCTATGGGGTCAGATGGATAGGAACTAGTGCAAACAAGAAGAGTTAAATCTGTGTTGCCTGCTTTTTCAACAGTCGCCACAGCCTCCTCAATCTCTTCCCATTCTGTTGCACCTGTTGAAATTATCAACGGCTTTCCCGTCTCGGCCACTTTTCTAATTAATGGAATGTCGCCTGTTTCCATTGAAGCTATTTTATACATAGGGGCATCTAAGCTTTCTAGAAAATCGACTGCTGTTGCATCAAATGGGCTACTAAAAGGTATTACATTATTTTCTCTACAAATTTTAAATAGCTCTGCATGCCATTCCCATGGAGTATGTGCTTTCTCATATAAAGAGAAAAGTTTTTCGCCTCCCCAAAGAGGATGGTCATCTGAAATTCTAAACTCGGGGTCTCCTAGGTCAAGAGTCATTGTGGCAGCAGTGTAAGTCTGAAATTTTACTGCGGTTGCTCCTGCATTTATAGCTGCTAACACAAGTTTGATGGCTCTATCAAAATTGCCTAGGTGATTCGCCGAAATTTCTGCCACAAACATTGGGTTTAATACCTTCGCCATTGTTAGCTACTTTCTCTATTCTTCATCTCGATTAGAGTTTAATGAGAAACCTATGCGCCAAAGTCTACCTGACTCATCAATGAACAAGGGCTTACGCCCATCTGAAAAAGTAAGTGCTTGGATTTTTCGTACAAACTCTCCAAATGAGGCCATCTCGTTTGAATTAATTACTCGTAAATCTTCGAGCTCACTAGATTTATGGGAAGGGGTGGACACTTCTGACTGATTCGACACTCTATGGCTTTTGTTCAGCCATGAAGTAAAGTTTACTTCCAATTCATTGAACAGCATGTCTGATGCTAGTTCGTAAATTTCTCCTGAATTCATTCCTATGTCTGTTTGAATCTCCTTTTGAGACAGAATATCGCCGGTGTCGAGGCCAGAGTCGATAATGTGTATCGTTATACCTTGCTTTTGTTGATTAATTATAGACCAGGGAATTGGATCCGCTCCTCTGCCTATCGGCAGAAAAGAAGGATGCAAATTAATTATTTCGCACCCAATATCTGCTAATAACTTCTTAGGTAATATATGCCCAAAAAGAGCAGAAATTCCATATTCTGAAATTTCAAGAATTTCTCTTATTTTTTCATAATTATTATCAACTTCCTCGTAAGGAACAACTGGTGGTGCTTTACCAAACTCCCTTAGAACGCCATTTATAAGATCAAAGTAATTGGAAGTTCGTTTTTGAGTAGAGTTAATAATAATTCCTGAGATTTGAATCTCGCTTTGGTTAAGAACAAAACGTAAAATTCTAATTCCAAGTCGTCCATTTATAAGCAAAATTATTTTCTTCGTAGACATAGTTTTCTCAAAGTTAGAATAACTTGTTCCAATTCTGATTCTTTTAGAGAG
>Ga0209550_10003155_pt1 | contig 15723 bp, 10 predicted proteins | sample LauGreSuBDMM15SN_2_FD_187567 | JGI IMG/M metagenome (GOLD analysis project Ga0209550, IMG submission 187567) | Freshwater lake microbial communities from Lake Michigan, USA - Su13.BD.MM15.SN (SPAdes) (version 5) | ecosystem: Environmental > Aquatic > Freshwater > Lake | place: Lake Michigan...
TCCTTGAGCACTGTCACAGTGCCGCTGGTTCCGACATGTTCAATACGCACTGTCGTAGCTGCTGGCACGGTGACGGAGCATTCATTACCGAAGAAATCGCCATGAGTCATGGAGGCAACGTGCGCCTTGCTGTCTTGGCTCCATGCGCCCATCTTGTGAGGATTTGCGCGTGCGTAATCCTTCACAGCGTTCGGCGCGCGGCGATCGGAGTTGCCCTCGCGGATCACCGGATTCACCGCGCTGCCCTTGATGCGGTCGTAGCGGGACTTGGTATCGCGTTCGATTTCGGTCTTCGGTTCATCCATGTAAGCCGGGATGGCGTAGCCCTGCTGTTGCAGTTCCACGATCGCCGCCTTCAGCTGCGGCACCGATGCGCTGACGTTTGGCAACTTGATGATGTTGGCACCCGGAGTCAAGCACAGGCGACCGAGTTCAGCAAGCGCATCGGGGATGCGTTGTTCAGGCTTCAGACTTTCGGGGAAGCTGGAGATGATGCGACCCGCCAGGGAAATGTCGCGCAACTCAACCGGTATTCCTGCGGGCCCAGCAAAGGCGCGAATGATCGGCAGAAATGAGTACGTGGCGAGCGCAGGGGCCTCGTCGGTGTGCGTGTAAATGATGACGGGGGCGGCAGAAGTGGCGGGAGTGGTCATGGCGCTGATCCTGGTGAAAGTCGCTTAGTAGTCCCTGACGAACTGAAGAGAGCATTGTACGGAGGCGTCGTGGAACCTCCCACGGCGCCGGTTCCAGGTCGATGGGGGCTGAAGCGCATCGCCAAAGCGGGAGATAACCGGGAAGACTTTGGCGATGTGCGCACATTCAGTGTCCCGCGCCGCGCGGTCGGTGAAATAGGTGGTGTGTGAACTGGTCGCGAGGAGGCCACGTATGAACCGCCGAGAAGACATGAACTACCACGCCAGAGCTTTCGCAATTGCGCTCGCCGCAACGATCACGGCAGGCGCGTTTGCACATCCACCAGAAGCGTCGGACGAGCATCAACATCTCGATGAGCCACCGGCCCTGCTCTCGATGCTCGCCTGCGCCGCGCCTCCCGGAAACGGCGCGCTTATGGCGGCTTCGTTTGCACCGTTTCGACCCAACGTGCGTTTCTACTGGGATGCTTCGTACTTCTACGAAGAGTCGGACTCCATGCCCAGTAGCACCTTGATGCCCAACATCATGACTGGCATCACCGCGTGGCAGCAGCAACTTCCGGTACCAACTGCATACTTCGGAAGCGTTGTCAATCCGGAGACCAACGCGGCATCACTTGGCTACGGTCAACCGAACGTGTGGCGCATCCCGATGTTGCCCGTTCCCGCGGCAGCACCGATTTCGCTGTCGGGTGGCAACTTTCAGCGCGGCGCCGTAGCACTTGCGTCCAACGGTATTCCGATCTTCAATCCACGCAACAACACTGGTCAATTCTCGTACGCAATTGGCGAGCTTGATATCTACGGTGGCCACTGCGGTCGCGCGGACGATTACCACTATCACATTGCGCCGGTCCATCTGCAGAGTGTGCTTGGCGTGTCAAAGCCAGTGGCATGGGCGCTTGATGGGTACCCAATCTACGGATACACGGAGCCCGATGGAAGCGCGCGCCTTCCACTGGATGCCGACGGCGGACACGACCACGGCACGTGGGGATACCACTATCACGCGATCGGCAGCGATGCCACCGGACCACAGAGCCCGTACCTCATGAATGCGTTCCATGGAACGGTAGTGAACTTCGGCGGCCAAGTAGATCCGCAGCCTTCGGCGTTGAGTTTCATGCCAGCGGGCAACCCGCTCGCCGGTGCGCGCATCACGGCGAGTAGCCGCCCCACTGCGGACTCGTTCTCAATGACCTACACGGTCAATGGCGTTTCGTACGTAGTGAGTTACCAACTGAATCGCGTGACCAAGGCGGTGGCGGTGCATCGCGAAAGCCCCACCGGCACCACCGATCTCACCTACAGCAGTACTGCGCGATTCCCACGCTATCCGATGGCCGCCAAGAGTATGACTGCGTTGCCTGACACCGGGCAAACCGTCAGCGCGACCGCCACGTTCGGCGAGGACTCCGACTACAACATTAATGCGCCCAGTTTCACCGACAATTCCAACGGCACCGTCACCGACAACATCACTGGCCTGATGTGGCAGAAGGTTGACGCAGGCGAAATGACCTGGGACAACGCGGTGGCTGGCGCGGTAACGCTGAGTCTTGGTGGATTCAATGATTGGCGCTTACCAACACCCGCTGAGGCGTTCAGCATCATGAATCACGGCCGCAACCCGGCGCTGGACTCCACGTATTTCCAGAGTAACCCCGCCGGCACTTCGCAGTACTGGTGGACGAACGACACCTACGGCACTGACACCACTCGTGTGTGGTCAACCAATACGGGCGGTGGTATTGGGCCGCATTCAAAGACACAAACGGTGAGCGCTGGCGGGACCAGTCGATTCTGCGCGCGCTACGTGCGCGGTGCCGCCGCAAGTGTCGGCCACAATTATTACAACAACGGCGATGGAACCATCACCGACATTGATACCGGCCTGATGTGGACGCAGGTACCGGGTTCCGCCAGAAATTGGAACGCCGCGATTACCTACGCGGAAGGATTGACAACCGCCACCTATACGGACTGGCGGCTTCCGAACGTCAAAGAGTTGCAATCGCTGGTGGACATCACCATGACGACCGCAACATCAGCCGCCACCGCCAAGGCCGCGCTGAACCGAACGCTGTTCCCTGCTGCCACTGCCACCGCGTACTGGTCGTCCACCGCGCTTGCGGGCGGATCGCTGACATCAGCATGGTTGGTGGAGTTTGGAATCAATACGTCCGTTCCCGCGGCGAATGGACCGTCTCGTGGCTTCCAAGGGTTGGTGAGTTACGAAATACAGGCGTCGACGTACCCGGTGTTCGCCGTTCGCACCGCTTCCACCCTTGCCTGCGACTGCCCGTACGACCTCAATGGCGATCGCACGGTGAACGGCGGCGACCTGGGACTGGTACTTTCGAGCTGGGGTGTGACCAATGGCACTGCTATTGCAGACACCAATCATGACGGGATTGTTGACGGCCAAGACCTCGCGCTCGTCTTGGGCGCTTGGGGCGCTTGCCCGTGATAACAATTGAACAGGCAAAGTCTGGCAGGTAACCGGGGTATTGGCGCTAGGAATATTCATATTCGGCGTTAAACTTGGCTACATGAAGCTTCATACCAGTCTCGGAACGGTTGTGGTTGGTGGTATCGCCCTGCTTGTTGGGCAGATGAATTCCACGGCAGACTCCACCACGGGCGCCGCGGCTGCATCGGCAGACTGCGCCACCGCGCCGGGCGCTGCGCTTGGTGACAACTCATATGACACCACCTCCGCGACCGCCAGCTTGGTGTTCGGGTCCAACGCGCCGTGCGGAGCGCACACCATCTTCAAGGCGATGTACTGGACGTTCACACCGGCCACCGATGGTCTCTACACATTCACAACATGTGGCATGGCAACGTGGGACACGCGCCTCGCAGTGATGTCCACGTGTTCGCCAACCGGCACCGTGCTCTCCTGCAATGACGACGCATGCAACTACCAGAGCAGCACGACCGCGACACTGGTGGCCGGCACCACGTACCGCGTTGCGATCGGCGGCTTCGGCGCGAATGATGGCGGCGTGGGTGGCATGAACATCTCGTTCGGCGGCACGGGCGGCGGCGGCGGTGGTGGTGGCGGCGGCACCGGATCGCCGGATGTCATCGTTGGTTCAATGCCCGATGTGTCAAAGTACGGCAGTGTCGTTCAGAACGGCGTGACCATCATGGCGTACGCGTTCGGTACCACCAGTTGCAACATTGGCACCGCACAGTTGGAGTGGTTTGCCTCACCGGACAACCGCCATCCCTTCATCCCCATGAATATGTATCGCCTGAAGAACGGTCGCTTTGAGCAGATCGGCATGGGCTGGGGCAAGCATGGATTCACTGCATTGCAGGGGACGCTGTGCGGAGCATGCAACGCGTCAAGCACTGGTACTTACTTGGGCATCGGCTGCTCAGATCCGTACTCTTCTGGCTTAAATGGCAGCCAAACTGGGCTTGGAACGCGCACTGAAGTCAACGCATCCACCGGGTATTTCCCAGGCACCATCAACAGCGGTATGCCAAGTGCGCCGGCCACCATTGGTCGCCGCGTGCAGGTGAATGCAAATGATTTGAATCCCGCCATGAACGCTGGGGCAACCTACTTTGCAGAAGGTCAATACATCCAACAACAAGATGCGGTTGCAAACAATGACAACAATAATGCCTCGTACCGCGCGTTCACTGTTGGTGCACTCACCAGCGGCGCGTACACGCTGACACTCACTGGCTCAACTTTGCAGCAGAAGCCTGCGATCGAGTCATGGCTCGCGGCTGACTCCACCGTGTTGCTTTCGTATGCCGATGTCGCTGGTGATGGTCGCTACATTGTTGGATGCAAGGTCACCGCCAACGCAAACGGCACGTGGCACTACGAGTATGCCATTCACAACCTGAACTCGGATCGCTCCGGCAGATCATTTTCAGTGCCGCTGCCAGCTGGCGTGACGGCCACCAATATTGGATTCAAGGACATCAACTACCACTCGGGTGATGCCTACGACCCAACTGACTGGACGGCTTCCACGTCAGGCGGCGCCATCACGTGGACCGGCGGCACCTATGCCACCAGCGTGAATGGCAATGCGCTTCGATTCGCAACGCTCTACAACTTCTGGTTCGATGCAAGCAGCGCCCCGACCGCAACGAACGGAACGATTGGTCTCTTTAAGCCTGGCGCTGCGGGCGCACCGACGAGTGTCACCGTGGCCATCAAGGGGCCCATCGCTACGGTGATCGCAGGCGACCTGACTGGCGATGGACACGTGGACGGAGCTGACCTCGGCCAGCTGCTTTCGGCCTGGAACACGCCTGGTCCTGGCGACCTCAATGGCGATGGCAATGTCACGGGCGCTGACTTGGGGCTGCTCTTGGCGGCGTGGGGCTGACAGCATGCGCAATGAAGGCGTGACATTCGGGTTGGCGGTCATGATCACCGCGCTGGCATCGGCTCAGGACCTTTCCCGGCCCGGCTCGCTGCAGGCTTCGCGCCGCGATGTCACGGTGGTCCGTGCGAGTGGAAGTGGTTTCCTTGCAACGGTGCATTATCCCGCTACGAGCACCACGATCGGTTCGCCCGTTGATTCGTCCAACGGTCCATATCCGATCGTTGCCTTCGGGCATGGATTCCTCTCCTCGGTCACGCTGTATCAGAGCACGGCAGCACACCTCGCAACGTGGGGATTCATCGTCATCCTGCCGCAGACGCAGGGTTCGCTCATCCCAAGTCATTCGGCGCTTGCCGCAGACATGATCAGCTCGCTCGACTGGCTTGCTGCACAAGGTGCCGATGCTGCCTCTCCGTGGGCTAGTGCCGTGTCTTCGGATCGTCGCGGCGCAGCTGGACATTCAATGGGTGGCGGTTGCGCTGTGCTTGCTGCCCAGCAAGATCCACGAATCCATGCACTGGTTCCCATGGCGGCCGCCGACACGAATCCGTCATCGGTTGCGGCCGCCGCCTCCGTGCGCTGCGCCACTCGCCTGATCGTTGGGAGTCAGGACACCATCGTCCCGCCGTCTACGGATGTTCCCATGTACGCAAACCTGCAGGGACCCGCGCAGTTCGTGAGTATCACTGGTGGGTCCCACTGCGGCTTCATTGATTCGGCGATCCCCTTCTGTGACTCAGGCTCCATCACACGAGCGCAGCAACTTGCCACGGTCCGCCGTGAGATGACTGAGTTCCTGCTTCTCTATCTCAAGGGGGATGGCTCACAGTGGAACGCTGTGTGGGGCACACCACCAGCCGATGCGGGCATCGTGCAGCAATCACGCCAAACCCCCGACCTCAATGGCAATGGCCGCGTGGACGGCGAAGACCTTGGCATTCTGCTCGCTGCCTGGGGCCAGGCAGGTCGCGGTGACCTGGATGGAAACGGCACAGTGGACGGCGCTGACCTTGGGCTCTTCCTCGCTGCTTGGCGACCATGACTACAAAGCAGCACCGCACGCCCAGAAGAGCGTGCGGTGCGAAGTTTCTCTGAGATCAACCTGCGATCCGATCCGTCAGCGACGGCGGCGGAGGCCGGCGAGGCCAGCGACGCCGAGCAGAGCGATAGCTCCTGGGGCTGGCACCGCGGTGCCGTTGATGAAGACGTTGTCGATACGGGCGGTGCCGCCGGCCTGGTAGACGCCGGTGCTGTTGACCGAATCAACCGTCGCCTGCACGCGCACGAGGATGGAGGCGGCGTTGTCAGCGGCCGCGCCGAGCGCGATGCTGGAGGTGTAGGCCGCGTTGTAGGTGGTGGTGTTCCACGTGCCGGCACCCGTCGGAGTCGCGGAATTGACGATCGGAGTGAAGGTCGCCAGCAGGGTCGACCAGTTCGAGCCACCATCGACGCTCATGATGACCGTCCAGGTCGCCGGACCGGTGGTGCTACGGGTGAAGTCCCAAACGAACGACAGGTTGGAGTAGCCGGTGCCGCTGAAGGACGCCTGGTAGTAGTCGCCGGCCTTCCAGACGTTGCTGGAGAAGGCATAGGTGCTGCCGTTGCCGGCGGGCGAGGTGTACGAGGTGGCGTTAGCACCGGAAGAGGCCAACTGATGGGTGCTGGACAGGCTGGTGCCAGCGGTCGCTGCGCCCTGGTCACCAGCGCCAACGGTGTAGAAGGTGCCGGTGGGCACGTTGCCTGCGCCCGAAGGGAACGCGGTCGGAATGGTCCAGCCGACAACGAGGTCAGCGGAAGCGGAAGCGACACAGACGCCTGAGGCGACGATTGCAGCGAGGGAACGCCGGGTCATAACTGACATGGAAATGGCTCCGAAGGGAAACGTAGGGATCAACGCTGCGAAAGGGACGCAGAGAGTGCAGAAACCTAACCCGCCCCACGGAGGAAGCAAGCAACTTCTACTAATAACCTCCCGGTGACCCACAATTTCTACGCCGACTGCGGATTTCCTACGATCGCCGCATGCCCTCGCAGTTGCCGCCCTACTCACATGCCGACCTTGATGCCCGCGTCACCGCCATGCGAGCGATCGCCGAGCGTGCCGGCCGCCTGACCCTCACCTACTTCCAGCACCCCGGGTTGTCCGTGGAAGTTAAAGCAGACGACACCCCGGTGACCGCCGCGGACCGCGCGTGCGAAACGCTCATCCGGCGGATGATCGCCGCTGACTTTCCACATGACGGGCTCATGGGCGAGGAGCATGGCACGCAGCCCGGCACAAGCGGCTTCCGCTGGGTGATCGACCCAATCGACGGCACCGTCAGCTTCGCGCGCGGGGTTCCGCTGTACGGCGTACTCATCGCAATCGAACACCTGGAGCACGATGGCCCGCGCGTGGTGGCCGGCGTGTGCGAACTGCCAGCACTCGGCGAACGCGTGTGGGCTGCTTCCGACCGCGGCGCGTGGTGGGAACGCAACGGAGAACCCGCGGTGCGCGCGCGTGTCACCGGCGTCGAGCGACTGGCAGATGCGCTGGTTGGCACCACTGGCTACGAGTACTTCCGACGCGCCGGATGCGTGCACGCACTTGACGCCTTGAGCGCCGCCGCGGGACGGATGCGCGGATGGAGCGATTGCTATTGCCTGGCACTTGCTGCCACTGGTCGCTGCGATGCGGCCGTGGAGCCATGGATGAACCCGTGGGATTCCGGTCCGTTCCCAGTGATCTTTGAGGAAGCGGGCGGCGTGTTTAGTTCATGGGACGGAACACCCGGGATTCACGGCAAAACTGCAGTGGCGGCAAACCCGGCACTGCACGCAGAGCTCGTGGCGCTCTTGCGTGGTCAAGCCGCACTCACTTGACACGCGACATGCGGAATTCCAGCGGCTTCTCTGCGGGCTTGCCTTCGGCTGCCTTGGGCTCAACCACCAGCACCAGCATGTCGGGACCATCAAGGAAGTACGTGACACGCGAGAGATCTCCCGCGTTGGCCTTCGTTGGATCCGCCGCCGGAACAAAGGTGGCACGGTTGCCGCCCGCCTTCTCCAAGACCAGCAGCATCGGTTCAACACGCTTCGGGTCTGGTTCAAAGTTTCCGTGCACGTGCATCTGCCGAAGAATCACGCGATCCTTCTCAGCGACGATCTGCGTGAACTCATAGAACGGCACGCCGCCGTTACCAAGGATGCGACGGAACGAACCAAGCATCGATGATCCGCGCGGAGCCATCCAGTGCTCTTCAATCATGGCACCGTTGGCCTGCGCTTGTGTCCATGCACCAGTCATGAATGCGAGCGGCTCCAGGGCGGCGTTGGTCTTGGGGGCGGCGGGTGCAGGTGCAGCGGGCGCCGTTGCAGCCGGTGCAGCCTGAGCGGCTGACGCGGGTGCCGGCGCCGGTGCAGCAGCGCATGAAATGAGCGAGACGCAAGCGAGGGTCAAGGCGGCACGAATGATCATGTGGAACTCGGTGAGTGAACTCAAAGAAACGCGCCCCGACTGTCAGGGCGCGATCGGCACTCTACAGATTTGCAGTCACCCCGTCACTTACGGGCACGGACCCCAAGCACCGAGCAACCGACCAAGGTCGGCGCCATCGACCACGCCATTTCCATCGATGTCGCTTGCCGTGGCTTGACCCCAATCACCGAGAAGTATGCCAAGGTCAGCGCCGGTCACACTGCCGTCGCTATTCAGGTCGCCCACGCAAGATCCGGCGGTTGGATGCAGGTCGAGCACAAACGGTGAGGTGCCGAATGGTCCGCGCGCGGTGCCGGTGATCGTCAATTCATCAGCAGAAATGCTGAGCGGCAGCGCCAAACGGACGCCCTCGGGCATGGTTACGCCGAACTCCGCGGCATAGTCTTCCAACGCCACATAGCCGCGGCCTTGAATCCAAATGTAGCCCTCGCCCGCGGCGACTGCATAACCCAAATAGCACAGAATCTTGCTGCCGTCGGCATTCATAGCGGTAGATCCGCCAACGCCAGCAACTGGCTGTGTGCCAAGCGATTGATAGCCGGTCGCCGAGCTCCAACGCCACGGCGCACCGCCGTCAATGCTGCTTCGACCCTTCCCCGCAAGCCAGACGCCATTACCGCTGACGACACCCGCTTCAGCCAACTTCGTGGGAGTGGCGAGGCCATTGGTCAGCACATTAGCGATGTAGTTACCCGAAGCATCCTTGACCCACACGCATGCTTGACGCCAGCCGTTGTAGTCATCGTTCCATCCAGCCACGACGGTTCCATCATCGCTGATGTCGTTGGCGCGGGTCGGCTTGTAAAAGTATTTGGTCGGCATCAACTTGATGGTGTCGGTGGCGGAGTCCCACACGAACCCGCTCGCAGCGCAACCGCTGTTCCGAATCAATCCGCACACGAAAGATGCTGTGGGATTCATGCCCCACGCGCCATCTCGCTCAATGTCACAGTGAAATCCGAGGCTCCCCACCGCTGCGTCGTATATGACCGTATTGATGTTGTACAACGTGGCCTCGGCCTTAGAAACGCCGTTCAAGTCGACCAACGTGCTGCAGGTCATCACTGAGCCATCATTCGTGATGCACGGGTTTCCACCCACACCGTTCCCGGGTGGAATCGACTCCTCAAGTGCAACCACCCACGTGTCTTTCGTCCAGTACCAGTAGCTCGCATTGTCTTGGCCGGCCACAACCGTGCCGTCGGCACTACTGTCGTATGCGTAGGCGTACGGAACTGCTCCAAGGAGGAACAGTTCGCCGCCGTGCGTCGAGGCAATCAAGTGCGCGGAGGCGGCAACGGCAAAGGTTGTGAGTGCTCGGTTCATGGGGAAGTTGAGGTTCGTTTGCAGGACCCGCTGACTCGCTAAACTCAATGTACGTCGCACAATCACCATTCCCTAGGGAAAAAGACGAACTTCAATGACAATTTCTGAATCGCACTCAACGTCCCCGGTTTCCCGCGCAATTCAGTGCCTGCGCCGCGCTCCCCTACCAACAGCAGCGTTCGCTTTGGGTGTGGCGCTACTCGCCGGATGTACCACCGCCAACACCGAGGACCTGATCGGTCATGAGTGGCGCTGCACACAGATTGGATCACGGACACTCACCGAGAGCAACACGCCAACGCTCCTGATGACCGCCGAAGGAAAGGCCAGCGGATTTGCCGGGGTCAATCGATGGTTTGGAACGTGCTCGATCGACGGGCCAACTTTGAAATTCGGAATGATGGGCATGACGCGGATGGCCGGACCTCCGGATCGGATGCAGCTTGAGCAGACATACGCCGATGCGCTCGCGGCGGTCACCCGCTGGTCAGTGAGTAGCGGACGTCTGCAACTCTCGGACAGCAATGCAATGGTTCTCGAATTTGTAACCGCTGAGTAAAACGCAGTTGGCGCGCAGCTTGGGGGCCGCGCGCCAACTGAGATGTCACAAGAATCGTTCGTCAGAAACTCTTACGGGCAGTTGCCCCAAGCGCCGAGCAGACCACCAAGGTCCGCGCCATCAACCACGCCACTTCCGTCGATGTCGCTTGCCGTGGCTTGACCCCAATCACCGAGGAGCTTGCCAAGGTCAGCCCCGTTCACGGTGTTGTCGCCATTCAGGTCGCCCAAGCAAGATCCCGCGCTTGGACGCAGGTCGAGCACAAACGGTGAGGTGCCGAATGGTCCGCGCGCGGTGCCGGTGATCGTCAATTCGTCAGCAGAAATGCTGAGCGGCAGCGACAAACGAACGCCATCCGGCATGGTCACGCCGAATTCAGCGGCATAGGCTTCCAATTCCACATAGCCGCGGCCTTGAATCCAGATGTAGCCCTCGCCGAGAGCGGCCGCCACCCCCATGAAGCAAAGAATCTTGCTTCCATCGGCATTCATAGCCGTGGCTCCACCAACTCCAGCAACAGGCTGCACGCCCAATGATTGATAGCCGGTCGCCGCGCTCCAGCGCCAAGGGGCGCCGCCCTCAAGATCGCTTCGGCCCAACCCGGTCACCCAGACGCCATTACCACTGACGGCAGTGGCTTCTGACAACTTCGCGGGAGTGGCGAGGCCATTGGTCAGCACGGTGGCGATGTAGTTACCCGAAGAATTCTTGACCCACACGCATGCTTGGCGAAAGCCGTTGTAGTCATCGTTCCATCCACCAACCACGGTTCCATCATCGCTGATGTCGTTGGCGCGGGTCGGCTTGAAGAAGTACTTGGTTGGCATCAACTTGATGGTGTCGGTGGCGGAATCCCATACGTATCCGCTCGCAGCGCAACCGCTATTCCAAATCAATCCGCACACGAAAGATGCTGTTGGATTCATGCCCCACGCGCTATCGCGCGAAATGTCACAGTGAAATCCGAGGCTCCCCACCGCGGGGTCGTATACGACCGTATTGATGTTGAACAACGTGGCCTCGGCCTTGGAAACGCCGTTCAAGTCGACCAAGGTGCTGCAGGTCATCACTGAGCCATCATTGGTGATGCACGGGTTTCCACCCACACCGTTCCCGGGCGGAACCGACTCCTCAAGTGCAACCACCCACGTGTCTTTAGTCCAGTACCAGTAGCTCGCATTGTCTTGACCGGCCACAACCGTGCCGTTGGCGCTACTGTCGTAGGCGTAGGCGTATGGAACTGCTCCAAGAAGGAACAGTTCGCCGGCGTGCGTCGAAGCAATGAAGTGCGCGGAGGCGGCAACGGCGAAGGTGGTGAGTGCTCGGTTCATGGGGGAGTTGAGGTTCGTTTGAGAGAGCCCGCAGGGGCAACTAAAGGAATGTACGCCGCGTAATCACCGTTCCCTAGGGAAAATGGCGAACTTCAATGACAATTTTCGTTTCGCACCGAAAGTCCCGGATGTGCCACCGCCAGTGCACTGGCTCTCGAGTTTGTAACCGCTGAGTAAAACGCAGTTGGCGCGCAGCTTTGGGGCCGCGCGCCAACTGAGATATCACAAGAATCGTCCGTTCGAACGCTTACGGGCAGTTGCCCCAAGCGCCGAGCAGTGCAGCCAAGTCGGCACCATTCACAACGCCGTCCCCGGTCAGGTCGGCCGGGCAACTTCCGCTGCAAGGACCCCATGCGCCAAGCAGAGCAGCAAGGTCTGCGCCGTTGACGACGCGGTCACCGGTCAGGTCAGCCGGGCAAGGAAGCGAGCCGAGATCAATCTTGGCGATGGTGTTGATACTTGCCACCGAATCCCCAGCTCTGATGACCAGTTGCCCGGCAGCATTGAGGCCCGTGTTGATTCCATTGCCCGACACACCGGTGCCGCCGATGAGCGTGAGCTGGTTGCATGCAGTGCCCGTGAAGTTGGTGTCGCCATTCTTTGCGATGACTCGGAGGCCCGAGGTCGCGTCCCACGCGAAGATCGCGACATTGTTACTTGTGCCGAGGTTGTAAGAATTGGCGAACACCACGACGCCGGAATCACTGATGCACACCGATGAACTGCCGGAAATGCTGGCGTAGGTGGCTCCAGGTATGCCGGGAATTGCATCGAGTGCGCGGGCGAGTACCACCACGGTACCGTCAGCCTTGCGGACGCCAAGGAAACTGCTACCGATCGTGGTATCGGTGATGCTGGTGCCATCGGCATTCATCAAGATGCCTTCATAGGCGTACATACCGTTGTTGTTCATCACCGAACCGGAGCCGGTCGAGGAGAACACCACACCAGTGATACCGGGTACAGCATCTCCCTTGCGCAACAGCATGGTGAAGACGCCGTTCTTCGCGGAGAAGGTCGCTGAATCGTTGATGGCAAGTGTCGCGCCAGACCCACCGAGGCTTGAGCGGAATACGATGGATCCATCATCCATCAGCGGGTGCTGAGCAAATGTGATCGGAGCCGTAGTGGCCGTCGTCAGATTTTGGAAGTTCAGAGTCGGGTAACCCGGGATCGGACTTCCCTTACGAGCGAAGATCTCGAGACCGTTGCCCCATGCGTTCGTCAGATAGACGCCGTCGTTGGACGTGGTGATGCCACTCGCCGCGGCTAATTTGCCGCTTATGACGATACCGTTGCCATTGCACTGCAATCCGAAGGTGTCTGGCTGGAGGACTGTTCCATCAGTGAAACCAGGGGCCGCATCACCTTTGCGAATGACCACTGTCTTGCCTGACGGTCCCATCCACATGACGGCGGAATTGTTCTGCGTCACGCCCGCGGCGGTGACCACGCCGGTGCCGGCCAGCGTTGCGCTGACGAGTGCATTGCCATCGTTGTTGACGTACTGCGGACTGCCCGCAGACACTGACATGGTCACGCCGGTACCCCCTGGGTATGCGTCGCCGCCGCGATAGAGAATGTAGTTGTTGGCGCCAGTTGGATCACGCCACATCCAGAATGGGCTGGTGGTGCTGGTGACGCCAGCGCCGTTCAAGTTGCCAGTGATCAGCGTGCCGCCATTGGCGCACTGATACTGCGAAGATCCAAGACCGTTGGTTCCGGTGGTGGTATTGCACACCAGGCCAGGGGCGAGTCCGCTTGGCAACGCGTTACCTGCGCGAGCGATCTGCGTGAGACCAGCTCCACCGGTATTGCCGGTGACGAAGATGTGCGTGTTGTTGGGAGCAGTCGTCTGAAGACCGGTGCCGGCAAGTTGACCGCGGAAGGTCACGATGCCCGTTGGCCCGATCACGGGATTGTTGAATTGATTGGGAACCCACTGCGCATCCGCTGGGACGCCCGGGATGCTGGTGAGGCCAGCAGGGTTTCCGTCGGTCGATGCGATGTTCGTCCACGTTCCATCAGCGAACGTTGAGGCGGTGGCGGTCAGCGCCATGATCATTGTGGTGAGTGAGCGAGTGCGAAGCATGAGTCGGACCTTTCAGGGGATACTCGGGGGGATTCCAATCAACGCGATTCAAAACAATGCCGGGGTCGGCGAATCAAGCCCTCACACACTGATGTCAGGGTCCACGCGAACAAACATAACCTGTTGATCGCACAGATCAAATCTTCCCTAAAGAAACTCTGCGAGTTTATGTGTGATTTAGATTATCGGTCTTGAGGCCGATCACTCACCGGGTGGGCGACTCGAGTGATATCTGGGTTCTGATTCGGCGCCGGCGTTGGTGCCCCGACCTACTGACCGAGCGCCCGTAGCACCACCGTTGCATACGCCCCGCGTGGCAGCGAAAAGCGAACAGATACTGCTCGTGAGCCGCGCTCGGTGGAATCGTCGACATCGGGTTCCACTACGAGCCCGGCGGCGCGCGCGAGGAGTGGTCGGAGCGCGTGACCGAAGCGGAGGGCAGCGATCCCTGGGACGACCAGCGCGGCGGCTGTGAGCCCTTCCGCCGTGATTGCTTCTTGCCACGCATCGCCCCACGGCGCAGCGAATTCAGTTTCAGGGCTCAGCATGGGAGCTTCGCAGGTCAGCCAGTTGGCGGGGAATTCCGTGGGGCGCGGGAAGAGCAGCGGACCGAAATCATCGGCCGCCTCGATGGTGCGCCACTCCTGCGCGGGCAAGGCGCGCACCATGCGGCGTGCGCCTTCGTTCCATAGGAAGCTTTGATACGCCTCGATGCACATGCCGCGCAAGAACGGGCGCAGCGCCATGAACGCGGCGTCGGGTTCGGAGCCAGTGGCAAGACGTTCGAACGGTCGGCGGTCCGGGCACTCAGGTAGCTCGGCGGCGAGGCGCTTCCAATTGCCCCAGTGCGCTGCGCAGAGGCGAGTGAACGAGCGTTGCATGCCGGAGTCTTTACGCGCGGGTGTTCCGATGGCAAGGCGTAAGGCACCGAGCGGGTTGCCAGCGATGAGTGGGCGAGCAGCAAATCCCTTGCCGTGCCGCGCTGAACCGAATCGTTGGTCGCCGAAATAGTTGACGAAGAGGAGCGCGCCGTTTGCGTCGGCGAGGTCGTCCGCGCGCGATCGCATCAGTTCAACTTCAAACTTGACGAGGCCACGGACGACAATCTCAAAGGTGTTGGAAGCGATGCATGATGCGTCGAGTGGACGCGGTGACCAACCGATGGTGCGGGCGCGCCAGCCCTCCCCTTCCACGCCGCGCGCGAGTGAACGCACTGCGCCAAGCGGAGGGTGATCAAGCGAAATGTGCTGCGCGGTGGCTGCGTGGCGATCCTTGAGACCGGCGTAAGTGACGGAACGCGGCGGTAGATGAAGTTCACGCGTGAGCGCGTCGACGGCGTCCGGCGTGGTCCAGCCTGATTTGGTCAGGCGACACACGGCAAACGGCGCGTCTTCTGATGGAGAAGATTCGAGTGCGGATGCGTAGGAGGAAACAAGTTCCTCATCAACACGGAAGTCATCGGGGGATCGTCGAATTGCCACTGCGGCGCAATGTACGCCCTGACGGCGATGCGTTCCGGACTCAGGCGGTGAATGTCTGCCAGAGCAGCAAGAAGTTCAGCCCGGAAATCAGGAAGGCCAGCGACCATGCGACCCATTTCACCCAGCCGCGCGCGGCGAAGTCCCCCATCTTGGCGCGCGATGTGGTGAAGATGATCAATGGGAAGACGGCAAACGGCAACTGCAGTGAAAGCACCACCTGCGAGAGAATCAAGAGCTTGCCGATACCCGCGTCGCCGTAGATGAGTGCCACCACGACCGCGGGGACGATGGCAACGAGGCGCGTGAGGAGGCGGCGCGCCCATGGAGAGATGCGCAGGTCAAGGAATCCTTCCATGACGATCTGACCAGCGAGGGTTCCGGTGAGCGTGGAATTTTGGCCGCTGGCTAGGAGTGCCACTGCGAAGACGGTGCTGGCGAG
>Ga0209550_10003157_pt1 | contig 15719 bp, 8 predicted proteins | sample LauGreSuBDMM15SN_2_FD_187567 | JGI IMG/M metagenome (GOLD analysis project Ga0209550, IMG submission 187567) | Freshwater lake microbial communities from Lake Michigan, USA - Su13.BD.MM15.SN (SPAdes) (version 5) | ecosystem: Environmental > Aquatic > Freshwater > Lake | place: Lake Michigan, USA...
TCTCAACTGCGCACCAGATGGCGCTCCTTCCGTGCGCTCACGGTCTACGGCACTGTTACTGCCCGCTCAGAATACACACACCTTACATGACCCCAAACGAGACGCTGTGAAAGCGGTTCGGAATCCCTGGTGGACTTCCGGCTGCGGATCCTGCGTGAACACACAAAATTCTGGGTGGTCGGCGACGCCGAACGTTTCGTCAAAATGAAAAGTTAACAAGTAAGCCCAAAGAGCCACGTTGCGTCGGCACGCATGTCGATCTACCGACGTTTGTCGCTGCTCGTCGGCTTGCTCGGCACTAGAGTCGAGGCGTTGCCTTCGGACGCTGAAATCATCGTCGGCAACGTCCGCGTGCAGGCGCTGAGCGACACGCTCGTGCGCATCGAGCCCAGGGGTCCGAAAGGCTTTGAGAATCGCACCACCTTCATGGTCGTAGACCGCGACTCGTGGGCGGGCATTAAGATCACCAAGGAGGCGTCTGTGAAAGTTGGCGACGCAACCATTATCACCACCCTGGCCACGGCCTCCTACAAGGTCATCCTCACGCAGGGGCCGCCATCGCCGCCGCCACCGCCGCCCACACCGTTCTCCATGTGTGGCTCACAACAACTTGACACAGACATAAGAGATGGGGAGAGGATCAAAAGCTGCCAAGACTACAGCAAGCCTTGCCTTACCAAGACTACGCAGGCAACATGCTGTAATGCCTGCTCCGCAACGCCAAATGCGGAATGCACAGCGTGGATCTGGCAGCCGTCGAACGGCGATTGCTGGCTCATGGCGTTTGTGTCTGGATCCGTACCTGCCGGTGACCGAGTCCTAGGCGGCAAGATCAATGAAGGTGGCGACACGAAAAAGCCCATCGGTGTCTCAGCGACGGTCACGGCGCCGGATGGCACCGTGCTCTTCTCGGCCGATGACCTGAATCACGTCAGCGGCAACCTGTTCTGGCCGTCCCCGATGACGGCGGCGGGTGAAACCACGCCGTCCTATGGAATCAAGGATTACCCACGTTTCTTCACGCCGCCTTGGGCTGTGGCGCCCATCCCAGTCAACGCAACAGTCGACCCCGCGCTGGTCGCAACCAATGGTTACGACTTTACGAATAACCAGGCGGGCGATCTCTACGTCTTTCTGCTCGGAAAGAGCCTCGCCAGCTACCACGCCAGCCGCAGAGAGTTTATCACGCTCACCGGACCGTGCCCCGTACTGCCGGACTATGCGTTCGGAACGTGGTTCACATACTGGCACTCGTACTCGGAGAAGGAGGCCAAGGATGATATTTCGCGCTGGGAGAGTGGCAACCTGCCCATCGACGTGTGGGCCCTTGATATGAATTGGAGAAACACGTCGAGTGACAACCTCAATCCCGGCCAGAGCCCCTACCACCCGCATCCAGAAATTGGCTCTCAAGATCACTACTACGACCACCCGAACAGTAACCTCTTCCCCGGCGATGGGCCTTTCGGCGACTCCTTCACGGAGTGGTTCGCATTCCTCAAGGGCAAGAAGCTGCGCACGTACTTCAACGATCATCCTTTCCCTGTGGCTATGCGCAACGAGGGCGGGTTACAGACGAGCCCCGAGGAGGTGGCCTTCCGTTGGCAAGGCCTGTCGTCATGGATGGAGAGGGGGCTCACTTACTGGTGGTTCGATCATAATTGGGGATTCTCGATCCCGCCGCCGTTCATCAACATCTCAGTCACCTCGGGCACCTGGGAGGGATTGGACAACGCCGCGTGGGGTTCGCACGTCTACTACTCTTCCGTGGAGTACTATGACAAGACTGTTCGCGACAAGGCGGGCGATCAGTGGTATGGAGGCAAACCGATGGCGCTCACGAAGTTTGGGTTGCCGGACTGGCGCGAGAACACCAACCCGACCGAGGCGGCCGAGTCCCCGGCACAGCATCGGTATCCAGTGTGGTGGACTGGCGACGGTGTGCCGCTGCAGGGAGCTGTCCAATCGACGGTGGATTCGGGCGTGCACGGCTTCAAGACGTATGTCCACAGCGACTGCGGCGGCGATTACCGCCCTCACACGGGGGGCGATCTGCTGCGGTGGACCGCGCACTGCGCCTTCAGCACAATCCTCCGCTTCCACGGCGACGACCACCGCCCCTGGGGCTACGACACGCACACTGAAGACGTCATTCGCTCATACCTCAATGCTCGGTACAAGCTGGTCCCTTCGTTGATCGCAGCTGGTGAGCATGCCGCAACAACGGGGTATCCCTTCGTCACACGTTGCGACATGATCTGGCCAGAGCACAACGAAAGCGCCTCGAATAACCAGTACATCTTCCTGAACGACACGCTGGTCGCACCCATCTGGGACAGCGCTACAAACGCGACTGCGCAGTCGGTCTGGATCCCACCCGGCACGTGGATGGATGCTTGGGATGGGTCGATCACGACTGGGCCGCAGAGAGTCACGGTGACGAAGCCGTACGAGCAGCAGCCGATGTGGCATTCGCACAACGGCGGGCTGACCATCATCACCGACTCTCCCGGGCTGCGTGTCGATCATCAGGACTGGAGCGAGAGCCTTACCCTCGAGCTGCGCCCCGACACTTCCTCCGATCGCCGCACGACTGAGCGCACACTGCACGCCAAGCCCGCCGGCGGCTCTCTCGTGGCGAAGAAAGAGACAACGGCCATCGTGATGACTACCGATACTGTCGTGCAGCCTGGCCGCACCGCAGTGAGGCTTGCGATTGGCGGCGCGAGCGACGGCGCGCAACGCTCATGGGTTGTGCGAGTTCACCTGCTCCCTGGGCAGCGTGCTGTCGACGCCACTGTCGATGGTGTGGCGGTTGGGGCCTCCGCACTGAAAGCGATGCATATTGCACCGCTCCCGGCGGGTTCGGACATCGCCTTCCCCTTTGGCGGGCGGGGCGCTGTGCCGCCGCCAGCTGCTGGACCGGTGCTTGAGCTGAGTCTCGCTGCCGGGGCATCTCCGCGGGATCTGGCGTTGTTCATCATGAATTGATTTGTCGTCCCAGCTTTATCAGGAACCAGCATAGAAACGTGCTGGGAACAAGGGGAGCGGAGCCGTTCTTTGAGACGGTGGTGTGGTGAAAGTGTGGTGAGCGCGGGGGGGCGCGATCCGCGACGAAACTGACTGACTGACTGGTGCTGGGAACAATAGGGGGGGGGCGGAGGATTTCTCGAACACGAACTCGGAAGTCGGAACTGTGGTTTCAGGAGGTGTTTGTCCAAGGTAGCGAAGGCCGAAGCAAGAGAAATCAGAAAAGAGGGGGTGGCATGAACCATGCGCGTGGCGTCGCGGTTCCGTTACACACCGCGTTACGGCTTTTCTCTCTTGGAGTTTGACGTACCGATGGACCGGCTGGCCCGGGTTACATTTACTTTGAAAGTCGGAGTATGTACGGTAGCTTTGTTGTACGACAGCTTGACGTGACGAGCGAGCTGTTCGGCTGATTACCTAAATGCTACGGCGAGAAGATATCGTATCGCTTTGACCAGCTCGACGTGCCGCACCGGGCACCGCGCAACCGGCCCATCGCACTCGTATCGCACGCGGACACTACAGCTTCACTACAGCTGTATCGCACTCGTCGCAAGTTCGAAGTACAACAATCATGTAGCCAAGCCGCGCGGCCGGCGTCAAGCTCAAGGGGTCGACGTTAGGTCGGCGTCCACATAGCGTCCACACACCACTCACCACTGGTACCACTCGTCGACAAGACCTTTCTACCTGTACCGTTGATCCTCCTTGGCATATCCTTGGCACGGCTCCCATCGCAAGTTGAGTTGCTTGGCACCCCCACGAATCTCACAAAGCTGGTCGAGCCGCGTCGCGTGCTTATGGGCAGCTTGGTTCGCGTACGCCAGGTACGGGCAAAGGCCATGCCGTGTTTTGAGTAGCCAGAAGGCGCCGCCTGCCGCCCCATTGACGAGCTCATGGCAACAAGCGCGGCTCTTGTCGAATTCGATCAGCGCTCCGATGAAGATGCTGGAAGCTGACTCGTTGAGGACACGGCGCATCCCGCGAAAGGCTTCGCATTCGCCTCCTTCGATGTCCATCTTGAGAAAGGTAGGAAGCACACGGGGAGGAAGGACGTCGTCGACGCGCACAGCCATCGTTGTCACAAGCCCACGGCGCCAGCCTGTTGGGCGAGAGCGGAAGCTCCCGGCACTACTGCCAATGCTATGCAGGAGCGCACCCTGGTTGTCACGGTGCCCGCCCAGCTCACACGGTCCCGTGGTGTCGCTGACGCACAATGAAAAGACTCGCACGTTCCGAAAGCTGTTTGCGCGTGCCGAAGCAAGCAAGTGCACGACATTATCTGGGCTGGGCTCAAACACGACCACAGAATGGCCATCGGCTGCCGCTGCCAACGAGTAAAACCCAATGTTGCCGCCCAGGTCCAGCAACTCCGAATGAGGCCATCGCCGCATTACCCCAAGCATCCAAAGGACATCGTCGCACTCAAGTGCAAAACATCCTGTGGTCTGGATTGCTGCGGAGATCCAGCGATCGACTGCTTTCGGATAGGTGCACATCGTCCACGTCGCGGTGCCAGCTCGTGCGATCGCCCACACGCAATTGGCGAGCGGCACGTGCGTGCCGTTCTTCATATCGATCAACGTTCATGGAGACTCAAGCCGATTTCAATTATCGTTCCGGTCCGGACAGCGCCCGGCATACAAATTTAATTTGCATGCAATCCAATGAACGGGGATTCTACCAGCTACCACGGTGCAAGGCGCGCCCACAATGGGGTCTCGTCAATTTTCCGACCTTCCTGTACGGGCTTGGGTGTCTCAATGTTCCGCTGATCTCCGGGCGCATCCGAAGCCGCCTCTGTCCGTCGTCGTACCTCTGTCCGCGGACTCTTTGGCTTGCGGCCCGCCGCTAACTCCACCGGTGGGCGGGGGGACAACAGCGCTTTGTCGGTGGACTCGACCGGTTTGGCTGGTTGCGGTCGGGGTTGCGGCTTTACGGGTTGTGGCTTGACGAGTATTTGCGCAGCGAGCGCCGCAGCCCGCTGCGCTGCGAGCACGGCAGCGAGCTCTCGCTCCACCTCACTCCCTCCGTTGTCGCGCAGCCCGATGGCGGGGACGTGCGCGACAGTACTGCCCACGTCCACGCCGCAAGTGAGAGGCCCATGCCATATCGGCACCGCCGTACTCAGCATCGCGTTGGTCGGCACGAAGTGCCACTTGAGCTTTTTCCCTCGTGAGGCGAACGCGCCGCCCACTGTCTTGATGGCTGGGGCTCGTAGGGGGGGCGGAGGCGGTGGCGGCGGCGGCGGCGGCGGCGGCGGCGGCGGCAGTGGGCGCCCGATCGCAGGCAGCTTGGGCTCGGGGTTTGGGTGTGGTCTGGGACGCAGCACGAACGGCTCCCTCTCGAAGGCACCAAGCTGCTTCATAAGCAGCAGCTCATCCAAGCTGTACGCGACCATCTCGCCGTCCTCGAGGCTGCGCCCCAGCACGTTCCCAAAGTGGATACGTAGCTGGCGCAGTGAAGTCAGTGCCGCGCACACGAGCGTGGCTCGCTCCTGCTCCGACCAAGCCACCTGGTCGGACAGGGCTGCCTCGAGCCGTTTCAGTTGATCCAGGCTGCTCTGCTGCGACTGTTCCTGGTTCAGCTGCATTTCCTTCTCAACGCGCAGCTCGGCGACGACGGCGTCGAGCTGCGCCTTTTCGCGCTCGAACTTGGCCCTTTCACGATCCGCGCCATTACGGAGGTGGACTGAGCTCGCCTCCCGATCCCTTAGCTGCTGCGCCAGCGACTTGTTCTCGTCCATCTGGAGGTCGAGCGCCGTTTTGAGCACCGGCACCTCGTCCGCGGCCGCGCGCAAGGCGTCAAGCACCTGGTTGAGTTGCTCGGGCAGTGTGAGATCTGCGGGCAGCTGCTGGGCAGGCACCTCGCGCGCGAGGATCTGCGCCACTCCCGCCTGCTCCGTCTGCAGCGAGAGCAACCGCCGTCGCGCCTGCTGCAGCTCCCCATAGTCCCCGCCCTCAGCGGCCACGGACTTGGAGACCTCGACAGAGTCAGCGTCGGCGTCGGCAACGTCGGCTGCTGCGGCTGCCGCGGCCGCAGCGGCTACTGCGGCTGCTGCTACTGCTGCTGCAGAGTGCATGGCAAGTGCATGGCAATCGGCCTCGGCCAACGCGAGCTCGCGCCCGAGAAGCCAGATCTCCCGCGAGCAGCGCTCGAGCTCTTGCTGGCTCTGCCGCCCCAGCTCGCTCCGGGCTCGCTCGAGTCGCACTCTCTCCTGCCGTTCCTGGGCCAGCTGCCCCAGTACGCTCTGCACGTCGGCGCCCTGCACGTCGGCATCCGCGGCTGGCGCCAACGCCCGCATCTCGAGCCGCGCCGCACCGGCACGCGCCACGCCCACTACAGCTCGTGCGCGTGCAAGCTCCTCTTCTAGCCGCCGCATTTTGGCGTGCGCGCCGTCCAGTTCTGACTGCATACGGCCCAGCCGACGATCTGCCATTGCGCACGCGGCCCACCCGTCGGCAGCGACCTCCATTAACCTCTCCTCGACGCCCTGCGCGTCCTCGCGCAGTCCAGCCACCACCTTCTCATGGGCCGTCCCCAGCTTCTGCAGCTCAGCCGTGAGCTCCACCACGCCCGCACTACCGGCGCCGTGGTCCTCGGCAGGTTGACGCAGCTCTCTGATGCGTGTGTCCTTGCTCAGATCGGCACGTTCACGCAGCTCTCCGATGAGTGCGTCCTTTTCCGCGAGCAGCGCCGCCTGGGCAGAGCACTTTTCGTCCGCCTTGCTCAGCTTGGCCGACACGACGACGAGCTGCCGCTGGAACTCGGCATGCATCTTGCGCATCCTCTCCTCAGGGTCGCCATTGCCAGTGACCGGATCGCCAGTGCTGAGAAGCCGGTGCTCATGAAGAAGCTGGTGCTCGTGAAGCAAAGCGTCCTGCACGGCCAAGACATTGTTCACGGCCACCATTGACGCCTTGCGCGACGTCTCGAGGGCCATCTCATGCTTAGCCTTCTGCACTTTGAGTGCCCTCCGGTGCTCGCTTAAGATGGCATCGTCCAGGTCCTCAACGTCCTGGGTGAGCACTTGTCGGATGTGCTCGAGGCTCGAACGCATTGCCTCAAGGACCTCCCTGCCGCTACCATCGGGGTTCACTGGGAACCTTTCGACAAGCTGTTGCATTTGTGTGCGAATGATCTCTGCCATACCTGCTTGAAACTTGGCCAGGTGCTTGCTACAGTCACCGCCATCCATTGTAGCCGTGACCACCTTCCTCAGATCTACCTTGAGCGACATCGTGCGAAATCAAAAGCCTTAAAACGCTATTCCTCGATATTCCACGGTGCTCAAGAAGCACGGGGACGGCTTCGCGCGCTTGCTCGATGCGCACACCGAGGATAACGAGTGCCTCGTCGTGAACACGTACCCCGTGGAGTGCGATGTCGCGGAGGCGATCGATCGCAAAATCCATGTTCGATTCCTAAAGAGTCAAGTCAAGTGCAGAAAAGGTCAAGTCTTTTCTCCCAGGTGGGTTAGGCCGGCGGTGTTCATGTATGTGTCGCCGGCTTGAGTGCGTTGAGGGTCTCTCAACGTCAAGTCAGAAGTCACTCAACTCAAAAACTCAGTGAGAGCTTAAGGTCTACTTTTACTACTTGAGCTATGGCTTTGCTGGATGTCAGTCAATACGAAAGAAGATAGGCACGCACTGCGTGAAAGAGGAACCGGTAATCACAGCCGTGTCTTCATGTTTCGGGTTTTCTCGTCGACGCCACATGGAGCCGACATCGACATGCGACTTGGCCAAGCTCGCCTCGGCTGGCGTGGCCAGCAAAGCGCATGCCGCGTGCTGCTCCCACTTTCTCCTCGATGGCACTTGTGCTTCGCAGTTTCCTGTCCTCGTCAACGGCACTGGACATACGGATGACCTCTCGCGCTGGTGCTTCAGCACCGCGCGAGATCGCCTGAACAGGGAGACCGTCAAGTGGCTCTCGGGAATCCGCGATGCTCCCAACCGACCTTATCGACCTGAGAGGTCAGCGAGCAAGCGGCACTTCCGGCTGACTAGCCAGCACAAATGGTTCAAGGAATGGCAAGGCTGCTTTGGATGCTCCCGCGCCGGCGACGCGTCCACCTGCTGTAGTGGGCAAGGCAAATGCGTCATGGGCGTGTGTGCATGCCACGACGGCAGTTTTGGTGTCGACTGCGCAACGCCGCATTCTGCTCCAGCGTCGGCAGCGACGAAGCGCTCATCGCTGGCCATCTACGTGTACCAGACGCTTCCCATCGACCTTGGTGCTCAATCCTTCGGGTTGCGTACGTGGCTGAGCGATCTGCGCGGAGGCTTCGAAGTCTACTCGACGGAGTGGCGGTTTCTGGACTATTTGCTGCGCGATACATCCGTGCGTACGATCGACCCAGAGCAGGCTGATCTCTACTTCGTACCCACCCTCGGCAGCCTCGGCCGCATGCCCGGCTCGGAGGGTAGACATCGCTGCACGCAGACAGCTCACATCGAGATGCTCGCGCACCATGTGCGCTCAACGTATCCGTATTGGGACCGCAGCGGTGGTCGAGACCATGTCTTCTTTCTCACGGGCGATCAAGGTGCCTGCGGTCTGGGTTCTACTGGAACCAATCCCATATTCATAACTGCGTGGGGACTGCTTGGCGTCCCGCGGAAGATGGAAGCCTTCGAGCGCTTCCGTGACGACTTTGCCGATGCGGATGCCATCGAACGTGCAATTGCAGCAGGAGACTGGTGCCACGCACCTCACAAGGATGTGGTGGTGCCACCTTATGGGGACGTACAATTTGCTGATGCGACCGACCCGAACAGCCAGGAACCATTTGAGCTCACGCTGCTGCACGTAGGTGGGGTCTGGGGCGCCGGCAACCATGGCGCTCGCCGCATCTCCTTCTATTCCCAAGGGATGCGGCAACTCATGTACTTACGTTTCGGCGACCAGCGTGGCACCCCACATGGCTTTTGGTTCCAAAACCGTAGTATGCGCTCGGAGCTGTTAGCGCACAAGACGCGCCGATCCAAGTTTTGTTTTTCGCCGTCTGGCCATGGCTGGGGCATGCGCACGGGCAAGAATGCCGTCCTCGGATGCGTGCCACTGATCGCGCAGCCGTATGTCGTACAGCCATACGAGATGCTCTTACCTTATGAAAAGTTCAGCCGCCGCATCGAGTTCGAGGACATTTGCCTTGAACGTGATCCCGAGAGTACGCGCTGCAAAGTGCATGCTCCAGAGGCAGGCGTGATGAAAATTGTGAACGCGAGCGACTTGGCCGTGCGTGAGATGCGCCGTGTGCTTGCAAGGGTGCGCCGCGCATTTGTGTGGCGCCTTGAAGGCGACGGGTTGTCTTACAACCATACCGTGCTGCATCTTTGCCAGCGTGCTCTAGAGCTGCGGGGCAGATTAAAAGCCGGACCTTCTGCCGACTGCGCCCATCTGGCCAGAGGCCTTCCAGAATCGAGTCCCACGCAACGCATGCCCAAGTGGTTTCCAATAACACTGGTGAATGCCACGCTCAGGCTGCAGGCGCGCCGGCGCCAAGCAATGTCCGAGCTTAGTCAGACGCGTAGGTGGCGTCGTGACGCTGAAGGTAAATTTGCATGAGAGACGAGTAATCTGTATGTTGTAACGAACTGTGACCGGATATTCTCCGTCACGCGCCGTGATATCTAATACGCTGTACCTTCGATTTACTGATATCCCCCGTCTGGGTAATCTGAACCGAACGGTCAACGGATCTCGCTAGGGGGGCTAGCGACATCGCACACCAAACAGCATGCTATAAACACATAATACGCAGCAAAATAGCGCGCGCCGGCGCCGGGCAATCAACGCATAGCTACACGCTTTAAAATGCACATGGTTCTGAGAACACACGTGGCCGGCCGGTCGCAGCACCCTTTCAACGTAGTATCACAAAGCACGTAGGCCATTCATGAGCTCTGCGACCACCCGCTCACGCTCGTCTTCGCGCTCAGAGAACCATTTCAGCCACTCGGCCTGGCCAGAAGGGGTAACTATCTCAGCAGCTTGGCGTCCCTTGGCCTTTGCTGACCGTTTCTTGCCTGAAGCTTTCGTGTCGGGTGCGAGTGAGACCTTAGGCATGCTTGCACTGGGTGCGACGAGGCGGGCTCCATCCGGCGAGTCATCGGGGGCCGTCTTCCCCCAAGTTGCTTCAATCCGTTCCCATCGCTCCTTTTCCTCTGCGGCTGTCTCCATCTCAGGTTCCTCCTCGTACTTTGACATGAGATGTTCAAGGCGCTTGTGAATCTTGTTGCATTGGGCAACACGTCCTTCTGGCTGCACCGGTGGGGCAGAGCCAGTGGCACGACCACTCGAGGACGCAACCGAGAGCACAGATGTGCTTTCTGGTTCCGGGCCCGTCTCGTGCTCATCGATACGCATGGCCAAGCCATGGGCATCGATGACCTTCAGCGGTGAAGAGGACTTCCTTGCCATGCTAATTAGCATATCGACACCCCGACGCGTTGAGTAATTCACGAAGCCAAAGGTGTTTCCGCCCATGCCTCGGAGGTCTGGCCTAAAGAGTCCATGGCAACCCGTCAGGTCGAGGAGCTCCATGGCGATGAGCTTGCGGAAGACCTTCTCGTCAGGCAGAGACTGCAATCGGCTGCAATCGGTGAGGATGAGCTTCTTGAGAGCGGTAAGCGATCCGAGCCAGAGAGGCAAAACCTCCAGCCACAAGCTACCTGCCAAGCAAAGAGTTTGAAGGCCACGGAGCGGTTGAAGATCGACTTGTTTGACTTCGGGCAGAAAGGTCAAAGGCACGTTCATGGTCAAGGACACGAGGCCTTCGGGCATATGAACGAGGATTTCCTGGCAGCCCTCAGGAGAGAGCTGCGTCTTTACAAAGGACTGGCGGTACCGTCGGATAAAAGACCCCCTTTGCGCGCCCAGCCACGCGCGAAAGGTGGGCCCGCCGCGGGCCAAAGCCGTGCGCATGAATCGCGGGAGTAGGCGACCAAAGAGGCGCGAGATGACCATGTTGTAAGAGTAATGCGCTTTCAGAGGGGGCTCATCGGGGGATCGGCCGGCGATCATATTCAGGATGCGCTGCCGCTCCCCCTCATTGTTCGACTCGCCATGCTCAATCTTCATCTCGAAAGCAGCCTCGAATGTCGAAGACGGCACGTTCTGCTCACGCTCGTCCTTGTTGGAGTCGTCACGCTCGTCGCACGCAGCGAGGCCATCTGTGATACCTGCGGCGCCGCCGTGTGGAAGGCATGTGTACATGTCGTACTTGAAATCATGCTCGTCCAAGTGATCTGCGTCGTCTGCAGCCGCAAATTCGAGGGCCACGCTCATCTCGTAGCAGCACCAGATTCGGCTGAAGGCGACAGCCTTGCGATCAATCACGCTGACCATCCCTTGTGCGAGCTCCAGCGCACGGTGAAAAGGAGTGTCCGAAGGGTCGAGTGCGAGATACTCAGACGATTTCCAGAGGCTCTGTGCAAACTGCAGACGCGGCACGTGGGGCGAAGTTAGAAATGACGGGTTGCAAATGCTGTGCACTCACGCGTGCACATGCGCGCGCGCAGCGCAGCGACGAGACGCGCCACTCACAGAGAGGAGCCAGTACGCCGAATTTTTGAGATCAAGCTGGCGGTCACGAGCGTGCTGCGTTAGACACGCTTGCACATCACGCACGCTGTCGCCCCACCAGTGCGACACGACGTAGTCAGGCAGCTGCGCTGCACCGTTTGTGCTCATGAACTCAACAAGAGAGCATCCGTGTTGCATCGTAGCTGGCCGGATGACGTAAGCGGCAGTGTCGTAAAATGTGATCGATTGCGGTCGAATCTTCTCGCTCGATTGCATGTGCCACTCCTCAGCAAAACACCGACGATCCATGTGTCGAATGACGATCTGCAGTTGCTTCAGCAGGATTGCGCGCTCCTCTATCTTCTCGATCCTGATCGGAGCACCTCTGCCAAGCTTCCTCAGATCAGCAAAGTTTTCGCGCCTCGGGGCCTTAACGGGAGCAGTGATGGCCTCGAGCCGCAACGCACTCTGGAGCACGTCGGGCTGCTCAAGCGTGCACTGAGAGACGCGGTCCATAGCATCGAACCATTCCTTGCGCGTGATGCGAGCATCTCCTTTGTCGCTGAGTTCCTTGATGAGCGCCTGGGCGAGCCAGTAGCTTGACCCTTGCGAGAGGAAGAAAGAGACCATCTCTTGCATCGACCACACGGTACCAACCAGATCTGCTTCCGTTGTGAACGCGGCCACGGGCGGCTGCTGTGTGGTGCCTGTGGCGCTCTGTAGCCGCGCTTGCCCGGGTTCCTGCTCGAATGAGCTTGCGTATCGCCGGAGCTGCTTCTCGAACTCGAGGATGTTGAGGGAACCTTCCGGGCCAGCGAGCTCCTCGAAGATGACTCGGATGTCGGAGGGTCGGAAGCTCACGAAGAGCTCGCCGCTCACACAGAGTTGAATGAGAGCGCCCGTTAGCTGATGGACGCTCAGTCCACCCTTGCTATCGATCTCCCACATCGACAGCGTGCTGTGCAGAGGCGTGGGTGAGCGTCGCACCACCTCCGACACGTGGCGCATTGCCTCTCGGAGCTGGATGGCAATGCCCTCGCCTCGACGCTCGACGGCGAGGCGCTGACGCGCCGGTCGGAAGCGCATCTCTGGAAGTGACGTCGACGTGCTGAGCGCTCGCAAGGGTTTCTGCACGGGCGACGCTTGCGCAGAGAAGCGCAAATGAGGCTGCGTGGAGGCAGGCCCCGGCTGGGGGCTCGCACCCGTTGCAGCAGAGGTGAGCGGAGGAAGAGAGATGATGCGGGGCGACCTGTTCGGAGACCGGCTGTTTGGTGGCCCGTGAGGAAAGGCTGGCCGCGGCGGAGACTCGAGCGAGGACGGATGAAGGTCTGCTCGCTCTGCAAGTTTGGCGAGCCGCTCCTCCTCCACCTCCTTGGCGTTCAGCGTCGAGGCAAGGATGTGGACGAACCCGTCACTGCCTAGATGACGTTCAGCTAGAGTCTCGATGGACATCGTCAAGTCTAAGGGTGAGCCTCCCGAGGCTGCGAGGTAGAGGTGGATGGTCACCGCCTGATTTGGAAGTGCACTTGCGTCTGGATCGCTCATGCTTGCAGCGAGGGCCTCGGTGAGTGCCGTTCGCATGGACTGCAGCGCAGTGGCCAGGGTCTGGTGGCGGTACTTGTTAAGGGTGTACAGTCCCGGCTCGAGTGCGCGTAGCCTTCCTGGACACTCATGAGCCACGCACACAATCGGCACGGAGTTTGGAGGCATTTTATCGGTCCGCTTTGCATTAGAAAGCCATTGCGTCCTCTCGTGCAGTGGCCAAAATGTTTCGACTGCGTCATGCCCCATGTGAGCTTCTGCATCGTCTAGCCTCAACGCTGGCGGCGCCTCGCCCGCGCTAGCTCGCATGGCGGAAGCCACGCCACACAGCGTTACAAGTGTGTCCTAGCATCTTTCCACAGACCCCGTAGACGCAATTCGAGCATACCCAAATCCGCGAAGCACACCCAAACCCGGCTGAACCACTCGGGGCCCCAACCCCAAATCAGGGATTTGCAGATCCAGAAACCATGGAGTGTCTCTAACAGCAAGGCACGACCAGCGAGGGTTGGTCAGGGAAGGAAAACTGGGAAAAGGAAGTCGTCCTCCCCAGCAACGTCCACTACAGGGGTCCACACGAGGAAACATGAAAGTAAGTCGTGTAAGATGAACAGAAGTAAGTAAGAATAAAGAAAGTAATATACGCCGGTCGCCGCTGCGCGGCAACGGTCACCTGTGGCGACGGGACCCGCCTCAAGCGCGGGAGCCGGCTCGCGGCGTACGCGGGCAATGGCGGGCTCACGCGGAATGTGCAATGTCGACGGTCGATCATGTCCGACACGCGTCACGCACATGTCACCATGTGCTGGAAGGGTTCAACGGGGCTGCGTGTTAGGGTCCACACTGTGACATGATTGATTGGTAAAAGACCGTTCTTTTCTCGTGGCCCTTTCTGCCCCTCTCGACTGCCCCTCACGCTGCCTATGCCGGTTTTGCTGAGGCGCTTTTTACTGTGCGCGGCAGGGGCGGCGGCGAAGTACTGCAGACAATAAGCTGGTCGTCGAACCGGACAGAGCCGATGCCATCAGGACGTTGCGAGCGCCACGGAAGAGCCCGTGCCCATCTACTACGAGAGCATGAATGTAGACGGCGATCGATGCCAGCACGCCAGCAGCTAACACTTGTTGCGTGGGCGCATCCAGATGCACGGTGTCAGCGCCGTTCACGTGGGCGTGAACGTTCATATTATCCGTCTTCCACAGGTGCTCAGCACAGGCAATGGCGAACAGAGCGGCGCCGGCAGCGCGGGTGGCACCGGCTGTGTGCTCGGTAGCCTCACCGTTACAATGCAAGCCCCACTGCACGCACGTGCCGGGCAGGGCGGCCATCGCCGCTGCGGCCGTCAGCATCCCAAGTGGCGGCAATCGGATCGCTGGCAGCAGCACAGACCAAACCTTTCGGGTCAGACCCATCATGTGGGACGGCGACGCTTCCCCTGTCAGCCGCGTGGCTGCCGATGGCGTCGTCTCCGCACAGGACAGTTGGCGGATCAGCTCGGGCGTGAGGTTGTTCCAGTCGTCTAGAGTCAGGGTTGCGCCTGCCGCCCGTAGCGTAGCGTCGTCGAGCGTCGTGCGAAACGCGACGACAGCGTGGACGCCTGCCGCAACAGCGGCACGCACGCCGGTGCACGAGTCCTCGAAGACAATGCAATCGCGTGGCGCCATGCCGAGCACACGGGCGCCTTCGAGGTACGGGTCGGGCGCGGGCTTGGGGTTGGTGCATTCGGCGCCGACGATGATCTGCGGGTGCAGCACGGACGCAGCCGGCAGATGCTGACGCAGCGTCTCGATGCATACCTCGGCTGCGCCGCGAGGCGCGTTGGTTACCGCGATGCAGCGCACGCCCAGCTGCTTAACCACCTCGAGCGCCTCGGCCAGGCCAGCCACCAGCGGCAGCGAGCTCGACACCCGCTGCTTCATGAGCTCGCAGAACAGGGCATTCTTCCGGCGCGAGAGGTCGAGCACCTCCTCGGGCGCGGCGCCTGGCATTGCTCCTTCGAAGACCTGCGCGTCCGTCTTGCCGTGCACATTCGCGCTATACCACTCGGGATCGACGGCAATGCCGAGCGGTACGAGCAGTTGCTTGAATGCTTCGTAGTAGATGTCGTCGGTCATCAACAGTGTTCCGTCGATGTCGAGAAGAAAGGCACGGGGTGTGGCAGCGGCGGTGACGGTGACGGCGGGCTGGACGACGAGAGGCGGCTTTTGGCTCGAGCGCCCTTTGGCTCGAGCGGTGGCCAGATCTCCAAGGCCAGCGGCGAGCCCCACAAAATGGATGCCCCGAGGCGGCGCTGTCGCTGCAAGGAGTGGCAGCGACTTGGAGAAGGCTCTCGGCCCACGCGCACCCACAAGGCTGAGTGCTGCGTGCGTCGCCAACCCACCCTGCATAAGCCCTCTCGCTGGTTGCTCGGGTGAGCGCGCCAGGCTGAAGGCAAGCCCCGATGCCGCCAGTGAGCCGGCCGCGGCCAATCGCAGGAGCACGAGCATGCCGCTGGGGCACGCACGCGCACTGAGCAGCTCCACGATGAGCGGGATAGAGTCGTCCCTGCTCACGATGAACAGACTACGGAGAGCCGAAAAGAGGTAGCCAAACGAGAGAGCCGAGTAGAGACCCCGCAT
>Ga0209550_10003158_pt1 | contig 15715 bp, 21 predicted proteins | sample LauGreSuBDMM15SN_2_FD_187567 | JGI IMG/M metagenome (GOLD analysis project Ga0209550, IMG submission 187567) | Freshwater lake microbial communities from Lake Michigan, USA - Su13.BD.MM15.SN (SPAdes) (version 5) | ecosystem: Environmental > Aquatic > Freshwater > Lake | place: Lake Michigan...
GGGCTTGACTTTATCGCAGTTTTGGGGTATACTGTGTATATAATTTGAAAAGGAAAATTTTATTATGGTTGATTTCCCCTCTGAACTTGAAACTCTCGTTCTCCTTAAATGGTCGCGTGATGAAAATGGTGTCCTTCGTGCTGTTTATCCCAACGGTGCTGGGTTTATTCTTCTTCTTGGTGAAACCGTTGAATATTATGACTTCTGCAATGACGGTACTTATGAATTGTCTGAACGTCGTGAGTTGATTATTTCTTGAAAAAACTGTTGACTTCTACTGCGTTTTGCGGTAGAATGTATTATATTATGATGATGTGAGGATGATGAATATGATTATGAACCGTGAAGCACTGCTTGAAAAACTCTCCGCCAACAACACCAAGAACGGTGTTTTCCTTAAGAAGGAAATCGTTGCCGCTGCCCGTGACCTTGGTCAGAAGGTTCCCTTCTGGTTGTTGAACATGACCGAACACCGTATCGGTCGTGGTAAGTATAACCTGTCTCCTCTGATGGTAGGCAACGTTACCCCGATGCCAGTTCGCGAAGCAGCGAAGATTGTTATCGCTCCTAAGTTGGAAGTTCTTATTGAGAACCTCGTTCCTGCTGCTGACACGACTTACGTTCCATTCGGTTTTTATAAAGATCTAATCAAGATCTTGAACGCTGGTGTGTTCTATCCGACGTTCGTCTCTGGTCTTTCTGGTAACGGTAAGACCACGATGATTGAACAGGCATGTGCCAAGTTGAAGCGCGAATGCCTTCGTGTCAATATCTCGATTGAAACCGATGAAGACGATCTGATCGGTGGTAACACCCTCGTCGACGGTAACGTTGTTTATCGTGAAGGTCCAGTTCTCACTGCCATGAAGCGTGGTGCTATCCTCATCCTTGACGAAATCGACCGTGGTTCGAACAAAATGATGTGTCTTCAAGCAATCCTTGAGGGCAAACCTTACTTCAATAAGAAGACTGGTGAAACTATCTTTCCCAAGGCAGGGTTCAACGTTATCGCCACTGCCAACACCAAGGGTCGTGGTTCTGACGATGGCAAGTTTATGTCTGCCCAAATCCTCGACGATGCTTTCCTTGAGCGTTTCGCCATCACCGTTGAGCAGGAATATCCTTCCGCCAAGATCGAAAAGAAGATCGTGCTGAACAAGATGGAGAAGGCAGGAAAGGTCGACGAAGAATTCGCCGATAAACTGACCACGTGGGCTGAAATCATCCGTAAGACTTTCTACGACGGTGGTGTCGACGAACTGGTTTCCACTCGTCGTCTTGAGCACATCGTCAATGCTTACGCGATGTTTAATTCGCGCAGCAAGGCAATCGAACTTTGCGTTAATCGCTTCGATGCCGATACCAAGGCAGCATTCCTCGACCTCTATAAGAAAGTCGACGTTGATGCAGTGCCAGATGATGGTGTGAATGAAGATTCATATTTCAACAATATCACTGAAGAAGTTCCATTCTAAGGAGAAACTATGACAATTAAATATCGATATAATGAGGGTGATCTGCTTCGGCAGATTACCGACTATGTGAACTCCACATACGATGAACATTACTCGCAGAATAAATTCCAAGCAACGGAGTTTATCATCGATGGTGGTCATGGCATTGGGTTTACCATTGGCAATATCATGAAGTATGCCCAGCGTTACGGTCACAAGGGAGGTTCCGAGGACTGGCGCAAGGATTTAATGAAGGTCATTCATTACGCCATCATTGCCATGTATACGCATGATAAGGAAATGGAAGAAGCAGATTATTTCGACGAAACTGATGAACATACTTTTGTTCTAAAAACCGAAACTGAATCATTTACTACTATGGGAAGTGCAACAAATACCTTGACTTTCTTTAATAATGATAGTATAACCAATGATGGCACTATTACTTTGCCACCTCTCAAAACCACCAAGAATACTAAGGATTAATATATTATGAAGATTTCAAATGAAACTCTCGCCGTTCTAAAGAACTTTGCCTCGATTAATACGAATATTGTTGTTCGTGAAGGTTCAGTTCTTGCGACTGTGAGTGAAGGTAAGAACATTCTTACTCTCGCCACTGTATCCGAATCATTCCCTCGTGAGTTCGCGGTGTATGACCTCCCGAATCTTCTCGCTCTTCTCAGCATCTGGGACGAACAAGATATCGAGTTTGAACAGTCGAGTATGTTCTTGCGTAAGGACAAGTCGGAATTCGAGTATGGTTATGCTGACCCATCAGTAGTTACCGCTGCTCCCTATAAGTCACTCGAGATTGATCCGTTCTTCACCTTCAAGATGACTGCTGCTGAGATTGGCATGGTCCAGAAGGCAGCATCCATTCTTTCTGCTCCGACCATGAGCGTTGTCTCAAAGGGTGGTAAGGTGACTCTGACTGTTAGCGACCCTGCTAATCCTCGTGCAAATGCATTCCGTCGCGAACTAGACAATAACGCAGATGGTGACTTTGATTGTCGTCTGAAGGTCGAGAACCTGAAGGTTATTGCTGATGACTATGAGGTAACACTCGGAAAGAAGAAGGCAATGCACTTTAACAACCTGACCAAGAAGTTGGAATACTGGTTGGCAATGGAACCTTCGTCGGTCGTATAAGGATACAGTCATGGATAAGTTAGAAATTACATTTAGTGCACGAATTCCGTATGACAATGATGCAGATGGTCGTGCAATGTCTATCGAATTCACTACAAGTAGTGTTGACGAAGTCATTCGTCAGTTTAATAAATTCCTGATTGTCAATGATTGGGATGTTCAAGTGGAGAATCCACATGCATGATAATCTACCTAAAATTGTTCCGAGTGTAGTCTTCAAGACTCGTGTTCGTGATGATACCATTGAGGATTTAAATCCTTATCGCTGGGAGGATGTGACATCGTTCGATCTGTTCGCAGGTAAACGTGTCATCCTATTCTCGCTTCCTGGAGCATTTACGCCTACTTGTTCGACGATGCAACTTCCTGGATTTGAAGAACTGGCGATGCGTTTCTACTCTCATGGTATTGACGATATCTACTGCCTGTCAGTCAACGATTCATTCGTTATGAATTGTTGGGCGAAGGATCAGAAACTAGAGCATGTTAAGGTTATCCCTGATGGTTCTGCAGAGTTTACTTCTGGTATGAACATGGAAGTTTATAAGGACAATCTTGGTTTTGGTATTCGTTCTTGGCGGTATGCAGTTGTTGTAGATAACGGTAAGATCGAGAAGTGGTTTATCGAACCTGGGAAGGAAGATAACTGCGAGACTGATCCGTATGGCGAGACTGATCCATACACTATCTTGCATTGGTTGCAAGCGAATAGTTAATTGAACTTCGCTGAGGGTGATGTCTGCTGCTGCGAAGAGCAACGTCGACGAGACATCACCCACCTTTTATTATGGAGATTATTATGAGCAATGAACAATTCCTTTGGGTTGAAAAGTATCGTCCTCGTAAATTGGACGACTGTATCCTTCCAGATGCACAATTGAACACCTTCCGCCAGTTTGTTGAGTCTGGCGAAATTCCTAACATGCTTCTCTGTGGTTCTGCAGGTGTTGGTAAGACTACCATCGCTCGAGCAGTCTGTGAAGAACTTGGTTGTGATTATATTATCATCAACGGTTCCGAAGAAAACGGTATTGACGTTCTTCGAACTAAGTTGACTGAGTTTGCTTCTTCGGTTTCCTTTAATGGTAAGACCAAGGTTGTAATTATCGATGAAGCAGATTATCTTCCTGCACAACATATCCAACCTGCGCTTCGTGCGTTTATCGAACAATACTCAAACAACTGTCGGTTTATCTTTACCTGTAACTTCAAGGATAAGATTATCTCCCCTCTGCACAGTCGAACAACTGTCATTGAGTTTAAGTTGACCAAGGCAGACCGTCCTAAGATGGCAGGTCGTTTCATGAAGCGATTGACTGACATTCTTCGTATTGAGAATGTTACCTTTGATGAGAAGGTGGTCGCCCATGTTCTCAAGAAGCATTTCCCTGACTATCGCCGTGTTCTAAACGAACTTCAACGGTATAGTGTCGGCGGCACTATTGACGAGGGTGTTCTCAATAGCAATAAAGATCTTGATATGAAAAGTCTGTTGACTTATCTTCAAGGCAAGGATTGGGCGAAGATGCGTGCATGGGTTGTCGAAAATATGGACAACGATCCTAATGCAATCATTCGTAAGATCTATGATACGTATCTTGATGAGTTTAAGAATGTTCCTGTCATCCTTCTTCTTCTCGCAGACTACCAATATAAAGCGGCATTTGCAGTCGACCAAGAAATCAATCTGGTTGCATGTTTGACTGACATCATGGCGACTGCGGTGTGGAAATGACAGAGGCAATCCTAGAAGGTTTGGGTGAACCTACTAAGATTTACAATGCAGAAGATTATGTTGAGAAGGTTTCTAAGATAAGTCCATTTGACTTTGTTAAGAACATCAATCTACAAAAGAATCTTATTGTAGACGAAAGATCGGAGAAACAATACAGTCCATATATCATTAATCGAGCACTTTCATTAGATCGTGATACTATCGTGCAAGCGAACGAGATGAATTGTCGTCCGCACCTCGATAATGCTCTGCAAAATGCATTTCTTATAAATACTATAAGGGCGAAAAACCGATGGAATCCATGGTTGAAGTCCGAAAAGAATGCTGATGTAGAGTTGATCAAAGAGTATTATGGTTATAGCAATGAAAAAGCACGCCAAGCACTCTCAATTCTCTCTGAAGAACAAAAACAATACATAAAAGAGAAATTGAATAAAGGTGGCAACAAATGACTGATGATTTTTTTGATATCGACTTTCCAGGGTATGCACCCTTAGAAGTAACCCTCAAGAATCCCGACGACTTTCTAAAGGTGCGAGAAACTCTTTCTCGTATTGGGGTAGCATCACGCAAGGAAAAGACTCTTTTCCAGTCCTGCCATATCCTCCACAAACAGAGCAGATACTTTATTGTTCACTTCAAGGAACTCTTTGCCTTAGATGGTAAGGGTGCTGACTTTAGTGACAATGATTTGGAACGTAGAAATACAATTGCCAAGTTGCTCGGTGACTGGGGTCTGATAGATATTAAGAATCCAGAACTGCACGAAAATTGTGCACCACTAAATCAGATTAAGATTATCGCCTATAAAGAAAAGGGCGAGTGGGAACTGGTTCAAAAATATAATATTGGCGCAAAAAGAAATTAAAAAAACTATTTACTTTTCTTCTAAATTGTAGTATAAATAGAGTGTGCCATGCTTCGGATGGCACACTTTTTTAAACTCGCTTAATAGGAGCAAAATATGAAATTTAATACAACTAATTTAGCAGACTTCGACCGTTATTTTGTTGGCGCTGATCGCGTCATGAAACGGTTAGCAGATATTGCTGATCAATCGGCACAGATGATGCCAATTAAATATCCTCCATACAATATCAAGAAAGTCGATGAAGATCGCTACGTAATCGAACTGGCAGTTGCTGGTTTCGGTAAAGCGGACATTGATATTCAATTGCAAGAGGGTTTGCTGAGCATCCAAGGAAAGTGCGATTCATCTGAGTCTACTGAATATCTCTACAAGGGAATCGCAGAGCGAGGATTCAAACGTGAATTCACTCTCGCAGATAACGTAGAAGTAAAAAGTTCTTCTCTGGTAAATGGTATGCTAAAAATTTGGTTAGAAGCATTTATTCCAGAAGAAAAGAAAGCGAAGAAAATCGACATCACCGATGATAATGAATATCCATCGCAAGCTGCCGAATTCTTAGCAGAAGGTAAAACCAAGTAATCTATTAATCTAAATAATGAAAGTATAAAGTATGTCCAATATCAAATGTGTTAAGTTGATCAGTGGGGATGAAATCATTGCAGATGTTTCTGAGTTTGATGATGGAAACCTTGTTGTTCTCAGTAAACCTCTACTAATTATGATGGTTCCCCAAGGTCAAAATAACCAGTTTGGTATTGGACTTGCTCCATTCTGCCCCTATGCGAAGGACAACATTGTTCCTATTCGCGGTGGTGCAATCGTTTCAATTTTCGATCCAGAAACTGGTATGCTCAACGAGTATAACACTCGGTATGGATCAGGTCTAGTCGTTCCAGAAAGTAAAATCATTATATGAAGAACTTTATTGCTGCTCTATTTCTATTCGCTCTGCCGACTGCTGCTAATGCGTCCCCCTGCGATCAGTTCTATCCAAATGGTAAGGAAATCGTAGTACCTAATACTACGGTTCTCTGTAACTCTTTCTATGCTATTGTTTATGACGATGCTCGTAACGCAAATGTTTTTTCGACTGAGATTGCACAGGAACGAGTAAAGAAAACTCCACGTACTGACGACTTCCGTCCAGATAAGCGTATCGCTGACTCGCCAACCCATGCTGACTACACCAACTCTGGTTACGATCGTGGTCACATGGTTCCTGCTGCAAATGCAGACGATCCCAATGAAATGTCAGATACTTTTCTGATGACGAACATGACTCCACAGTTGCCTTCGGTCAACCGTATAGCATGGAAGAATCTTGAGGAACGTGTTCGTTCGGTTCCCTTCAAGTGGGTTGTGACTGGTGCACATTACTCTAAGAATCCAAAATTGATTGGTAAGAGTAAAGTTCCTGTTCCAGACTTTCTTTATAAGGTTGCATTTTTCGAGAGTGGAAATGTTGCAGTCTATATTGTAGACAATCTTGTTCCCAAGTCACAGGTTTCAACTATGAAACTGGAAGAACTAGAAGCAAAGATTGGTTACAAACTACGATAAATCCCTTTACTTTATTATGTTTTTACGGTATAGTAGTATTTGATGATGAGGGATTTATATGAAATTTTATACATGCGCACACCAATATGGTTCCAAGGTTTTAGTCCGTGGAGTAAATAATGGAGTGCGTTTTACTAAGAGGGCAGACTTCTCCCCGACTTTATATGTGAAGTCAAAAGAACCAAGCAAGTTTAAATCTTTGTATGGCGAAGATTTACAACCTGTAGAATTTGCCAATAACAATGAAGCAAAAGAATTTGTTCAAACTTATGGTCAGGTAGAGAACTTCCCGATCTACGGTCAGACTAATTATGGGTATCAGTATATCACCCATACATATCCTGGAGAAATCCAGTGGGATATTACGCAACTAAACATTCAGACTATCGATATTGAAACGTCGGCGGAACATGGGTTCCCTGACGTTCAAAACCCTATCGAAGAAGTTCTTCTAATCACCGTCAAGAATCTTATCACTCGCCAAATCATCACATTTGGTTGCGGTGATTTTGATGACAAGTGCGAGGAAGTCGAGAGTCTTCGCGCCCAAGGCAACAAGTTCTTGTATGTCAAGTGCGATAATGAGCGTGATCTCCTCGAGACGTTCGTTCGTTTTTACTCTGAGAATTATCCTGACATCATCACAGGTTGGAACTGCGACCTATTCGATATTGCGTATCTAATCTCTCGCGTTGAGCGTTTGTTCTGCTCCGAGGATGACACAACTATGAAGAAGAAGTTCTCTCCATGGGGACTTGTTCGTCGTAAGAATGTGACTATCATGGGTCGTGAACATGTCTCCTATGACATCACTGGTGTTGCCATCATTGACTACATCGATCTCTATAAGAAGTTTACCTATGTTCGTCGGGAAAGTTATAAACTCGACTACATCGGTGAGGTTGAACTTGGTCTTAAAAAGATGGAAAATCCATATGAGAGTTTCCGTGAATTTTATGTCAAGGACTGGCAGAAGTTTGTAGAGTATAACATTCGAGACGTTGAGATCGTTGATGCACTCGAGCACAAGATGAAGTTGATTGAACTGATTCTGACGATGGCATACGATGCTAAGTGTAACTTCAATGATGTGTTCTCTCAGGTTCGAACATGGGATTGTATCATCTACAATCACCTTCATAATCAGAATATCCAGATTCCTCAGAAGAAAGAGAGTCGTGGTCGACAGATTGAAGGTGCGTTTGTGCAGGAACCAAAACCTGGACAGTACGACTGGGTTGTGTCATTCGATGCGACCTCCCTGTATCCGTCAATCATTATGCAGTATAATCAGTCGCCCGAAACATTCGTCGAGGGTCATGTTAAAGACACGACAGTCAACGGATTGCTCGAAGGCAAGTATAATCTTGATGATCTACAGACCAACGATTACACCATGACTGCCAATGGTTATTGTTATACTCGAGAAAAGCAGGGTAAGTTTCCTGAGATTGTTCAGAAGTTCTTCGATGACCGACAGCGTTATAAGAAACTGATGATTGCTGCCGAGAAAGAATATGAAATTACTAAAGATTCTCGACTGAAGAATGACATCTCAAAGTATAACAACTTCCAGATGGCGAGAAAGATTCAGTTGAACTCGCTGTTCGGTGCGTGGGGTAACGAATACTTCCGTTATTATGACTCTCGTATTGCCGAGGGTATCACAATGACTGGTCAATATATTATTCGCAAAGTCGGCACAGCACTTGATGTTTATCTTAATAAAGTCGTAGGAACAAATGGACACAACTACTCTTTCTACAGTGATACTGATTCTTGTTATATTTCCTTGGACCCTCTTGTTCGTAAGTATTATAGCAATCTACCACGCGATAAACTCATTGACGTTCTCGATAAAATCTGCGAAGAGAAAATCACAGAGACGATCAACAAGAGTTGCGATGGACTTGCGGACTACACGAACGCATTTCAAAAGAAGATTATCTTCAAACGTGAAGCAATCGCAGAACGTGGTCTCTGGGTTGCGAAGAAAAGGTATGCACTCAACGTCTACGATAATGAAGGTGTCCGATACAAAGATCCGAAACTCAAGGTCATGGGTCTTGAGATCGTTCGTTCTTCCACTCCAGCACCTGTTCGAGAAAGTCTCAAGGAAGCAGTAAGACTGGCACTGACAACTGACGAGAAAACTCTACAGGGTTTTATCGAGCATACTCGCATCTTGTTCAACAAGTTTGAACCAGAGCAAATTGCATTCCCTCGTGGTGTGAATGGTCTTATGAAGTATACTTCTGGTGCAGACATCTATGCCAAGGGAACACCTATGCATGTTCGAGGTGCGTTAATGTATAACCACCTTTTGCGTAAGAATAAACTAGATAAGAAATATGAGTTGATTCAAGAAGGGGAAAAGATTAAGTTTCTCTACTTGAAGGAACCTAATCATATTCGAGAAAATTGTATCGCTTTTATTGGAAAGATTCCAAAAGAGCTTGACTTAGATAGGTATATAGACTATAATACAATGTTCGAGAAGAGTTTCTTGGAACCAATTAAACAAATTATCGAAGGTCTTGGTTGGCAGACCGAAGTAACCGCAACACTAGAGGATTTATTTACATGAGTGATTTAATTGATAGACTTAAAAAGAACAGCACAATCAAAGAGACTAATGTTCTCTCTCAGAGTAAGTTGTTCAGTACGAAAGATCTAATTCAGACTGCAGTTCCTGCACTGAACGTAGCACTTTCTGGTAAGTTAGACGGTGGTCTAACTCCAGGATTGACCATTTTTGCTGGTCCATCTAAGCACTTCAAGACTGCATTTGCAATGATGCTAGTCAAGAGTTTCTTGGATAAGTATGACGATGGTGTTGTCCTGTTCTATGACTCGGAGTTTGGTGCTCCGCAGTCGTACTTTGAGAACTTCGGTATTAACACCGATAAAATTATTCATACTCCCATCACTGACATTGAGCAGTTGAAGCATGATATTATGAAGCAGGTGAACGAACTTGAGCGTAAGGATCGTGTCATGATTGTCGTTGACTCAGTTGGCAATTTGGCATCGAAGAAGGAAGTAGACGATGCGCTTGACGGTAAGTCAGTCGCAGATATGACTCGTGCAAAGCAGATGAAGTCGTTGTTCCGTATGATTACTCCGCACCTTACCATTAAGGATATTCCTATGGTCGTGGTCAATCACACTTACATGGAAATTGGTATGTTCCCCAAGGCAATCGTGTCGGGTGGAACTGGAATCTATTACTCTGCTGATAATATCTTCATCATTGGTCGCCAGCAGGAAAAGACTGGTACCGAGGTAGTTGGTTATAACTTTATCATTAACGTCGAGAAGTCTCGTTATGTTCGTGAGAAGTCAAAGATCCCAATTGAAGTTACCTTCGAAGGTGGCATCAGCAAGTGGTCTGGTCTACTAGACATGGCGCTCGAGTCAGGACACGTGGTTAAACCGAACAACGGTTGGTATCAGCGAGTTGGCGAAGAAAAGAAGTATCGCTTGAATGATACTTACAACAAGGAATTCTGGATGCCAGTTCTGACTGATCCAACGTTCGGCGAGTGGATTGAAGGTCGCTATCGCATGGCAGGTGGACAAATGATGGAGAATGAAAATGTGGACATTTCTGACGAAGATATTTCAGAAGACTACGAAAATCAAGATATGTAATCAATGTGGGGTCGTTCTGAAAAAGAATGACCCTGCCATGTGCCTTCATGGTATTGAAGAGGGTCTCGAGTATGAGATGTTTGTTTGTGAACCATGTTGCATTAGAATTGCAAATGAATATGATGAGATAGAGAATTTAAAAGTTGCAGAAGAAGATTAAAGTGTATGATTAATCTTCCATCTATTGAATACTATATAAGTTTTCATTGTAATTTAAAATGTGCGAACTGCAGTACTGGATCGCCATACCGCGACGAAGAATCTTTTGATCTTGAAAGTTTTAAACGAGATATGGACAATCTTTCGCAGTACATGCATGTTGGTGTTTTGCGTTTTATTGGTGGCGAACCAACACTTAATCCAGATATTACAGAATATTTGAAATATGCAAAGCAGAGTAATTTTTGTGATGTTACTGCCATCGTAACCAATGGAATAAACCTATTGTCTTTGTCAGATGAGTTTTATGATAATTGTGATATTGTTAGCATTAGTAAATATGAAAATGTGAACATAAACTATGACAAAATTCTTAACTATTTAGACGAGCGAGGAAAACGATGGAACTTTAACAACGTTATTAACCATCCAAAAAGTATGAGTGCTTGGAAAAAAGACCAAGTTGTAATAGATCGACAAAATGTAGATCTCGTAATAGGCGAGCAATTTCGTGTACTAGATCAATTCGAAGAACTAGACGAAGACACCGCACAAGCAGTATATACTTCTTGTTCCGGAAAAACCTATTATTCCACGTTCTTTGGTGGAAAATACTATCGGTGTGCAGTAAGTATTCATCGACCAGGATATTATAAAGCAATCGGTGTTCCGTTACCATATGATCTGAAAGAACTAGATGGTATATCAATCGACGAGCAGTTTACTGAGAAGTATACCGAGGCAATTAACAGTGAAAAAATTAACATAAATGCCTGTAGATTCTGTAAGGGGTTTGGTGATGCGCTGCCTGTAATCAATATACCACATCGACAATTGTCACGCGAAGAAATAAATGCGAAGAAAGTAAATTGAATATGCAAAAAATTGAAACAATCATCCTTAGTAAGTTGTTTTCTGATGAAGACTATGCTCGCAAGGTAATTCCATTCATAACACCAGAATATTTCCATGATACTTCCGAGCGCAAGATTTTCAATTATGCTAGAGAGTTTATCGAGAAGTATAATTCACTTCCGACAGTCGAAGCAATTGAAATCGTAGTGCAGAATGACCGTGGTATCAACGAAAATGAATTTAAAAACATCAATGAGAAACTGACACATCTTGATGATTCTCTTGATGTGAATGAGAAGTGGTTGCTTGAAGAGACTGAGAAGTTTTGTAAAGACAAGGCAGTCTATAATGCAATCATGAAGTCGATTCAGATTATCGATGGTGGAGACAAGGAGCATTCTCAGGATGGTATCCCTTCCATCTTACAGGAAGCATTGGGAATTTGCTTTGATAATAATGTCGGTCATGATTATCTAGATAATTCTGAGTCGCGGTTTGACTTCTATCACCGTGTTGAGAATAAGATGCCATTCGATCTTGAAATGTTCAACAAGATTACAGGTGGTGGTCTACCAAACAAGACTCTGAATATTGCACTTGCTGGTACTGGTGTGGGTAAGTCTTTGTTCATGTGTCACATGGCATCAGGAGCATTGGCGCAGGGTAAGAATGTTCTCTACATTACCATGGAAATGAGTGAAGAGAAGATTGCCGAGCGTATCGATGCGAACATGATGAATGTAAACATTGGTGAGTTGAAAGACCTTTCCCGTTCCATGTTTGATACTCGAATTGACAAAATTCGAAACAAGACTGAGGGTAAGTTGATCATCAAAGAATATCCAACTGCATCTGCACACGTTGGTCATTTCAAGGCGCTGCTAAACGAATTGATGTTGAAGCGAAACTTTGCTCCTGATATTGTGTTTGTCGATTATCTTAACATCTGTGCCTCGAGTAGATTCAAACCAGGAGCAGGTGTAAACTCTTATACATATGTGAAGGCAATCGCCGAAGAACTTCGTGGTTTCGCAGTTGAGTTTGATTTACCTGTTGTTTCTGCCACCCAAACTACTCGTGGTGGATATGCGAACAGTGACGTTGAACTGACTGATACCTCGGAATCATTTGGTTTGCCAGCAACTGCCGACTTGATGTTTGCCCTAATCTCGACAGAAGAACTTGAGAAGATGGGACAACTGATGGTCAAGCAGTTGAAAAATCGCTACAATGATCCAGGAATAAATAAGAGGTTCATGGTTGGTATCGATCGTGGTAAGATGCGTTTGTATGACCTAGAAGAATCTGCCCAAAAGGGAATTATGGATTCAGGTCAAGACGATCTGCCAGTGTTCGAGAAAACTACAATCGGTCAACGTCAACAGAGGGACTTTTCGAAGTTTAATTTCTAATGAATTTTATAGAATCATACCCCAATGCACTAAGTGCAGAAAAATGTAAACAGATTTGCGATGCCATGGACGTTATTATCTCACGTCCAGATCCAGGAACTGCCTGTATTCTATCGGATGATGCAAACAGAACAGACTGGAATATCTTTACTGGTAGATATGGGTCATTAAAGTTTTTTGAAGAATCTGTTGTCGATGCAGTACATGCAGGTTGGAGAAAATATAACAAACAATATGGTGCTGCTAGTCGAGCATTCTTAGAACTGTTTACTCCAGGTTGGAAATTCCAGAAATCAGAAACTGGTGGTGGATTCCACCAATGGCATACTGAACAAGGATCTGGAAAAAATAATCGAGGCAGGTTTGGTGTTTGGATGTTGTATCTGAACACTGTAGAAGAAGGTGGTAAGACAGAGTTTAAATTCCAAGATCTGGCAGTAAAACCAGAAGCAGGAACTTTGCTTATTTGGCCTGCAGCATATACCCATGTTCATCGTGCTGCACCCGATCTTGTCGGGAATAAGTATATCGCTACTGGATGGTTTGAATATCCAGAAAGATTAGATGTTCGATAAAAAACACTTGACTTTTTACAATAGATATAGTATAACAATAATTGACATTGGTGCCATAGCTCAGCTGGATAGAGCAAGAGCCTTCTAAGCTCTAGGTCGTAGGTTCGAATCCTACTGGCATCACCATTTTTAACTAGGGAATGAATAAATGACTGAACAAACAAATGAAGAACTGAATCTCAAGTTGGTTGCAACAACTGCACTATGGGCAAACTCTGCAACTGATGACATGCCACTTTGGAAAACTATTGGTGCCAAAGAATATATCATTGCTCGATTCGACGTCGAACCAACCCTTGAACAAATTGGTAAGGCATGTGAAGCAAAACGTCATCTGATCGAAACTCACACCAAGCAATTCCACGAAACTCTTTCTGGTTGGCAATTGTATCTTGACCAGAATGTTACTCATAATGAGTATCTGCAGTATAGTCTGACTGAGCAGATTGAATTTCCTGCAATCGACCTAACTGAAATTGATGCAACAGAAGAACTTCAACAGATTGTTGGATGAATCAATTTACAGTAATCCATACTTATTATAACGAACGTTCGCTTCTCGAGACACAACTCGAGAGGTGGAACGTATACAACACCCCGATCAAGATTATCCTAATCGACGATGGATCCCAAGAGGTTCCTGCCGAGGAAGTCTTGCGGGGTGTTTCATTTTCAGAGAACATAGATTTCTCTCTGTATAAAGTAACAGAAGATATCGGATTTAATAGTCATGGTTGTCGCAATCTTGGTGCACGATTAGCAAATACTGAATGGTTGGTATTCTTGGATATTGATTATACGATACAACCCTCTCATTTAATAAAGTTACAACGAGAATCCCTCGCCGAGAATACTTGGTATGAAATGAATGCAAAGTTTAACGGTCATGGAGATCCTTATGTGGCGCTGAATCAGTTTATCATACCAAAAAAACTTTATCTTGAATCTGGTGGATACGATGAATCATTTGTTCCATTTCATACTGGAGATAGAGAATTTCTGAGTAGACTTTCATCTAGTTATGATACCAAAAATCTAGAGTGGTTGAATCTAACTTGTCGTCGTGGTGGAAGAAAGGCAGTTATTGTTGACGATGCTGCTATTCCAGTATATGATGACGAGAAGATGATATTCTATACCAGAAAATTTGATCCAACTAATATTACACCGATCGAACAACGTATAAATTTTGATTGGGAGAGGGTTTTATGAACGCAATCACAATAGTGCATACATATTATAATGATGTAGAATTTTTAAAACAGGCAATAGAACACTGGAATACATTTACAACTCCAGTTTCAATTATTCTGATTGATGATGGTTCTAACAAATATCCTGCTTCCGATATTATTACTGCTGCTAAATTCAATGACAATCTTAACGTTTCATTTCTTGTTGTTGAAGAAGATATAGGGTTCAACAGTCATGGTTGCCGCAATCTTGGCGCATCAGTTGCTGAAACTGATTGGATAATTTTCTTAGATATAGATCATGCCATTACATCTGAAGACTTAATTAAACTTCAAACAATGAATTTGTCTATGGAAAAGTGGTATAGTTTTATCACGAGGCATAATGATATTACATTCCCATCATTAAATTCATTTATGTGCAGTAAAGAAATGTTTCACGCAGGTGGTGGGTATGACGAGTCATTTGTTCCACATCATTATGGAGACAGAGAATATCTTGACATGATGGATTCAAAATTCCCTCGGGAAGAATTGACTGATATTACCATTCAGTGTATGCGAGCAGGGCGTCGAGTATATTTTGATAATACATTATCTGCACCAATTTACGACAACGAAAAAATGTTGATGATTACTCCAAACTTCTATAGAGATAAAGTTATACACCATGATAAACAGATTAACTTCCCTTGGAAAAAAGTGTTTTAATAAATACTATGGTGATGCCAAACAATTACCAACGGTCTACTCGTAGTAATCACATTCTCTTAGCGAGAAAATATAATACAAGTCGGAGTAATTGTAAGGCATTTTTATTATAAATATGAGAGATACAATTGAACGGGAACACCATGTTATCATTTACCCAATATCTCTCTGAAGAAAAAAAACCTGCTGCTGGGATTCAACATATTGAACACCCGTCGGATAGGTCATTCGATAATGCCGATGCAGCACATCATGCTCTGAAGACACTCCAAGGTGTCGCATCAGGCAAAACTCCTCTCACCCGTAAGATTGACGACAAGATGTCGTTCCATGCCATCCGCACCCCAGAAGGTAAGGTCGGCGTAAAGTATAAGGGTCCAGGAG
>Ga0209550_10003160_pt1 | contig 15714 bp, 6 predicted proteins | sample LauGreSuBDMM15SN_2_FD_187567 | JGI IMG/M metagenome (GOLD analysis project Ga0209550, IMG submission 187567) | Freshwater lake microbial communities from Lake Michigan, USA - Su13.BD.MM15.SN (SPAdes) (version 5) | ecosystem: Environmental > Aquatic > Freshwater > Lake | place: Lake Michigan, USA...
CCAAAATCCAAACTTGATTCGGAACCGCCATTTGCCTGCTGATGGCCCGTTGCATGTTCTCGTTTGTTGCGCAGTCTCAGCCACAACCGTCTTGGTGCAGAGGGGGCAGCAGCTCTAGCTCCAGCACTCGCTGCTAATGGCTCGCTGACGAGCCTCAACCTCAGCTCCAACCAGCTGTGCGGCCTCGATATTCTTAAAAGAGGAACTTACACTGCAGAGGGCATCACTGCAATCGCTGACGCCCTGCGCGTTAATGGCTCATTGATCGAGTGCGACCTCTCGAACAATGACATGGGCAAGGAAGGGAAGTCCTCGATTCTTTCCGCAGCGCAAGGAAAGGCTGGGTTTATTCTGCATCTGTGAGCTGCATTTGAGATCTGTGATGCGTGTGAGCGCGTGCTGCGTCTGTTAAAGGGTGCTTTGAGAGAGCACCCTTTTTCGTTTCAGATGCATCGCTGGTGCGTGTTGGGCCCGGCAGGGCGTTGGTGGGAGGAGACAGCGCGGCGCCGGCGGCGCGCCAGCTCGACGACGACCTTTCCTCTGCCGACAGGAGGAGGCTCTCAGTTTCTCAGCCTCGGGTATGCGTGTTGTACGTGTGTCAGACGCGGTCCACTCGCCAGCCAGGCGAGGTGGTTCCGCGATCCACTTGCCTGCCAGGCGAGTTTGTTATATGTGTGTGTTGTGTGTGTCCGTCACGGTCCACGCGCCACCGCCAGCGGCCAGCCAGACCCAGAGCGCAGAGCCAGAGGCCAACGTGCGGGTTCTGACCCGGGGTTGACCCGGGATGTGGCGACTTAGAACCTTGTTTGTGAGCGCGGTGCGGTACGCGTTTCACCTCGCGAGCTTGAGGATGAAGCGAGTGTGAACACGAGCGAGGTGTGAATCTTCACAGCGCGCGATTTCGTCATGTTTCGTTCTTTCAGGCTTGAAAATGACGGCGGACACATTTCATGCACGCTCTTGTCTACCTCATCCTTGAAGGTCTGCTGAGCCGCCGCGAATTGGGCCAGCGCATCGTGTTGCCATCGGCGGCAGCGATTGCCTCAGCACCACTCGCGCAGTTCCCCAGTCATGCCGCTGCCCCCAATAGCGCCACGCTGCCCTACACCTCCGAATCGGTGCCTGGGGTGACTTCGAGTGACCGTCGCCAATATGCCATGGTGACGCTGGCTAATGGCATGCGTGGGCTCGTCTGCTGCGATGAAGCTTATGCGCGATGTGAGCTGGCCGTGACCGTTCCATGTGGCTCGCTCGACGATCCGATCGGCCTGGAAGGGCTTGCGCATCTGGCTGAACACATAACTCTCGCGAGCGACCCTACTGGGATCAATGCATTCATCGACGAGCGGCAGGGCGATTTGAACGCCTTCACCGGCGAGCGCACAACGTCCTTCTACGGCACCTTTGGATTGCTGAAGACGATCAAGCGCGGCACGTCGGCGAGCACAGCAGAGAGTGAGGCGCAGGCAGCGTACCTCGACGACATCAAGCAGGGGTGCCGGAAATTCGCCGCACTCTTCGGCCCTTTGGTCGGCGACAAGAGCGCCGTGGTCGCCCAGGAGGTCCTGCGGGTCGATGCCGAGCTTGTCGACATCGTCGAGCGACCCTCGCGTGCCCTGATCGAGATCGCGGCGCTCAAGGCCCGCGCGGCGCCCGAGTCGGCATGGAGTCGTCTCGGGCGCGGCGGCCGCTCGACGCTTCGCGCCGAGACGCCCGAGCAGGCTCGCACGCTGAGCGCCCAGGTCGCGTCCTTGCGTGAGGACCGTTACCGTCCTGAGGGAGTGCGCTTTGCGGTGGTGACGCCACTCCCCCTCGCGCAAACCGTGCCTCAGATCGCCGAGTCGTTTGGCAGTAGCTTCCCCCCCTCGATGGCCCCCTCGATGCCCCCCTCGAGCGCTGCCTCCGCGGCGCGCACCCCGGCTGCACGCGCACGCACGACCTCGCTTGAGACGGCGCCCTTTCCGGATTTGGGTCGCGTCTCGGGCGGCGCGATGGCGATCAAGCGCCCGGGACAGCGCGCGCTCCTGGTCCTCTCGTGGGAGGTGCTCATCGAAGATGCGCTGGCCGAGGCGCGCCGGAAGCCCCTCGACCTGCTGGGCCACACACTCACCGAGCCGCACGCGCACTCGCTGGCTGCGTTGCTGCGAGCGCGCGGCCTCGCACCCCTCGCTATCGAGCTCGAGCCCGTGGTCACCGCAAAGACAGTGGCGCGCGCCGATGGCTGGCAAATCTGGGCGCTCGAGATCACGCTCGCAGAGAAAGCGGAGGGTCGGTGGCGCGAGGCGGCGGCGCTCGCTCGCGCGGCCGTGGCGCAGCTCGCGCGGCGCGGTGTGCCGCTCAGCACAGCGGCTGAGGCCCAAGCGATGGCTGACGCCGCTTGGCGCTGGTCGTCGCGCCCTCCAACGGCTTTGGATCTCGCCTCCGATCTCCAGGTGGAGACGGAGGCCGCGTGGAGCGTTCGGGGGCCGCGCGCGTTTGTGGGCACACCGACCGAGCTGAGCCGCGCCGCACAGGAAGCAGCGGAGCAGCTGGCGGGCCGCTCCCCCATCATCACCATTTGGGCCGCCGACCCACGCCTGCTCGGCGTGCAGGAGGGCGGGTTCAGCCCGCCGCTGCCTTGGCCGCTCGATGGCGTCGCCACCCTCGTGCCGCTGATCCCTCCGCTGGTCACCCCGCTGATGGCGTCGGAAGAGATGCTCGCTGCGAGCGGCAGCGACGGCCACCGCACCGGTAGCAGCGACGGCGACAGCGGCGGAGGCGGCGGAGGCGGCGGCTTCGATTGGCAGCCGCCGCCCCGCAACCCGTGGGTGCCCACCACGACGCCCAACGGCTTTGAGATGCCGAGCTCGCTGATGGTCCAAGTGGGCTATCGCGTCGGGGCGTCTGCCGAGGGCGACGCCCAAGGCGCAAGCAGCAGTACCAGCAGCGGCCGCCGGAGAAGCCAGGGAATTGGCACGCTGCAGCTGCCTGGGTGCGTTGAGCTGCGCACCATTGCGATGCTCCCTGGCAGGCATGCTGCTCTCGCCGACGCTATGTGCCTGCGCAGCCTGGCACCAGCGGCGCAACGGCCGTTGGCCGTCGCGGCTGTTGAGCTGCTGTCGAGTCGGCCGTCGGCTGCCGGGACGCGCGCGGCCATTCAGGCCGAGCTTTGGCGGTTGACGTTGGTGCATGCGCTAGCAGAGCCTTCCTCGGCTGCGGCGCGTGCGGGCCTCAAGTGCGATGTGAGCTTCAACGATCGAGGCATGCGGCTGCTTGTGACGGGATACGCTCAAAAGCTACCTCGACTGATGATTCTCGTACTGCGCAAGACACTGCGCCACGTGCCGCCACCAGCCGCCTCGGCTGAGCTCGCTGCCGCGCGACGCGTCGCCCTGAGCGCGCTTGGGCGCCCTGACAGGCCACCGCGCACTCTCGACAACTTGGCTGACGTCGCCCGCACGACGCCCGTCCAGATGCAGCGTGAGCTCTCGACCTTCTTCGGATCGATCACGGGGGCATCCCTGCTGATTGCGGGCGCGCTCAGCATCGAATCCGCCGACTCTCTCTCCGCCGCCGTGCGCACGGAGCTGCGGCCATTGCTGCCTCGCATGGAGCTGCCGCCGATCGAGGCTGCGGCCAGCTCGCTGCAGCTAGAGCCCTCAGTTAGCTTCGAAGACGAGATCGAGGCGTGGCGAGGGCTGCTGTACAAGCCGCTCTTCTTCAACACGGCCGCGCAGAATGCGTGCCTCGACCCCGCGATTGGGCGCGCCCTCGACCAGTGCGGGGGCATCTGAGATTCGACCTCAGAGGATGCTACCGCACCACGGCAGTGAGCTGAGCGCGCTGCTCGCCCGCCCGTTTCCGTGGAGATTCGGCGCCGGCGTGTACATGGATTTTGATAATGCAGGTTGCTATAGGGCTAGCGTAGCGAAGTTTACGCGGTGAAACGTGAAAGGCCGTTCGTCGTGGAAGTCGTAGTCCCGAGTCCGCCCGAACACTGGAGACTCCGGTGGAACACTGGTGGTTTAGATATATTACGTTTGTGTCACATTTGACATTAAAAGCATTATAATATAAACAAAACTCGAATGCGCGGACTCGAATGCGGATCAACGATGGTGCTTAAAGTCAGTGCTCAGTCCAGCAGGTGTAGATCCGCAGAGTGACAAGAGGATTGGCGGTGGCGGGCGCTGCGGCCACATACTTCAAGATCTGTGCCATGATCCGCGCGTGGCCACACACGTCGCGTCTGTGCCGGGTGGCGTGTACGGTAGATGCGGTCGTAGTGATGGGGGCGAGCGTGGCTCTGAGCGTTGCTCACGCCACCACTCAGATGAACCTATCAGCATCGGTGGTGGCGTGCTGAGTCTGACTCCGACGTTGCGCGGGCTGAGCGGCGCTTTTGGCGTGAAGGGCTTTGATGGCAGCTGCAACGGCAGCAGGGCAGCATGCTCAAGGGGCGATGGGGAGATGCCAGCGTACGGTTCCCCGCGCCCCACTAACCACTGCTGTGCGCGCTCAAACCACTTGTCGGCATCGGCCAAGGTTGGGCCCGAGGTCGGTCCGTTGAACGAAGGGCCAACGACGTGACGTTCCCACCCCTTCGGTGTTCTAGGGATGGAGGATGATGCAATAGATGGACGGGAAGAGGCCGATGGTGGCCGCGGCGCCGAGCGGAGGCGGCCGTGCACGAGTTCAGGCCCGAGCGCGGCGCCAGCGGCGGGCATGCGCGAGGGCGGCGGCGGCCTTATAGGGTCGGACCACGGCGTCCAACACGGTGGCACTGCCAACTTCGCCTCACGTTCTGCCTTGAGCGTCTCCAGACGCGCACGGGAGGCGGTTGTGCCGGCCGTGTATACACGGCGACTGGGCTTGGCTCGCGGCGAGAGGCTGGCCGCAAATTCATTTTGCACGACCGTGCTCAGATTCCAATCGAGGTCATCGATCTCCGCAACTTCGTTCAGCCGAAAGCCGTTGCCTGTATCCTCCGGCTCGATGACCGCGTCGAAAAGGCTGGAGAGGAAGATGGCATACTCGCCCGGATGTATGCCGCGCGTCCACTCATCCGCGATGGCGAACAGAGCGTCGCAGAAGCCGTTCTTGCGCAGTAGCTCCTCGCCCTTGAGATCCAACTGCCAATCCTCAGCCGCCTGCTGCTTGGCGGTCTGATAGTCGAAGGTGCTCTCGCCGTCCTTGCTCCAGGGGCTGAGTACCCGGTGCATGCTGAGCTGCCAGCGGCAGTACTGGTCCTCGTCCATGCCTGGCGTCTTGCCAGGCGCCAGATTTTGAGTCATTTTGGGAAAGGTGGTCAACATCATCTCCCACCACTTGCTGAGCTGCGACAACACCACCGGGTGGTGGCGCAACTCCTTGCGGGCCTTGCGAGCGATGTCGGCGTGGCTGGCGCCGTCCGCCTGTGAATGAAAGCGGCTGCAGCTCTCCCAGCTATCGTACAGACGCCCAAGGTTGCTGCCGAGCTCCCCTCCGAGCCGTGCTGCCTGCCACGTTCTTGCCGAAATGCATCGCAGCCTGGTCTCAACCAAGTGATCTTGCAATGCATTCGTGGTGCCGGTCGGCTGCAAAATGTTCGACCACTTGTTGCTGTGCAATATGCTACGAGGTCGTAGCCAGCGCCTTTTGTGCTCGAATGATGGTGTCGGCAGCGGCATCTTGCTCAGTGGTCCCGCTGGAGTGGCACACGCAAATCCTGGGAAGTGGTCCCGCTGGAGTGGCAAACGCAAATCCTGGGAACTTATGAACTACCAACCGCTCCGCCCGCAACGCACACAGGACTACATGTAAACCAGAATGCATGCACACAAGGCTCCACAGCATCTTCCTCAAAATTCTCGGTCTCTGCGCAAATCCCCGCTCAACCTCATGCCCACAGGCGCTTTCCAAGTCCAACCTTTATTTGTGTTGTACCTCAACGCACAACGGTACTGGCCAAGCGAACATCTAGCCAAGAGCGCAGCCAAGAGCGCAGCCAAGAGCGGGACGGCGGCGGGCAGAAAATACGAATTTTCTGCCCTACCGCTCGCCCGGTAAGTAAGTACGAGTAAGTAACAAACGCCAGACGGCAGCGCCACGTGGCGAGAGGGTTACCCATGCATGCAAACGCGTGGCGGGGTGGTGCCCTACCTCCCGGGGCCCGGACGAATGCTCCGCTCCGAACGAAGCGAAATCTGAACGTGAACCAAGAACATGGAAGCTGGAACCGGTCCGCCGGTGGTTACAGGTCGGGTTAGTCGCTCCGGTCCTTGGTCCTCGAGGCGACGAGAGGCGCGGAAAACCTACGGAAAACCCCTCGTATCGCGCGACGCCCTCTTCCAAGCGGACCGGACCGCCCCGACACCCACTTTGAATTCTGCGAGTCCTCAACACAATATTCAGCAGCACTGGTCAAGGTCCATTCTCCACGTTACAGAGTAGTGACTTGATGTACATGTCCAGACAGGATGCAGCCTCCAAATCTTAGGCCTTAGCCGGATTGCTAGGGTTGGCCGGGGCCAGCCTGCCATTTAGCGGCTATTCTTTGTTGCTGGACCTGTGAGTTGATGCTAAGTTGATGCGCGCATCGAGTGGGCACATCAACTCACACGGCGCTCACGTGAACTTTGCCTGTGCACAGCCGCACGCGCGCGACATCCCATTGTGAGCGAAAACAACGTTCATCAATAGACCCGGCGAGGCGGCGTCGCGCTCGCCGGATTGTGTGAGGTGGGGAGCTAGTGGGGAGCATCCATGCACCTTCCATGGGACGACGGGTACTGCTGGGTTGACCACCGAACGTGTCGAGCGCTCAGCGCACTTGTTGAAGAAGTTTCTCGGTTCGCAATAGTTGCGCGACAGCACGAGCGGCGGCTCGTACCAGCTCATCTGCGCCATCTCAGAGCACGCGCTGAAATGCTCTGGAGTGCGCTGCGGCAGCATCGTGTGATCGACGTTGAAGGGCTTTGTTCTGAACTGAGCGAGTGGCGTTGAGGTGCGCATCAGCGACTCGGACGAGGGGTGCACTTGACCAGAGCCGCGCGGTGTGGCTCTGAACTGAGGATACGGCGTTGAAGTGCGCATCGACGATTCGTAGGAGACGGGATCGTAGGAGGCGCGTGTTTGTCCAAAGCCGCGCGATTCGGCCGCGAGAGGCTTCCATGAGTACATAGGGTTGGGCACGCTGTATGGCCTTGGAACGGCTGAGGCTACGATTGCGGTAAGCGGCCGCTCCGGACGCCCGTGTGAACGTTCCTTGAAGATTTGCTCGCGATAGCGATCCGTGTCGCGTGAGTAGGTCAGCGGCGGCCAGCGGCACGACATCCCTCACCCGTAGGAACCACAAATTCCGCGCGACCGTGAAGCGAGCACGAGTTCAGTTTCAGTTGAGCAAGTCCGACGCGTCTTGTACCGGTAGGTCTGATTACTGAGACAATTATCCTTTTATGGGCGGGTTTCGCCTGGTGACGCTCGGTGACGCTCCCTATAAAATCAAAACCGATAATCGATCGTCGCGGTAAAAATGCTCTCTCTTAATACTCTTGCCGTATCGTCGAGCAAACGTGGAACAACCGCGCGTAAACTACGCCGTATAGCTATAGGCCGGCCGTGAGTCCCCTGCAGATGATGCGCGTTCACGGCGTCATGAAGCGCGCTCGCTAACACCACCACCTTGCTGTAGTGTACTGCCTGCGGGCCCAGGTCCTATTATCACCATCCCGTCGCGTTCCATGCCGTCTCAGGCATGGTTGTCGTCGGCTGTCCTGCTCCTCGTCCTTCTCGTCCTCCCATGTCCTACTCATCCTCCTCGTCCTCCTCGTCCTCCTCGTCCTCCTCGTCCTCATTCTGAGCCGGCGGCGGCTCGTCGTCCCGCGCCCGCTTGCCCCCGGCCATCAGCGGCGCAGCGGGCAGCGCCAGGCTCACGCAGGAGAGGGCGGGCGCACCGGGCAGCCCAGCAGGAACGATGGCCGTATCACCGTTGGCCATCAGCTGGGACGACGCGTTCGCGACAGCACTTGCGAGCTCGCGAGGGAGGCCGGGCGGTGCTGCCGCCGGGCCCAGCGCCAGCGCCGTCTCGCCGTCCGCCGTGGGGCCGTCCGCCGCGGGCGCCGGCGCGCTGCCGTCCGCCACCGCCGCCATATGCACCGCGGCTGCATGGAGGATGCTCGGGCCTTCGTCGCTCGCGGCGGCCGCCGGCGCCGTCTTCGCGGCACAGCCGGCGTCAGCCGCGCTGACGGAGGGCATCGATGTGTTGACCGAGATCGTGTTGAGATGCTGCAGCCGGCGCGAGATATCCTCGCGCCGGTCGGGGCAGATGGTGAGGGCGCGCGTGTAGGCTTCCACCGCGGCAGTGATCATGCTGGTGGCGCCCGCGCCCGAGACGGCCAGCGCATCGTGCCGGGCGGCGCCCAGGTCGAACCACGCGTGAGAGGAAGGATTGAGATGCACCGCCTGCTCGTACGCTTCGATGGCATCTTCGCGCTCCCCCTGAGCCAGGTACAAGTCGCCCACCGAGCGCCATGCCTTGTCCGAGGTCGGCTCGAGCGTGATCGCGTGCCGCAGGCAGTCGTACGCGGCATCGAGCTCGCGATGGTCGAGAAGGCACGCGCCAAGCATGTGCCAGTTCGGAGCGTCCATCGGCTCCGTCTCGAGCGCGCGCTTGAGGCAGAGCAGTGGCGACTGCGCCTGTGCCTCTGCGGGGTTGAGGATGCCTAGAAGGGGTGGTTGGTCGAGCGCAAACTTGTGGCACACCCAGCCCAGCTGACGGTAGACGCGAGCGACTTTGGCCTCCTCGTTGAGTTGCATGAGCCGGAGCACATGCACGTACGCTTGGCGCGCAAACTCGGGCGCGGGCGGCTCCATGGTCTCCTGCACCGAGCCGATGAGGAACCAGACGTCCGCCTGCGTGAGCGGCGGCGGCGGTGCATCGCAGATCGCCTGGAAGCACTCGAGAGCGCGGTGCGGGTTCTCTTGCGCTTTGTAGATGTGGCCGAGCCTGCGCCGTGGGCCGGCGCACAGACGCACAGAGTGAGTGAAAGAGGGAGGGCGGCAGGGAGAGGGACAGAGCCGGCGAGAGGCGACACAAGAAGTGAGCGTGCCGACGAGGCACCAAGCGTCAAGGGATCGACGAGGCACCGCGCGTGGGGGGAATGCTAGTCGGGGGGACAGGCTGAGCGCGCTTGCATGCGCTCTCGCAGCATGCGCTCTCTCAGTGAGTGGCTCGCGCTGTCTCGGGCGCGAAGACGCAGCTCGAGGGTCGCGTACCGGTACAGGATCTCGGAGCGCTTCTCAAATTCGGGCGCCGCCTGCAGCACCGAGCGCAGCGACTCCTCCGCCGCCGAGAAGCACTCGCTCTGCCCCACGCCCGGCAGCATCAGATTGGCGTAGCGCTCGTAGAGCAGGCCGATGCCGTACCAGAGGTTGGGATCATTGAGGGCGCCGAGGTGGAGGGAGGCCTCGTGGTAGGCGTCGTAGCACTTGCGCAGGCAGTCGAGCGTCATGTCGAGATCCTGGGTTCTCTGAGAGAGGGTGAGGTAGCAGTGGCCGATCGCTCCATACACCTCCCCCGTGGGTCCGTCGATGACCATGATACGATTGAGGTAGTCGACCGCGTCCTCGAAACGCTCCTGCATGCGGCTGATGCTCGCGAGCTGCAGTAGCGCGTGCACATTTCTGCTGTTTGTGAGGAGCACGTGGTTGTAGGCGTCGGCCGCTTTTGCCAGGTCGTTGCTCTGCTCCGCAAGAGTGGCCACCTGCAACCAAGCGATCTCGTTGGCGCGCGCGAGCTTGTCGCTATCCGACTGTTGCTGTCCGACATTCGCGCCCTCCAACACGCCCTCCGATTGCGGAGGCGCGCCCTCTCCCCCCTTCGAGAACATCGTCTCACACTCGAGTACGACCAGCTTGCATTGAGGATTTCGGGATGAAGGTCCGCAAAATGGACGCAACTTTCCCACAAACCAATGAACACGTGTCGATACTTCTCTTGATTTTTCGTAGAGGCTCAACCTCTTCTCGGTGCGCTCAAGAAGTCTTTCACACCCCCTTTCCGAAGTCTCCTCGGTCACACTCGGCAATCGTCCAACGCCGATGCAATGGCTCAGAGAGCAGCGTGCCCGAGGTTCTGAGGCGGTCGGTGAGGCGATCGCACTGAGGCGCTCGCACCATGCACAGCCCATCCCTACACAGAGCATCATGGTTCAGCGGCATCATCGCGACAGAGGCTATGGCGACGACGCGAGCGTGCCAGTGCAAAGCGCTGCACTCGAGACGGCTGTCGAGCGGACCCTCGCCGCGTTCCTCGAGCCATTTGCGCTGTCCGATCTCGGCGAGATCGTGCACAAGCTCCTTGGCGCCGGCTACACGTCGCCCAACGCGCTCCGCGCGCTCGATGAGGACGCGCTGAAAAAGATCAAGCTCCATGGCCGTGATGGCGATAAGATAATGCTCGCCGCCTGGCTCGACTCGGTCGGGCTCATACAGCACGGCAGCGACCTCGTCGCCGTGGGTCTCGACTCGCTCTTCGGCCTGGTATGCGCGAGCGATGAGAAGCTCAAGGCCGGCGGAGTCCGCACGATGGGCCACCGCCGGCAGCTGCAGCGTTACCTGCGCGAGGACGAGCAGGTGCAGGCGATGGTGGCGCGCGCACGCGAGGCGCAGGAGGCTGAGAGGGATCCCGGACGGAGGCAACTGCGCGGGATATACGCGGCCAGGACGGGCAGCGGGACCTCCGCCTCCATTGGCATGGGCGGCCTCTCCCCGCTCGAGCAGCACAATGCAGTTGTAGCGCAGCGCCTGCTCTCGCTGCCAGGCGCCAGTTCGGGCCCGCTGAGCGGTTTGGTGGGGGTCGTCACGCCGCGCGACGCATGGCACTCGCCTTGGCGCACGATGTCACACGCGTCCTTGAGCACCGGATCAGGCGAAGTAAAAGACTCTCATCCAGAGGTGTTGGGCCAACCCACATTCATCATAGGTGGCATGCGCATGTGGTAGTGGGGCCGCACACGGTTAGACACCGTCGAGAAAAGTGAGCTGCTGTGAAGAGTGTGCAAGTGTGAGCGGGGCGCAAAATTGGCCCGACGCCCTCGCCGGTAGCGGGGGTTGGAGCAGGTTGGAGCGGCCTTTATCTGCGCCTTAGGCTCCACGGCGGCGGCACTCGAGGGTGGTCAGGACCTGCGCTCCTCGCGGGATGGAGGAGGCGCTGTCCGCGTGCCGCAGCCTCTTCAACCGCTTTGCCCGCACTGATGGCGGTGGCGAGGCGCGCATTGCGCTCCAGCATGTCGGAGTGATCGTTCTCGCCCTTGAACGCCACTTTGTCGAGGACGAGCTGCGCGCCATACTAAGGCAGCTGGCCGCGCGCCCAGACGGCGCACTCAGCCTGACCGGGCTGTGCGAGGTCGTTTCGTATGTGATGAAGGGTGCGCCGCATACGCATGACTCGCTTACGCTCACCGCATCAGACGGCATCTCGCATGTCGTCAGCCTCTCCGACGTGGCGTCGGCCAACCTCAAGGCGCTCTACACGATGCACCCGACGTTCGACGAGCAGCGCTGCTGGCTGAATGAGACGGCTGCCATGCCCGAACACACGGTCGCCGAGGGCACCGGCCTGGAGGTTGCTGTGACGGACGTGGAGACGTCCTTCTTGATCCGCGCACGCGACTGGGTCCACCGGCCATGCGAGAGCGGCGGCGAGCTGTTTGAGGTGCGCGCGCGCGGCCCGGTGTTGATGTCTGCGGACGTGCTGGACCGTGGCGATGGCACGTACGAGGTGCGCTACATTCCCACAGTCTCGGGCAACTACGTCATGCACGTGACGCTCAACCGTGCGCCCATCAAGGGCTCACCATTCAACCTCATCGTCGACTCGGATGTGACGCGCCCCGAGAACTGCCATGCCGAGGGACTCGGGTTGAGCAGCAGCGAAGCGGGCAAGGCGGCGAGCTTCACTATTTACAAGCGCGACCGGCACGGCCAGCCGCGCACGCGCGGCGTCGACCACTTTTACGCCGACGTGCAAGGGCCAGGTAAGTGGGACTGCCGGATCCGAGACGAGCGCGACGGCAGCTACGTGGTCACTTACACGGCCAAGGCGGCTGGCACTTACCGGCTCGACGTGGGGCTCGCGCCCAACGTGGGGCCCATCGCGCAGTCACCATTTACCATCGTCGTCAAGCCGGGCCCCGCTGACCCGCGAACCACGGCGCTCGTGGCGCCGCCGCCCGCAACGGTGCTCTGTGGCCGTCCGTTCAAGCTGCAGCTGATCGCGCGTGATCGGTGGGGCAACCTGTGCGCGCACGATCGTCTCAGCGCGGACAGCAACGAGGTGCCCTCCGCCTTCATGACCCCCGACATGGGCCCTGATCGGCAGCGTGGCGCGCCACGCGACATTGCGATAGTCGAGCTTGTCGATTCGGCACATTATTCCCTTTCGCTCACGCCGACCACCCAGGGCAGGATCACGGTGCACGTGTGCTGGGCGGGCATGAACGTCAAAGGGTCACCCTTCACCATCAAGGCGCTCCCGGCACCGCCGCACGCGCCTTCGTACAAGCTGACCTCCAAGCCCAAGGTCTGGCCTACCGTCCCCGCCGGCGTGCGCTTCAAGGTGCGTATTCAGGCGCACGATCGCTTCGGCAACACCTTCACCACCGGCGCCTGCCCGCGCCCTTCCATCTGGCTACGCCGCGTGGGCAGCGCCGCGTCGCGCAGCAGTTCACCCGAGCGCGTGCGCACCGGAGCGCTCAATACGGCGCTCAGTACGCCCGCGACGGCCTCAGCGACGGCGTTGGGCGCCGCGTTGGGCGCCTCGGCGATCGCGGGGATGGCGATCACGCCGCCGCGGCTGCCACTCGCGCCGCCGCCGTTGACGACGAGCGCGACCAAGGGCGCAGCGAGCCTCGGCGCACGCGGCGGCGTCGGCGGCGTCGGCGGCGGTGGCGGCGGCGGCGGTGCGATAGCGCGCAGTCTGAGCGCGCGCCTGCAGGCGCAGCTGCAACGTGACTTTGGGGAGAAGCTGCCCGAGGACTGGCGCGAGATCCTCAAGGAGGTCGAGGCGCTCACAGCGACGCGCCACGGCAACGGCGCCGGTGGCGACGCTGGCGGTCGACCGTTAACATCTCCCGGCAAGATGCAATCTCCCGGCAAGATGCAGCTGCGCTTGGCCGGCGCCAGTGCAGCGAGCGCCAGCCCGCATGCGGCTGCGCCGTCGTCATCGACGCCGAAGCTTCGACGGAACGAGGACGGCAGCGCCATCGGCAGCCTTGCCTTCGCGCCGTCGCCGTCCGTGGGCGGCGCAGCGGGCGCGGGCGAGATGGCTCAGAGCAGCAGCGGCTGCAGCCACAGCCACCACAGCCTCCCGATCCCAGGTCCCGGTCCGATCGCCTCGGGGAGCAGCGCCCTCGCGGGCAGCACCCTCGCGGGCAGCAGCGGCAACGGCGGCGCGGACGACGGGGAGGGTGCGTACGTGCACTGCGAGGTGGTCGAGCTGGGCAACGGAGTCTACGAACTTACCGGTACGCCACTGCAGAGCGGGCACTACCACATGTGCATCCGACTCGCGCCGCTTGCGCCCTCGGCGGCCGACCCTGCTGGGCGCGGCGGTAGCGGCGCGCCCGCCGCGCGCGTGCAGGCAGCGAATGCGCCGGACCTGAGTGACCTGAGCGAGAGCGCAGTCGTCGAGACGGTCGAGCATGAGGCAGCGCGGGCCATCGCGCTCGAGGAGGCCGAGGGCGTCATCTCGGTCGTCAAGGTGGTTGCAGGCGCCACGTGGCCGCCTGCGTGCGCCCTGAGTGGCGAAGGCCTCGTCATCGGCTATGAGGGCGAGGAGACAGCGTATGAGGTGCAAGTCTACGACCGTTACGGCAACGCGGCGGCGTGCGGCGGCGAGCACTTCGAGCTGCGCGCGCACAAGCTTCTGCCAGGCGGCATGCGCCGCGTCACGCCGCTCCAGCACACGATCGACGACCAGCAGGACGGCACGTACATCGTGCGGTACACTCCGCCCCAGGCGGGTCGCTGGGAGCTGAGCCTTCTGCATCGGCCAGCCGCGGGCAGCGGCGCCATTGTGGAAGCGCCTTCTGCGGCGGATAAGTGGCGCGCGGCGATCGCGGCTGTTTCGCCGCCCAAGTCGCCTCAGAAAAAGGCCAGTGGCGGTGGGAACGCCGCTCTGGCCGAGGCGGCACAAGAGATGGCGACGGTGCTGGGCGGCCGCTCGTTCATGGTGGTCGTGCGGCCGGCGCTCGCGCGTCATCTGTCCGATGAGGAAGCCCGAACAGCCATGGAAGAGCATGCGCGCGCCGAGACGGCGCTCGCCTGTGAGGCCTTCGGCCCTGGCTTGGGGGCGTGCGTGGCGGGCGAGATGCGCTCGCTGACCGTGCGCATGCCGCCGCGCCCGCTGCGCTCGCCGCCGCGTCGCGTGATGCGCTATGAAGGGCAGGACGTGCTGGCCGGTGGCCATCAGGCGCGGCTCAGCTCGTGGTCGCAGGCCGAGCACACGGTGCTCGACCAGGCGCAGCTGGCGGTGAACGGCACGGTGGAGCGCAGCCCTGGCAGCGACCCAGCTTGGGTGCCCACGCCATTCGTGCTCAACGAGGTACGCGACAATGGCAACGGCACGTGGCACGTGGCGTACACTGCCGTGTGCGCGGGCACCTTGCGCCTCGGCATCGAGCTCGCCGGCGGCGGGCACATCAACGGCTCCCCATTCGCGGTGAATGTGGCCCCGGGCCCACACGTGCCCAAGAACGCGACCGTTACCGGCGCGGCGCTACGCGAGTGTGGCGTGGGCTTGGGCACATTTGTCGACGTGAACGCGCGCGACCACGTGGGCAATACAAGGCCGTTTGAGCCAGGCCTCTACTCGGCGCGCCTCGTGCGTATCTCGCGCGAGCTGCCGGTGACGTCCAAGGCGCGCCGCGGCGGCGCGGTGGGCGGCGCTGTGGGGAGCGCGGTGGAGCCGGCGCCCGCCGCAGATGCCGATCCCGACGGGAGTGGCGAGGAGTTGGGTACTGTGGACGTGGAGTTGGCCGAGGGCCCTGACGGCGGCTGCCGCGTGCACTTCACCCTTCTCGAGCCGGGCACCTACCTACTGCACGCCTCGACCGGAGGAGTGGCCGTTACCGGATCGCCCTTCAAGCTCTGCTGCGGTGCCGGGCCCGTGGAACTCAGCTGCTGCACGGTGCTCGAGGTGGGTATCGATGGCGAGCCGCTCCAGCGCGTGGCCTCGATAGGTGGAGGCCGGCTGTGGCTGCAGACGCGCGATTGCCTCGCGAACGCACGCACCGGCCCGCTCTCGCAGCCGCTTTGGTGCGAGCTGCGCGAGATTCCCTTGGGCGGTGCGGCGGGCGACGCATCGCCCATGATGATGCCGTGCGTGGTGTCCGACCTCGGCGATGGGCGTGTGGAAGCAACCTACCCGCCCAACACGCCCGTCGGCCTCCATGGCGTCTACATCGGCTTTGCTCGCTCCAGCGACGGCACGAGGCAGGAGCATTGCATCGGTCGGCTGCGCATGGACCCAGCCATCCGCTTTGGCGACGAATCGCTCGTCTCGGCGCCATCGGTGATCCGCGTCAAGCCGGGCGTGCTCTTCGATGTCCTCGTCTCGTCTGTAGACGAAGCGGGGCGTCCGTCAGAGCGCACCAACGGCCCTCTCAAGGCGCAGCTGTCGACGGGCCCCGCGCCCGTCGCGCTCGAGGTCTCCGACGCGGGCGGCGGGTCATACCGTGTGGCGACGGCCGTGCA
>Ga0209550_10003161_pt1 | contig 15713 bp, 15 predicted proteins | sample LauGreSuBDMM15SN_2_FD_187567 | JGI IMG/M metagenome (GOLD analysis project Ga0209550, IMG submission 187567) | Freshwater lake microbial communities from Lake Michigan, USA - Su13.BD.MM15.SN (SPAdes) (version 5) | ecosystem: Environmental > Aquatic > Freshwater > Lake | place: Lake Michigan...
TATTTCTTGGCCACATGAAAATTCTGACTCACTCATCCTATTAGAGCTTGCAATAGCATAGGCTTGGGCTTGCTCAGACAAAGATGTTGTTGGGGCCCTGCAGCCTTCTGAAACAAACGAGTCTAATAGTTCTGAATCCCATGAAGTAAAGGCATGAAAGCCCCTTTTCTGCTTAGCATGAGATGAATATTCATCCACTAAAATATCGGTAATTGATAATTCAAACCCACCTTTATATTCAGCATTCGATAATTTTGCGCTTACTGTTTCTATAAAAGCAGAGATCCTAGCTGATTTATAAAAAGCAGAAGATGCTGCTAGTATATCTATTTGACTTGTAAGATAGACTCTAGCTTCACTAGGATTTGTGATATTTAAACTATTATATTCTACTACAAAATGCGAATTAAAATATTCAACAAATGTTGTATATACATCATTTCTGATAATTTTCAATAAACTTAGCTCTAATGCCGAACTTGAAACAGATGATTCAGTAAATATTGCATCGTCTTCTTCTAATGGAAAACGAAATCCCTCTTGTAACGACATATTATACCTCTCATTTAAGTTGTAACCATAATTAAATTATACTCTGATACTCAATGCATAACTATTAATTTTTAACAATTAATTAAAATTCCATACGGCTGTGCTATGAATACTAAATAAACACAAAAATTATCGCATAATGCAATAACGCCGCAAGAAATCCAGCAACTATATCGTCTAAAACAACCCCAAGCCCACTATGCATATTTTTATCTATCCATCCTATTGGCCATGGCTTAATTATATCAAATGCTCTAAATAGTACAAATGGAAGAATAAAATAGCATATCAAATCTAGCAAGAATGGATCAAATTTATTCTTTAAATCAGAATTATATACAAAAGCTACTGAGAAAAATGTTAAAGCCGAAGTAAGCATTTGTCCTACTACTTCATCAATTACTATCTCTTTAGGGTCCATTTTTCTAGTTTGGTTCATATAATAATTACTTGCAATAACACCAATAATAGATAAAATTACAACTGCAATTAATAAAAACAGTACTAGAGTCACAAATTCACGTTGCCCGTCGGAAAAACCTGCTATTGGTAATAAAAATCCTGATCTCAAGATAAATATTGTCAATAAATAATTGATAGGAAAGGCAAGTAATGAGCCAAAAGTACCTGGGGCATATTTTATATTGCCTATAAAAAAACAAGTGACAATTAGTTTAGAAGCAATATTTTGAAAGCTGTTGATATAATTAGGCATGTTTTTACTCTTAAATTGATTTGATATGAATTATTATACTAAAAATAATAGAGATAAAGCACAAACTGCAATTGCGGTTGGATATGACCCATTGCAAGATGTAGCGCCTAGAATTCTTGCAACAGGTAAAGGTTCTATTGCAGAAAAAATTCTTGAAATAGCCAGCCAAGAAAATATACCTGTACATCAGGATGAGCAATTGGCTGAAATACTAAGTTTGCTAGAGCTTAATAGACTAATACCTATAGAAGCATATGCCGCGATAGCAAAAATACTAACTCATATATATAGATATAAAGGATAAAATGCCCCATACCACAGACCCAACTCCTCCAGTACGTGACGAGGAACAAGAAAAATTTGCAGCTCTGATTGAAGCATTGTCAATAGATACGTTAGAGGCTATGAAAGCTGGAGATATTAATGTAGATATCGAACCATTAATGAATGCAGTAGAAGCCTATTCTTCATTTCCTCAATATAACAAAATCGCAGTAGAAAGATGGAAAAATAGATTGGCGGAAATAACAGATTTATTGCAAGAACAATATAAAAAGGTTCAAGAAGAAATAAAAACCCTAACTGACAATAACCCCAAATTAGCTGCCTATACTAAAAATACAGAAATCGAAGAATGAATATGGTGATCATTAAAGCAGTTGCAGGATTAGCTTTTGTTATAGGATTGCTATATTTAATTCTTAAGTTGGTCCAGAAATATGGAAAATCCAGTATATATAAAATAAATAATAGCGATAAAATTAATATTACTGGCATATCATATATTGATGATAGTACGAAAATTATATGCGCTGTACATGGTCCATCAAAATATGTATTTGTGGTAGGTAGAAATACTAGCTTATTATTAGATAAATATGAAAATTATGAAAAACAATAATCTAAGATTAGCTTTACTATTATTAGCAGTCGTATTGCCTTTAGATGTTTGGGCCGTAAATGGTTCATTAGCAGGAGAAATTGACGATCTTTTTAGCCGCGGGTCACTAACTGGCCGCGTAATGCAAACATTTTTATTAATTACTGTTTTAGGAATAGCCCCAAGCATTTTAATTATGGTTACTCCTTTTGTAAGGCTTGCTATAGTATTTTCTATGCTAAGATCTGCTCTTGGATTGCAGCAAAGCCCTCCAAATCAAGTTATAATAAGTCTTGCTTTATTTCTAACATTTTTTATTATGTCCCCTACTTTAGAAGAAGCGTACCACAAAGGTCTAAAGCCTATGATAGACGAAAAAATCTCTGAAGAAGATGCTATCCCTAAAATAGTCCAACCATTTAGAGAATTTATGGTGCATAATACTCGTACCAAAGATATAGATTTATTTATCGCAATAGCAAAAGAAGATCCGAAGCAAAAATTGGAAGACCTCCCTCTAAAGATCGTGATACCATCTTTTATGATTAGTGAGCTTAGACGTGGTTTTGAAATAGGGTTTTTAATTTTTCTACCATTCCTTATAATAGATATTGTAGTATCGTCAGTACTGATGGCGATGGGTATGATGATGATGCCACCTGTTATGGTGGCCCTTCCTTTTAAGATAATATTTTTTGTAGTAATAGATGGGTGGTATTTGCTAGCAGGTAGTTTAGTAAGAAGCTTTACGGGGTAATCGTGGCAGTAATAGGAATAACTGGTTCTATAGCATCTGGTAAAACTGCTTTGTTAGAATATCTAGAAAATTCTAAATACCCTACTTTCAGCTGTGATCAATATGTAAAAACATTATATAGAGATGAGAACGTCGTTCAAAAAATTATCAAGAACTTCCCTGAATTTGAGTTACTTAACAAAAATTCTTTAGCAAAGATTATATATTCCGACTCGGTAAAACGCCAAAGACTGGAAAAAATACTCCATCCTTTAGTGGCTAAGGGGCTAGAAGAATTTTTAGCCAATAATTATGCCACACACCAAGTATCATTGGAGCAAAAGTTAGGATCCAGAAGCAAGTCTGCCCCCCATCTTTTCCTAGAAATCCCTCTCCTATTTGAAGCAGGCTGGGAGAAATATTGCGATTATATAATAACTTTATGCTGTCCAAAAGAAATACGGCTCCAAAGAGGATTAGAGCGCGGATTAAGCAAAGAAATGTTTGACGCCATAGATAAAACTCAAATGCACGAAGAATTAAAGGTACAAAAATCTCATTTTATTATCAATACAAATGTAAATTGGGAAGAAGAAATAACTGAATTTGAAAGAGTTATGGATACAATATGCAAAGCACCCCGAGAAACTGTTGTTTCAAACTCCTCGTGATGATAACATTCTAAGTATTGATTGATATATTTTGACAATAATGCTACCATCCTGACAAGAAACATAACAATAATGTCAATATATATTATGAGTCAACAGAGCAGTAAAGCGTCTAAAATTGCATCAAATATTTTAGCTACAGGCATGGGATTGATTGCAGGTGGCCCCGTTGGAGCAATTGTCGCATTTAGCACCCATTTAGCAGAAACAAAGCTGCAACACACAAGTCATACCCTTACTAGGGCAACAATATTGACTGGATTATTGACTAGCGCTGCAGTTGTATTCACTGGCCCTATAGGTATAGCTAGCACTGCATTGGTTGGAGTTGCTGCGGCTGGTATGGCTTATGCGACCAAAGATTTTTTGGATGTTAGCAAAAAGGTCGACCAGCTTTCAGGTAATATTAGCAATATATACAAAACCTATGCATCAGAACATCCAGCAGAGGCGGCTATGCTCATTGAAAGCCCCAGTAATGCCATCAAGGCAATTATAGACAATCCATTTGCAAGAAATATCGCTTCTCAACAGGCTTTAAACATATTAAAACTTGGTACAAATTTAGCATCTTTTTATGTTTTGGGCACTTATGCTAAAGGAGATTTTGTAATTACTTTTCTATCTAGTGGATATGATAACAATAAGACAGCATATTATGCTGCTATGGAGTGTGCGGGAGTTCTTACTATATTAACACTTCAATCCTTCTTAGACACAAAAATAAGCAATATGCAAGCAGGTTTCACAAGAGAGTTGAAGTCTGAGGTTGAAAAAGCAGCTATCACTATGGTAACCGATGATTCTTCGGTTAATAAAATAATAGCAATTGAAGGTGGGGCTAATACTTTGCAGCATATTCCTTATGTACTTGCAAATCAAATGGGTTTGGTATCATCAGATTTGACTGGTTTTATAGAGAGAGTAATCAATCAACTAACGGCTTTGGGCATTGTTGTAGCTGCAGCTCCTTTGCTTATACCATGCAATTTTGTTGTAGCTCAGGCGAGTTTTGCGCTAAATAAAAAAATCAATGAACAAAAGAGTAAATTTCAGACCCAGAAAGATAAACTAGCATCTGATTTATTATTGATGAAATCTCATCTATCATCAAATGTAATAAATATTTTTACAAGTAATCTTGGTAAGTTTGAGGGTGAAGCAATTAAGGATCTAATGGCAAGAGAATCTGAACTTGGCAGACTTGAGCAAGAGGAATTAAATTCTCAAGCAATGCAAAGAATATGGATTGCAAATGCTGAAAAACTATGCAATATATTAGGCTTTTTAGCATCTTTTTATACTTCTAAGCTAACTCCTTCACAATTACCATTGCTACAGCATCAAATCGCAGAGGTAAATACACTTCTTTCAGGGGGTGGTATGTTTACCATTACATACGCAAATGAGAACGGTGTAAAACTTGCTATGGAGGCACTTGATTCTGATTTGCCACAAGTAGTCAATATTTCTACAAATTCAGCTGGGAGGTTTAATTTTAAAGATTTCAAATTGTTTATAGGTGATGAAGAGAGAATTCATATAAATGGTTCAGTATCGCCAGGGCAGCATATTGTTCTTAAAGGAGATTCTGGCCTTGGAAAATCTACTATGATCAAAGCATTGCTTGGTCAAAAATCACCTATTACTCGTACAGAAGGGGTCGTAGAAATACCAGAAACATCCAATGGAAAAAATCCAATATTATTAGTAAGTCAGGATGTAGTTTTAGTACCAACCAGAAGTTTGTTTGAAAATCTTGTATGTAAAAACAAATCCAGTATTGATCCAGCAGAAATTCTCGCTACAAAAGCTAGAATAATAAGTCTTCTTGATGAAATGCTTTTCAATCAAGTTGGGGATTTGGAGGATTTACTTGAAAATAATGATCTGAGCTTGTTATCTGGGGGTCAAAAAAAGAAAATAGCATTAGTCAGAGCAATATTGCAAGACCCTAAGCTACTAATTCTTGATGAAACTTTTGCAGGAATGGATCATGATAGTCTTAGAGCTGCTTGTAGAGTTTTATCTAAATACTTACCTGAAGCAATCATAGTAACTGTTGATCACGATGGTGAATCTAATACCGTAGGTTTTTATCATGGAATTCTTGATTTAAATCACAAACCAGCTAAATTTGTTGGATTTTCAACACCAAGCTTAGAAATAGCAGAAGAAGTTGCCCCTAATACCTCTTCTGAGATTAATATTATTGGAGAACCTGGTGTAAAGCTCAAAATTTCACCAGGTTCAAAGATTTGCACCAAAACAATGAACGCAAACGGCAGATCTTTCTTTTTTGGAATAGAAGATAATTATTTGATAGTGGAAACTTCTGATAATGCTGGAGCGGAGTATCATCTACATCTAGGAACAGATATTAACATAATGCCAGGCCAATGTATCTCAAATATCACAAGTGCACCTGATTGTTTTTTTGAAGTCCATATACATGATGGATTACATCTTGTAGGGGTAGCAGCAGGATAGTAAACAAAGAGATAAAATTACTATGAAATAGTATGAAATGCAGCATATGCTTTCAATTAATCTCCTGTCAACACATTGTAGCAGCCACGCATTTTGCCATAGTAATAGAATTTCTCGAAATAGGATCAGTCATATAAAAATTACATTCAATCTTTTCAAACGGCTTATTTAATGTTCTCGATTTAGATTTTTTAAAATTAGGAGCTGGATTTTCTGTAATATTCCCAATATTTTTTACAGCAGGAACTATTGAAGCAATCTCATTTCTTGTGTCTTTTAAACTCCTTGAAACTTCAAATCCTAGTTCTATCATGATATTAGTCAAAATTTCTCTATCATCCTTAGCTTGCCCTGGGGCCTGAACAGCTATATGGCCAGTTTGAGCCCTTCCTTCTAAGTTAATATATATCCCATCTTTTTCTGTATAAGCACATCCAGGCAAAATTATATCCGCTCTACTTGCGCCTTTATCCCCATGATGGCCTTGATATATAACGAATACATCGTCTGATTCAGGAATATCTATCTCATCAGCGCCTAACAAATAAATACATTTCATTTTTGAAACCATATCTAATGCAGGCATTTTATCATTAGTGAAACCTATATCCAATGCAGCTACTGTGGATGCATGATTATGCAATACATTAAAGATTGAGTTGTATTTCTTTGAAATTTCAAAAGCAGCTTCCATAATTGCGTATCCATCCTTATGACCGTATGCTTCATCACCTACAATAATAATTGGGTTTTTGGCTTTTTTTAGCTCTGTTACAAATGGATGTTTGCCAGATAAAATATCTTCTAAAATAGCAGAATTCGTACCGAGGTCTGTGATTTTATAATTTTGTGGATATAGATCCCCAACCCTTCCCACAATCATCTTTTTCTTCCTAACCATTCTTCCTATGCGACTACCAAGCAAAGGAGCATTAATTCGTGGGTTTGCTCCTATCAGCAGACATAGATCAGATTGTTCAATATTGGAAATTGTGCTGTTAAACAGATAGTTACCTCTAGAACTTGTGTCAAATTTATATCCAAATTGATTGAAATCAACATTATTAGAATTAAGATTATTCATAAGTTTTTTAAGTAAAAACATGGATTCCATATCTACCAATGTACCAGCGATAGCTCCAATTTTAGACGCCTCACACTCAGATAATGCTTTCACCACAGCAGCAATAGCTTCGCTCCAAGATGCTGGCATTAATTTACCATTTTTTTTCACATATGGCCTATCTAACCTTTGATTTTTCAGCCCATCACAAGCAAAACGAGTTTTATCCGAAATCCATTCTTCATTAACATCTTCATTCATAGAAGGAAGGATTCTTATCACCTCTAACCCTCTACTATCAACTAAAATATTAGAACCCATTGCATCCATAACGTCTATAGAAGGTGTAGATTTAAGCTCCCAACTCCGGGCCATAAAGGCCGCTGGTTTATTAGTAAGCGCACCTACTGGACATAAATCTATTATATTAGCAGATAATTCAGACTGCAGATTCCGCTCCAAATATGTAGTTACTTCCATGTGTTCACCACGCCCTATAGAACCTATTTCTTCTACTCCAGCAATATCAGTTGCAAAACGGACACATCTCATACAATGTATACACCTTGTCATTTGTGTTTTCACAAGGGGCCCCATATCCTTATCAACTACAGCTCTTTTATCCTCATGAAATCGACTTTTACCTCCACCATATTTAAAAGCCTGATCTTGAAGATCACACTCTCCCCCTTGATCACAAATAGGACAATCAAGTGGATGATTTATAAGCAGAAACTCCATTACGCCTTCACGAGCTTTCTTTACAGCAGGAGTATTAGTATATACAACCATACCATCCATTACAGGCATAGCACAGGAAGCTACTGGCTTTGGCACTTTCTCTACTTCTACCAAACACATACGACAGTTACCTGCTATGGCTAGCTTTTCGTGATAGCAAAAATGTGGAATTTCAGTACCTATTGTTTTACAAGCTTGGATTATCGTAATTCCGTCTTCTACTTCTACTTCTTTGTTATCAATAGTGATTTTGGCCATATTTTTTTATTTTTATTTTGATGATATTGTTTTATCGATGCGTAGACTTCCTATGTGTAATTAGTACATGGACTCCTTTAGCCTCATTCCAGCTTCCACAGGAATCAAACCAAAAGAGCCTACGCTGCAATCCAATAAAATATATTAATTTATATTATGGCGCAATAGTATCATAAAATCTATTCAATATCTTTTTTGATAATCGATTTTTATGAATTACTATGAATCGTGTGATGTTATAACTCTTACAGTAATATATCGCTATATAAAAAAATGTTGCAGTCTTCTGGATTTCAGCTTTTAGCTAAGAATTACTCCGCAGGCTTTTTTTGTGTTACCCTCTAGGAATTCGCTAATCCGAAACCGAATTAGCTAACTTTTACAAGGATGACACTATCTCTTGACAAATCCCATATAAATACATAAATTCTACTACAGTTAACTATGAGGCTACAAAATGACTAAATCAAAATACAAGTCTGTGCTACTGAAAATTTCTGGCGAGGCTTTGATGGGAGATAAACAGTTTGGTCATGATTACAGTGTTATTAAACGTATTGCTGAAGATATAAAAGAAGTTCAGGATATGGGGATACAGGTATGTGTAGTCGTTGGTGGGGGTAATATATTTCGTGGTACTCAAGGAGAGGCTTTAGGCATGGAAAGAGCTGCTGCTGATTATATGGGAATGCTTGGTACAGTAATAAATGCATTAGCTCTTCAAAATATAATGGAAAGTATGAGCATATATACAAGAGTTCTTTCAGCAATACCAATGATTAGCATCTGTGAAACATATGTTAGACGTAAGGCAAAAAGACATATGGAAAAAGGTCGAGTAGTAATATTTGCGGGCGGTACAGGAAATCCTTTTTTTACCACTGACTTTCCTGCCGTTCTAAGAGCTATAGAAATGAATTGTGATTTACTACTTAAGGGAACACAAGTAGACGGTGTATATTCAGCAGACCCTATGACTAACCCAGAAGCTATTAGATTTGGCGATATTACATATACAGAAATGTTAAAAAACAACTTAAATGTTATGGATATGGCAGCTATAGCTTTAGCTCGTGAAAACAACCTACCTATAAAGGTATTTTCTATAAAAAACAAAGGCGAATTTGCAAAAGTTCTGAAAAGCGAAGGAAAATATACTAAAATTCAAGGAGATTAATTATGGACAGAAAATCATTGATTAACGACTTAACAACTCGTATGGATGGAGCATTAAAAGTTCTAGACAATGAACTAAAAGGCTTACGCACAGGAAGAGCTTCTGCTCATTTACTAGACCCTGTAATAGTCGAAGCATATGGCGATAAAATGTCTATATCGCAGTTAGGCACTATTAGCACTCCAGACGCTCGTACTATAAGTGTACAGGTTTGGGACAAATCAATGGTCAAAACTGTAGAAAAAGCAATCGCAGATGCCAACCTTGGGGTAAACACATCTACCGATGGCCAAATAATTAGGTTGCCTATACCACCACTTAGTGAAGAACGAAGAAAAGACCTAGTAAAACTTGCACATAAATATGGTGAAAATTCAAAAATTGCTATTCGTAATATACGTAGAGATGGTATGGATTCAGGAAAAAAATTAGAGAAAGATGGAGAGGTTTCTGAAGATGAATTGAAAAAAATTGAAGAGGAAATACAAAAGCTAACAGATAATTTTGTAAACAAAATCGATGAACAAATAAAAATAAAAGAGCAGGAAATACTAAATATATAGCGAGAGAAAATTTTTCTGCTATATTTTCCTCTTATAGAGATATTTTAACAAAAAACAAAAGGGAAACCATGAAAAAACTAACCACTTTATTACTATCTGCAACACTTTTATCATCACAAATGACCTTTGCTGATGATGCAATATTAGCCACTTACAAAGATGGAGAAATCAAAGAATCTTCTGTAATGTCTCAATTTAAAGACGCTCTTCAATCTCAACCCACTTTAAAAGACAAGAAATTTTCTGAACTTGATAAGAATATGCAAGAAGCTTTGTTGCGTGGATATATCAATTCAAAATTACTTGAAAAAGAAGCAGCTAGTTCAAATATCGAAAATTCTAAAGAGTTTCAAGAAAAACTTTCTAATATAAAAAAGCAATTAGTTCAGCAAGAAATTATAGATCACTATCTAAAAACAGCAGTGAATGACAAGATGATAGAAGAAGAATATAAAAAAATAATCGAAACATTAAAAGGCAAAGAAGAAATCAAAGTAAGCCATATTTTAGTTGAAACAGAAGAAACCGCTAAGGAAGTTAAAAAACAACTTAATAAAGGCTCTAAATTTGCTGATATTGCTCAAAAATATTCAACAGACCAATCAAGCAAAGCCTCAGGTGGTACCCTTGGTTACGTAATGCAAGGTCAATTAGTACCTGATTTTGAGAAAAAAGCTTTCTCAATGAAAACAGGCGAAATTTCTGATCCTGTAAAAACTCAATTTGGATGGCATATTATAAAGCTTGAAGATAAACGTAAGGCTACAATACCAACAAAAGATGAAGCAAAAGACACTATACTAAACAAATTGAATCGTGAAGCTATGGAAAAATTCTTTGCAGAATTAAGCAAAAAATCTGACGTTAAAGTAAATATTTAATTTTAGCTGTTATTTCTTTTTGGTGTCATCGGTACGCCTCTGTGTCATTCCTGTGGCCGTGGGGATCCAGTATTAATAAATTTCTGGATTCCTGCCTACTGGAATGACCCCAACTAACCTTCTGCATTAAAAGCAAATAGCTTTTTTTCTTCATTTGTAGATTTTTGCTCAACCTCAGAATCAAAAAAGGATAATGATAACACTTGATCTTTTAGACTCTGAGTCATAATATGCATTTCTCTTAAAGATTCACTAGTAAGAGCTGGCTGACTTGATGCCATGGCCAATTTTTTAATTGCTAACTTAGACATTTCATTTGCAAGATCTAAAGGAGTCTTACCTTGTCCATTTAAAGCATTTACATCCATTTGCAAAGATTCTTTATTATATCTTTCAATATATTTTTGCACTGCCTCAATAATTGCTTGATGGCCATTTTGAGCAGCTAAATGTAAACAATTATTTTGAGATTTATCTAGGGAATTGAATATACTACCCTTTGATTGTTCTAGTAATTTATAAAAAACTTCTACATAACCTTCAGATGCGGCTGTTAGAAAAGCGGATATTTTATTACTCTGTAGCATGATATAACTCGCATGTTATTTTGCCGTGCATAGAAACTATAGCATATATTAACAAATTAGTTAATAATAAGCTTTTCCTTCCTATTGATAAACAAAAACAGAGTTATTTTTACCACTTATAGATAATATCAAGTATAGTTTTTCTATTTTTAAAAATGTATAGCTTTATTATATGCCGATAAAACAGACTCATGCATCATTTCTGATAAAGTTGGATGAGCAAATATAGTATGCATTAAATCCTCTTCAGTAGTTTCCAGATTTTTGGCTATTACAAAACCTTGAATTAATTCCGTTACTTCACTACCTATCATATGAGCACCTAATAATTCGCCAGTTTTAGCATCAAAAATAGTCTTTATTAGCCCTTCTGGTTCGCCTAAAGCAATAGCTTTCCCGTTAGCTAAAAATGGAAAACGTCCAATTTTTAACTCATATCCAGCAGTTTTTGCAGCTTCCTCAGTAAGACCTACACTTGCGATTTGTGGATGTGAATATACACAACCAGGAATATTATTACGTTTAATTGGGTATGTTTTTAAACCAGAAATATGCTCCACCACTAGAATAGCTTCATGACTTGCTTTATGAGCAAGCCAAGGACTACCCGCTACATCACCAATAGCGTATATATTAGGCTCATCAGTTGCTGCAAATTGGTTTGTTACAATATGCCCTCTATCTAGTTTGACTTTAGTTTTTTCTAGGCCTAAATTTTCTGTATTAGCTATAATACCTACCGCCATAATGATTCTATCAGCTTTTATATCATATTTTTTACCAGCCACATCTACAGCCAAAGATATACTATCTTTATCTTTTGTAAGCTTCTCTAATTTTACACCAGTCAAAAATTTTATCCCCTGTTTTTCAAATGATTTTTGAGCGAGAGTAGAAATTTCTTTATCCTCAACTGGTAAAATCCTATCTAAAGCTTCTATTACAGTTACTTCTGCTCCAAGAGTGCTATAGAATGAAGCAAATTCAATCCCTATAGCCCCTGACCCAACAATAATAAGAGATTTGGGCATAAAGTCTGGTACCATAGCTTCTTTATATGTCCAAACTAATCTACCATCAGCTTCATAAGATGGCAAAGATTTGGCTCTTGCACCTGTAGCAATAATAATATTTTTTGCTGTAATAGTAGAAATACTTTGTGCAGTGTTTATTTCTATTTTGTTTTGAGATAAAAGCCTTGCTACTCCTGATAAAACTGTCACTTTATTCTTTTTCAATAAGCCACTCACACCATTAGATAACTGCGCTGAAACATTTCTAGATCGATTTATAATTTTTTGAATATCGAATTTGACATTTTTTACCTCTATACCAAATTCTTCTGCTTTATTTATCAATCTAAAAGCCTCTGCGCTTTTAAGTAAGGCTTTAGTAGGAATACAACCCCAATTGAGGCACACACCACCTAAATGCTCTTTCTCTATTAGTACAGTTTTTTTTCCTAATTGAGCAGCTCTTATAGCAGCAACATAGCCCCCAGGACCACCACCAATTACAGCTATATCATATTGTTCTATAGTCATATTTCACCCTATTTTCCTATACAAAAATTTTTAAAAATCTCACCTAGTATATCTTCTACTTCTATAGCTCCAGTCAACAAACTTAAATGCCTTGCAGCAATTCGTATATCCTCTGCGGCCAACACCAAATCCCCTCTCAAATCACAGGCTTCTAAAGCATTATTTGCCTGAGATATCTGATTTCTATGTCTTTCTCTTGTAATCATAGCATGATTGCCAATTCCAGCTAAATTTTCAGCTTTCTCTATAATTGCTTTAAGCAAACCATCAATATTATAACCCGTTTTAAGAGATATAGATACTATCTCATACCCTTCTATTTTGTGATTTGAATCTAGATGATGTAGATCATGTTTATTGGCTACAATTATACTATTTTTATCTAAAAGAGCTAATAATGTTTTTGGAAACTGATCAATATACCTTATATCTACTATAACAAGTTTTATATCTGCATTTTGAGCTAATCTAATAGCTCTCTCTACGCCTTCTTTTTCTATTACATCATCAGTCTCTCTAACTCCAGCTGTGTCAGCAAGTATGATTGGGTAGCCACCTATATCTAAATGTGTTTCTATAACATCGCGTGTCGTGCCCGCGATATCAGATATTATTGCAACATCACGTTTTGCAAGATAATTCATCAAACTCGATTTTCCTACATTTGGCTCTCCTAGTACAGCCATAATAATACCGTTTCTTAAACGCTCCCCACGTCTATTATCTTCAAGCATAGATTTTAAAGATTGATTTAAATTATCAATCATAGATATTGAATTGTCTAATACTTCTTCAGGTATATTTTCATCTGGAAAATCTATATATACTTCAATTAACGCAAGTATTTTTAAAAGCTGTTCACGCCATTTTGTGCAGATTCTTTCAAATTCTCCACTCATATGAAGCATTGCGTGGCGATGCTGCGCGACTGTTTCTGCCTCTATTAAATCTGCTAACCCTTCAGCAGCCGTTAGATCCATTTTACCATTTAAAAAGGCTCTTTTACTAAACTCACCTGGCTCTGCAAGTCTAATTTTATAAGAAAAAAGCACCTGTACTAGAAGCCTCATGACTGCAACACTACCATGAGTGTGCAATTCTACTACGTCTTCCCCTGTAAAACTATATGGTCCACGAAAATAAACAACCATAGCATGATCAATTTTACTATCACCATTCCAAAGATCACATAAATAAAACTTATGAGAGTCAAAATTTTTCTTTTTTGTAAGTTTTTGTAAAATAGCTAGAGACTCTGCTCCTGATATACGCATTATCGCAACACCAGCTTTACCATGAGCTGTAGCTTGAGCAAATATTGTCTCTCTAGTAATGCTGGTTGGTAGTTTCATAATAAGTATTATTTGGGCATTATATTATTTTGGTGTCATTCCTCCGGAAGCTTGGATCCAGGATTAATAACACACGTAGCCTAAGATCCAATATTTCTGGTAGCCGAAGGAAGACGCAACTTCATACCATCCAGCTCTTCAGAAATGATAATTTGACAACCAAGTCTTGAAGTATGAGTCAAACCAAAAGCTAAATCCAACATATCTTCTTCTGCCTCAACAGGTGATTCAAGCATGTCATAATATTTTTTATCTACTATCACATGACATGTAGCACAAGCTAGAGACCCACCACATGCACCTTCAATATCTATATTATTTTTATGAGCAATCTCTAGAACTGAAAGACCTACAGGTGCTTCTACTTCTAATTCCTCAAGATCTGATATTTCAAAAATTATTTTTGGCATTTTATTTACTTATCAATATTGTTTTTCCACTAACTAACAGAATTTTGTCAGAAATTGCTACGAAACTTAAATTCTTTCCTAAATTTTTCTGTTCCAAAATTACTCCATCTTGAGCAGAAAGATAGTATATATTTCCTTTAGATGTATATAAAGTCAACAAGTCATTCATTAAAATACTACTTACAAAATCTATTGTTTTAGATTTTGTACGATCATACGTAGGTTTAAATGGCTTTGGAGCTTTTGCTTTCCTCTTCTCGTCAATTGACCTCTTTATTTCCGCCCAGCGCCTTTTGACAGGATTTGGAGAATAAAGATTATGATCTTCTACTTCTAGAGCATCCAACCTTTTCTGTTCTTCGTATTTTTCTTTTGCTAAAGCTATTGCCTTTTGAGATTTCTTGATTTCACTTAAATCGTCTATAATATCAGTAACCCATATTACTTTACCGTCTAATTTATCTAAAGCAGCAGCTTGCCTTCCATTTGTAGTAATAAATATTGTATTACCTACATTATTAATGGTTTGAACATCTTCAATTGCTTTTTTCCAAACAATGCTACCTTTTTTCGTATCAAATTTATAAAATTGACCAAGACTATCTGCAAGGTATATATTATCACCTTCTAAAATAGGTCTTGTACTTACGTTAGTAGGCAGAAACCCTGGCATATGTTCGGTAGATGACAAATCATGTTGCCATAAAACTGCACCATTTGTCGGGTTTAACAAATATATTTGCCCTGAAGAATAGGTAACAAAAATTCTTCCCATAGAATCTATTTCAGGAGCAACCATACCGCCATATGTAAGAGTTTCTGGATTACCAGCATGATCCCAAATTATAGCTCCTGAATTTTTCTCTACTGCAAATAGCTGATTACCTAAAGTAAGCAATAATATCAAATTATTATGAACAACAGGATTAGTTATAATTACATCTGGAAATTTCTTGCTTATAATCTTACGACCATTATCAAGATTTATGATATCTAGCATTTGAGTGCCATTGGTAATATAAAGTTTGCCATCACTATGGATTATACCACCACCAAAAACTTTATTCCTATGCTTAGCACTTTGTATATATAT
>Ga0209550_10003164_pt1 | contig 15710 bp, 14 predicted proteins | sample LauGreSuBDMM15SN_2_FD_187567 | JGI IMG/M metagenome (GOLD analysis project Ga0209550, IMG submission 187567) | Freshwater lake microbial communities from Lake Michigan, USA - Su13.BD.MM15.SN (SPAdes) (version 5) | ecosystem: Environmental > Aquatic > Freshwater > Lake | place: Lake Michigan...
ATTGTTTTGCAAAGTTCTTATGCTCTGCCGAATACAACCAAGCGGTTCGAATTACATAAGACCCAGTTGGGTAAGCACCTAAAACCAACTTCTCGCCATCACTTTTTGTTGAGCCATACGCCGACTGCGGATTTTGATCTGAATTCTCCGGCCAAGGTCTTGTTGCCTCTCCTGAAAATACATAGTCGGTTGAAATCTGAATAGACTTTGATCCAACTTCTTTAGCTGCAAGCGCAAGATACTGTGATCCAAGGGCATTTACAGCATGCGCACCTGATTGATTAATTTCCGCGCCGTCAACATCTGTCCACGCAGCAGCGTTCACAATGACACTAGGCTGAATCGAATTAATCATCGCATTGACTTCTGATTGCTTCGTTATATCAAGCTGCTGTGAATTTACTGAAATAAATTCGATACCGCGCGTTGTCAGCTCAACTTTTAGAGCCAATCCAAGTTGCCCAGAACCGCCAGCTATCAACCACTTCATAAATTAGCGGTTCTTGAGTGGCTTCCACCACGCTTCATTGTCTCGATACCACTGAATGGTTTCTTTTAAACCATCCTCAAATTTAACCTGGGGTTCATAACCCAATTCGCGATTGATCTTTGCCCAATCAACACTATATCGAAGGTCATGTCCTTTTCTATCTTCAACGTATTCAATTGAAGCTTCATCGGCGTGCATTGCTTCAAGGATAATTCTAGTAATTTCATTATTGGTTAGCTCGCGTCCACCGCCTATGTTGTAAACCTCGCCAGAGCGGCCATTCATCAAGACTGAATAGATTCCGCGGCAATGGTCATCAACATGAAGCCAGTCCCGTATGTTTTCACCTGTTCCATAAATTGGGACTTTTTTGCCTTCAATTAAATTTGTTATAAAAAGTGGAATTAATTTCTCTGGGAAATGATGTGTCCCGTAGTTGTTACTACAACGAGTAATCACGACATCCATGCCATGAGTGCTGTTGTAGGAACGAGCTAGCAGTTCCCCACTTGCTTTGCTTGCAGAATATGGAGAGTTCGGTTGAAGCGGCCAATCTTCAGTCCAAGAGCCGGATTCGATAGATCCGTAAACTTCATCGGTTGAAACTTGAAGAAAGCGTATGTCCTTACCTGAGGCCTTGATTGCATCAAGCAACACTTGAACGCCAATAATATTTGTTTGTACAAAGTCTTCTGCTCCGAATATTGAGCGATCTACATGTGATTCAGCTGCAAAATTTACAATTCCATCTACTAATCCCACTAAAGAATTCATAGATCGTGAATCACAGATATCACCTTGAATGAATTCAAAGTCAAATTCCTTCTTAATGGATGAAAGATTCGACCGAATTCCGGCATAGGTGAGTTTATCAAGAACTTTTACCGAAGTTATATCTGAAAAATAACCTTCAGATACGCGTCTAACAAAATTTGATCCGATGAATCCAGCGCCACCAGTCACTAGTAATTTCATTATGTTTCCGAAGCGATTAACTCTAAGTATTTACCATATCTTCCACCATTAAATGTATGTGCAAGCGTGAGAAGTTCTTCTCTAGAAATCCACCCAAGTTGAAAAGCTACTTCTTCTAAACATGCAAGCTTGGTTCCTTGTCGCTCTTCAATCGCCCTAACATAGGAAGTTGCGTCGTGCAAAGACGAAAATGTGCCAGTATCTAGCCAAACTGTTCCTCTAGGTAGAACAGTTACATTTAATTTACCTGATTCCAAATAGGCTTGATTTACGGATGTTATTTCTAATTCACCTCTTGCGCTTGGCTTTATAGATTTGGCAATTTCTACAACATCTTCATCGTAAAAATATAGACCAGGAACCGCAAATGAGGATTTCGGTTTCTTTGGTTTTTCCTCTAAAGAAACCACTTTGTTCGATTCATCAAATTCGACTATTCCATAGCGCTCAGGGTCAGAAACTTTATAGGCAAATATCTGTCCACCCTGTAAATCAGAATACTTCTGAAGCTGGGTTCCAAGCCCTACTCCATGAAAAATGTTGTCCCCTAATACCAGCGCACATTTACTGTTTCTTAAACTTTTCTCTGCAAGCAAAAATGCCTGCGCCAGACCATCTGGACTTGGTTGGGTGAGATATTCGAAATTAACGCCAAATCGACTTCCATCGCCAAGTAATCTTTGAAATGCACTCGCATCTTGGGGTGTTGTGATTATTGCGATCTCTTTAATTCCTGCCAACATCAGTGTAGAGATTGGGTAATAAATTAATGGCTTGTCGTAGACCGGCAGCAATTGCTTGCTTACTGCATGGGTAATGGGCCAGAGTCTGGTTCCTGAGCCGCCGGCAAGTACTATCCCTTTCACACCAAAAGGATAGTCTAAACATTTTCTCGCACCAAGATTTTCAGACGATTCATGACAAACTTACATCTTTTGCGGGTGTAGGCCATACACTCAGACCATGGAAGAGGCAGTTGACTCCGAAAAGGCAGGGAAGTACTGGGGGGAATTTCATAACAAGGTGAGACCTGCCTTATCCTGGTTAGAGTCCCCACATATCGTTGAGCGAGTAAACTTCCGTTTAACGGGGGATAAAGACGAGAACATATACCAAAAGTTTCACAGAACTTCTTCGCGCAAATTCACCAGGGCTTTAATGATCGGTTGTGGCGCTGGCGAATTAGAGAGAGATCTCTTAAAAATGGGCTTGTTCGAGTCATGCCTAGGTATCGATATCTCAAAGCTTTCGATTGAGAAGGCTAAAAATGATGCCACAGAAATGGGCATTGAAAACATCCAGTATCGTGTTTTCGACCTGGACCATGATAACTATGCAGAACTTGGGCAGTTTGATCTAATTATTATTCAAATGGTTGCTCATCATGTCAGTGACCTAAGATACTTCTTTAAAAATGTTAACGCTATGTTGAGAGATAATAAATCTAAAGTTTTAATGAATGAATATATCGGCCCAAACCGGTTTCAGCATGACGAAAAGACGCGTGCGATAATTAATTTTCTCTTGCGTTCGATTCCAGAAAAATATAAACTAAATCATTTAACGGATGGAATTTCACTTCGGGAGGAGTACCTCTTGACTCCAGTTAGTCATTTTTTGGCAAATGACCCTTCAGAAGCAATTAGATCTGAAGAGATTACGAAGTTCGCTAAGAAATATCTACGGATAAAGAACACTTTGCCCTATGGTGGCGCTATTAATCATATGCTCTTAACCGGAATCATTTCAAACTTTGATTTACATAACCCAGATGGTGAGCTTCTATCACTTCTAAGTAGTTTTGAAGAATTAATGGAAAGTCTCAATGTCATCACATCAGATTTTGCAGTAATTCTAGCTGATAAGAAATGACTTCGAGAAAATGCTTTTAGTTAGATTCCAAGTTGTGAACTGAGATAATCACTAAACTTATCGGGATTTTCAAGATAACTTCGATCTGCGAGTAATTCAAAGACAGAGTTTAAGTACTCGATCTCAATATCATAATCAATAAGATTTAGTGCAGCGGAATAGTTCACTTCCTCTTTTCTCGACATCAGAGAGCGAAGCAGTGTGTAAGAAAGTTCCCATTTTTGCCTCTTCGCATTTACCAAATTTCCGGTTCCCCGCTCATGAACTCGGTATTTCCATGTAGGAATATCAGAGTAACTACAACGGGCATTGAAACGGAATAATGCAGATAAGAGAAAATCTAGATCATGATTCATTTTAAGGTTTACAAATCTTAAACCATTTTCATAAAGATTACGGCTAAATGAAAAAGCGGAAGTGGAAACAGACCAGTTAAACTTGAAAAGGGAAGGTAGCAATCCATATTTGTTGATAATTAAATCTCCGCGGCTTACGTGGTCCTTTAATTTTTCAAAACGTTCTCCCTTGCCAAAAACTTCAGTTCTATGGACTACAAAATTTGAAATATTCTGGTCAAGAATCTCAAGAGCGTAGTCGAGATGATTTTCAAAAAAAACGTCATCATCATTAAGAATTGAAATGTAACGACCTTCTGCAAGGGATATTCCTATATTCAACGCGGCATGTGCACCTTTGTTAACTTGATTTATCACTCGAATATTTCTCATACCAGAAAAACCAGCAAGTATGGTTGCAGTATTGTCCGTTGATCCATCATTCACCAAAATAATTTCAGAATTCTTACCAATTGTAAGCACGCTATTTAGGGCTTCTGGTAAGAATTCGGCGTGATTATAAGTTGGAATTACCACTGAATGATCAATCATTGATTGCTATCCTTACGCTGGTTACGTGTGGAGTAGCAAGTCGGTTGAATAATCGATCAATATATTGCGATGCTTCCGCTTCATTATTCTGAACCTCAGATTGCGATTCACGAATGATTGCTTCTCTCATTTCAGAGCTATCGCGAATGAGTTGCATCAATTCCGTCAATTTCTCCAAGTCTCCAGTGTCATAGAATAGAGCTGAGTTAATTGACTCTACACATTCCCTAAAACCATCAAACTTTGAGATTATTCGAGGTAATCCATATGCTGCTGCTTCCTGTAGTACAAGTGGATATACCTCACTAGCGGACATCAAAATAAAGCAATCGGCTGTAAAATAGTATCTTTCCAAGTCAGGTGTTGTTTCGATAATTTTGATGTTGGTGAATTTTGCAGCCTGCTTCCGCACTGTGCTGCAATATGAATCGTTTAAGCTCCAGTCACCCACTAAGACCAAGAAGTCAGAATCAGACGAAAAGGCTACAAAAGACTGAATTGCATCGAGAGTTCTCTTTCTCTCTTCGAAGGAACCTACTGAGAGATAAACAAACGCATGTTCAGGGATTCCCAGCGTATGCCGTAGTTCTATTTTTTCAAATGACTTCATCCGATTGGTCGGGTTTATGACTCTATGTGAAGGTAGCACAAGAGAATTAGGGCTTAATTTGGAGTCTTGCCATCTCTCTCGAGCGGCACTAGATCCGAATACAACCAAATTCGCTGATTCAAAGGATTCTCGAATTGCAATTTCTTCTGGTGAATAGCCTAGAAGCCCTTTTGCCTTGAAACCCCAAGTTTCATGCACAAGTAAAACTGAAGGAATTCCTGCTGCAGCCGCCCTAACAGCCCCGTCGGCACTAACAACTGTATTTGCCATGACAATATCTGGCTTGAAACTTCCAAAGATAGCGTTGTACACAATCGCTAACTGATCTTTGGTAGAATGTGATGATATCGAAACTCTGTTTTTGGAAAAAACATCTTCGAGATAAACAAGATCTAACATTGAATCTGAAAAAGCGGAACTTGCACTGTAAGAAGAGACTCTTTTTAAAACTAAAAGCTGTACTTGAAAACTTTGGGACACCATCTGCCTATATATTTGTAGTGCAAATAAGGGTGCTCCCGATAGAGAATCGTCGTGAGAGATCAACAAAATTCGTTTTGCGTTTTTTAAGTCCAAATTCTTGGCACGAATAGATAGAGGTAGTTTTGACTGATTTTGGTATTCAAACGATCTAGAAGAAAAAGTTTGATTTACGCCGACATAGTAAGCATCTTGCGAGGAAAAACTCATTTTCTCCAAATAGGTGTCTATGCACTCGACCACTTTCACTTCTTCGGCTCCAAAACCTTGAAATATAGAATTCAGGAAAAGATTGATGTGCCTTGCCTCAAGCATTAAATCTGTGTGAGTTCTAATTAAAACTACTATGTCATCGCCTGATACATCGATAGTTACTGGATTTGTCAATGGGGTGAAATCTTGATTATGATTATGCGACTTCTCAATAATAAACTTGTCTTCTTCTTTGTATTCCACAGAATCGTCTAAAGTTATAGAGTAATTCACACTTTTGCACGAGTCAATTATAAATTGTATAGGTTTGACCAGCTTCACAATACTTCTAGATTCGCACCAAAGACGATTTTCGCGTGAAAAGTTTTCGATATCCATTAAGTTAAGACGTCTTCCTTCTTTCTTACCGTATTGAAGGAAATGAATTAAAGGAGATCTGCGAAAACTTTGTACCTCTGGATACTGGGATAAGTATTTGCTATCGACAGCAAGTTGTGGATGCCGTCCACTTGAGTGAAGCAAGTACTTAATTAATGGGAAGCGATAACTTAAGGTATCGATTGGAAATCTACTCGAAAATTTTATTGCGTCAAAATATTCATTTGGGTTACTTTTTTGAAGCAATCCAAAGAATAAGAAATGTGTTCTCGGAAATACTCTAGAGAAAATTCCCCTCTTCTCTTTGCTAGATTTACGAATATACTCGGGGTCCAAAAATAGATAAATATCACGAATTAGATGCAGGGACTCACGAACACTAATCTTGAATTTCTGCATGGGGCCCATTCTAGAGAGTTCAATTCTTGGCGTAAAGGAAGCGTTTTAGGGTGTCTTAAATGACCATACAATTTTTCGAAAGAAATCAATGATGGGTGATTTCCGCCTTTGTGAGTCTAAAATCATGTTTTTTAGCCTATTTAGACATTTACCCCTGAATAAATTGAAAAATCTCTCATAATCCTCCAGGACAACATCCCCTAAATCAATATGGAGCTCCCTGTGGATGATTTCAAATTGCGAAAGAACTAATCCTTTTTCCCGAATGAAATAGTTAAGCACTCTTCTAAAATAATTAGGGATCCCAATGGAATTTTTTGAGTGAAGCCTGTAATTTACAAGTGGCAGTTCAGATTTATGTACATGCCCAATACTACTCACAACTGAAATCGCCAGCCAGTCATGCCATGTTACAAATTCTGAGTTAATCTCCAGTATCCTCATTTTTGCAGATTGGTTTATCATCATGGTACAACCCCGACAGCAATTCTCTCCCATCAACTTTGAAATGGAATGGTCTTGGCATAAATCAACGACTCTACCCAAATTTCCATCACGAATTATCTGCACTGGGGAGTGACTTAGACTCGGAATCGATTGTAAATTTTCCAGTGCACGTATTTGTATTTCTAACTTATCCACTAACCATACATCATCTTGATCACAAAAAGCGATGTACTCTTCACTAGTCTGTTTAAGAAGTTGAAGGAAATTTTGTGTAGCACCTATCCGTTTAAAGTGAAATTCTTCGAATGTGAAAGATTCTAAGAGTTCTCTTATCATCAACAATTGACTTTCGTCAGAACCGTCATCACCCCAGTAGATCTTAAAATCCTTGTAGCTCTGCGAAGCAATAGAGGCGACTAGTTCCTTGATGTAAGGGCCTGGATCATATGTTGCTAATAGAATTGCTACTTTATGCACTTGATTTTCCCGGAGATATCATTTGCCTCAAGCCATTTTTAATATCAATCTCCGGTGACCAAGAAAAAATTGAAGTGAATTTTTCAATATCAAGCGAATACCCTGATCTATCAAAACTTCTCGCAGGTGATTCAAAAATTTCAAATTTAGTTTTAGAATATGTTTGCAATAATCGTATGATTGAATCAAGACTTGTTTTCCGTCCAGAACCCACGTTATAGATCCCCTGTGGCGAGAGTGATGTGATCACTCTTTCAATGGCGGTAACGAGGTCTGCAATGTGCAAAAAATCCCTCTCATTTTGCTTGCTCCCAATAACCTTGATGGCGTTGTCTTTCGCAATCTGATTTATCCATTCTGCAATCACGCCTTGCCCTTTTCCTGCTTGCTGACCAGGCCCATAGAGATTTGAAATTCTTAGAATTCTGTAATCGAGCCGAGAAGCCCTAAGGTGCGCTTCCATCCTTAGTTTGAGTCTCCCGTACTCATTTATTCCGCAGGCTTCATCTATTTCACGAAAAGGCAAAGTTCCATGTGAATACACACATCCTCCGGAACTCAAAAAAACTACTTTACCTTCATACTCATTTACTTGAAGTTGATTGACAAAAGTTTCCCATTCTGAGAACTCAAGCTGCACAAGCGCAGAATCACTAGAAGCTAGGAGTGGATTCGTTCTACTTGCGCACCAAATGATTGCCTGAGTTTCGCGAAGAAAAGAAGGGACATCTTTCCTTGGTTTGCGGGTATCAAATAAAAGATAATCGTGCCCTCTTAAACTTTGCTGATTAAAAAGAGCCTGACCTACGAAGCCCTTGCCGCCCACCAAAGCAGTCCTCTTCATATCCCGCAGTTTATACGATTTATCCGTAATATAGGGGACTATGAAGTTAGGAGTCTGGAGATGAACGAGAAGGTTCCATTAACAATCGGAATTGTCTCATATAAGCGCGAAAGACAATTGCGAGTGTTGTTGAGTTCTTTGGACGCACAAAATCTAATAAATTTTAAAGTTATTCTTATTCATGATGGGCCTCGTGAAGAAACTAAAGAATTGATTAAGAGTTTTTCTCCTAGACTTTCGTTTGAGTTAGAATTCATAGAAACACCAATTAGATTCAATGACTATGGTCATTCGTTGCGACAAATGATTATAGACAAATGTGATTCCGAATATTTACTTCTGACAAACGATGATAATTATTATGTACCTATTTTTACAGAGGAAATGGTAGGCACTTTGCAGGCCGAAAAGTTAGACGTATTGATTTGTAACATGGTTCATTCTCACGTGTTTCCAGATTTACCCAATCCATTCGGATATCAAGTACTGGAAGCAGAGCCTAAGCGTAGACGGATTGATATCGGATGCTTTGTTTTTAAGACAAATTTAGGAAAAAAAGCTGGATGGCAAGACAAAGGTTTTGAAGGTGACGCTACCTTCTTTGAAGATTTGTCAGGACAGTATCCAAAGGTCTCGATTGGCAAGATCAATAAAGTTCTATTTGTACACAATTAACAACTTGGATTCACATTGTTCCAAAATTCTGCCTTATAAAACTTTTAAATTTCTCTTCAATGAGTAAAAGATAATTTAGGGTCATTTCAAATTAGTCTACACTCCTACTACTCTGTAATTGGATATGTTCTATAATTTTCAACTGCTGCTATTATTTTGAATATTTAACTCTGTAGATATTGCCTTACTCGCTTCAGCTATGGTGAGATGCAATGAAAGTAAAAGCATCGTTAAAAATATAGGTGCTGCGGGTTGGGTGTAAAAACTACTTCCTGCGCTATTGTTTGTCGCAGAATGAAAAATTGCCATTCCTACGCCATATAATGCAATGGTCGAAAATAGGAATAAGAGCATAAGTCTTACTTGGCGAGCAATATTGGAATTTTGCCTTGGCAGCAGAATTGCTATAGCAAAAATAATGATTAGTACTGGGTAAATCTTGGAATAAAGAACTTTGAGATTTGCTACTACATCTCCTAATACTAAAAATAGGTGTTTGTCATCAGGCATGAAAAGTCGATTAATGTGAACCACCGAATCCCAAATTTTTAACTGAGTCGGATCTGAACCCCCATCTCGCCTTACTATCTCATTAGCTTGATCCAAATTACTTAGTGATGAAAAATAAATTGCCAAATCATTTACCATTTGCCTCTTAGGAATTTCTTGTAAACTTAGCGTGCCGGTTGAGAAGCCAGCCCTTTTGCATTTAATAACTTTTGCATTACATGCTTCCAAAATATCATCCGCAATTTGGCGAAAAACTTGCTGAAACTTTGCCTCAGAATCAATTCCAAAAACTTGTGTAGCCACGTCTCTAAGTTCAAATGGAAACCATGGTCCCGTTTCATCGCATACGCCAGATTGCTGGCAGTTAAAGATCTTCCAGCCTGTATTGGGAGGGGTTTCTAGACTCTTTTCAAGACTCTTTGCTGTCGGGCTAATTTGATAAACTATTGCTCGCTGCGTTGCATTTATGGGAACAGACGTTAGGTTGGGTTTACCCCCATCGACTCCTGTCCAAAGGGAAAATGCACGAGCAAATTGCCCTGAGTAGTAGTTTTCAAGGGTTGTGCTCCCATAGTAATGGGAATTGATTTGCTTGATACCTTCTATGGGCACTGCAAAACCAATTGTTGCAACAGTTGATATTAATATCAATCTACTAATATGACTTCTACGTTTATGCCCTTTGTATTTTAGCCAGCCAAAAATTGCAAATACGAAAAAGGAAGTCAATACCGGATATAAAATCCAGATTGCCTCTGAACGAGTTAACACGAGTCCTGCATAAAGAAGACCTAGTAATATACTGAAGTAGACGTCTGTTTTTCTCTCATTGTTCCGCAAGAATTTTGGTCGCAGTGATGAAATTGTTGAATCACCGGTTAACAGTAACCAATAATGTATCACTACAAGAATAGTGAATTGTGCAAAAACTACATTAAGAGACATTCGATATATTCTTGAAAAATCTCCGGAAATTAGCATGGGATTTAATGCCATGAGCGTAAATGACAATCTTAAGAATGCTATCGAGGCACTATTTATAGGAAATATTCTTTTCACAATCCAAACAAAGTATGCCGCGGAACACAGATAAATCATGTGTAAAATGATTTGGGGTTCAATCGGCAGAAAGTGGCATAGAACTAAAAAGTAGGAGTATCCAGCTGGTTTTACCAAGGTGCGATTATCCCAAACTCCTAACCAATCGCCGTTTAAAAGATTGTTTGCTAATTGGACTCCTAGCAAATCATCATGCGGTGTATTAGTAAATACATTTGCTGGAACCAGAATTCGAATCACTAAACTCAACAATGCCACCAATATGATCAATGGGTCAAGCTTTCTGAAAAATTGAAGCGCAGGGTAAGAAGAGATTATCGTCCAGCGAGAAGTAACTACTGCATTCTCTTTTGTGGGATTTTTATGCTTTTTCCTAGATTTATTCATACAAGCCCCTCGCGCGCAAATAAAGCCTCGTCAGCACTTAATCCCCTAAAAATACCTTACTGCCTTGATTTTTTGTCAATTTGTTACCTCGAGTCGCGAACTAAGACTGGACTTCATATCAATTACACCACAATAAATTTTCACCTGTTAATCTACGGGTATGTCAGACTGGGAAAAATACATTGAACGTAACACAGCTATTGCTTCTTCTCTTAGGCTGGATCAGCAGTTGTCAACTCTCATTTCGCGGATAACACAAATATCCAATGATAAAACCTCTTTGATTTTTACGGCTGGAAACGGTGGGAGTGCCACAACCGCCGATCACTTTGCAGCCGACTTGTCTCTCACAAATAAAAGAGTCGGACACAAGATTCCAGCGATTTGCCTTAATTCGCACCTTGGACTCAACTCTGCGCTCTCCAATGACATGACGTACGACTTGGCTCTCTCTGAACAATTGAAAAATTTTGCAATTGGAAAACATCTTCTCATTGTTTTTAGTGCCTCAGGTAATTCAAAAAATCTTATTAATCTTCTCAAGACAGCCACTGATTTAGGGATTCAAAGTTGGGCCTTCCTCGGGTTTAATGGCGGGGAAATAGGAAATATGACTGGAACTAACATCTTGCTCTTCCCTGATGATCATTGCAATTACGGAATTGTGGAAAATGTACACCTAACCGCTTGCCATTTTGTTATCGAACAAGTTAATTCCATTTTGCGAGGAGATTAATGAAGATTCTCGTCACTGGAGGTGCAGGCTTCATCGGAAGCCACCTTGTAGACCGTCTTATGAGTGAAGACCACGAAGTTATCGTTTTAGACAACTTCAAGTCAGGTAAGATTGAAAACTTAGACCTAGTCAAAGAAAAGGCTAGAGTGATTAACTGTGATATCCGATCTGAAGACATAGAAGATCATTTCGCTGGAATCGAAATAGTTTTTCACCTTGCCGCCCTCGCAGACATAGTTCCTTCTATAACAGCTCCATATGAATACATGGAAGTGAATGTAATGGGGACAACCCGCATTCTAGAAGCAGCACGAAAAGCTGGGGTTAAAAGATTTATCTATGCCGCTTCTTCATCTTGCTACGGAATTCCTAGTGAGTTCCCAACTAAAGAAACTTGCCCACCAGACCCTCAATACCCATATGCATTAAGTAAATATCTTGGGGAGCAAGCTTTTTTTCACTGGCTAAAGTTGTATGGTTTATCGGGATTAAGTCTACGATTTTTTAATGTATACGGACCTCGGGCTCGCACAAGCGGCAACTACGGAGCCGTCTTGGGGGTTTTTTTAGGGCAAAAGCGAGCAAAACTTCCCTTAACCATAGTTGCTGATGGTACTCAAGTCAGAGACTTTACATATGTATCTGATGTTGTTGATGCATTAATTCTTGCAGGGAACTCTCATGAGTCTGGGATTGCAATCAATATAGGAACTTCAAATCCAACTAGCGTTAATAGATTAGCTCAACTAATTGGCGGAGAGACTGTCCATATTCCTAAGCGTCCAGGTGAGCCTGATCAAACTAATGCAGATAACTCACTGGCCCTCGATAAACTGAAATGGTCTGCCAAAGTTTCTGTAGAAGAAGGTGTCGCACGAGTACTATCTCAACCTGAATCATGGGGTGATGCACCTAGTTGGACACCTGAGGAAATTGCACTTCAAACAGCAAATTGGTTTAAATATCTTTCGAATGGGGGGGATTAAGATTAAAAAGGCTTTTATTCTTCTCAATCCTGAAGTTCAACTCTCTATTCAAGACTTAAGAAACGCAATCTACCTGTGCCAGTCTATTTCTACAACTCCAACTTTATTTCTCGACCCAAGCGTTAAGGTTCCAATCGAAATTCAAGAGTTAGTTAATGGTGGCCAGATTAACTTGAATATGAGAGAGAGTCAGAAGAATTCGTCGATTTTCGCGGCGCTTGATGGCACTCCTCTTGATGAAGAAGTTCTGTTAGTTTCAACTGGATCCACAGAATTAATCAATCATTATTGCCAAGAACGACTAAAAAGTGAAAAACGTAGTAATTTGCGTTGGAATATTCTTTCTTCAGACTATGCACGGTATGCACTGCTAGATAGGCAAAAATCATTAAGTGACTTTATTCCGGCAGACACAGAGCAATGGTTGAAAAGTCTATTAGACCGGTATGGAAATAATGAAATTCTATCTTCAATAGCTCTGCTTGGAAAAATTAAGACAGTGATAATTGGTGAAAGCATAATTGATGAGTACATATATTGTGATGCACTTGGAAAGGTATCAAAAGACCCATTAGTTGCATTTCTTAAGAAAGAGAAGGTGTCACAAGCGGGTGGAGTCTTGGCAGCAGCAAAACATTTTGCAGGACTTGGATCGGACACAACCCTACTCAGCGAAGTTGGTTTGGTGGAATTGCCATGGGTTGCTGAAGATTTAGGCATGTCAGGCAATATTTCTTTTGATCTCGATTCGGCTTTTACTAGCATAATCAAGACTCGCTATGTAGATCGAGCTTCAAATGTTCGGGTTTTTGAAACCTACTCGCTTCCATCCAATTATTCCTCAAGCAATTTTGAGAGACGACTTACAGAGTTATTGAATTCGCAGAATTTCTCAAACACTAATTTTGTTGTTATGGACTACGGTCATGAGCTTTTTGATACAAACATAATAAAGATGTTGCTTAACTCTCCATTGAATTTATCTATAAATGCGCAATCGAATGCTGGCAATAGGGGGTTTAATACTATCGCTCGGTATAGCGGTGCAAAAAATGTATTTTTAAATGGAAGTGAGGTTCAGCTCGAAACTCGCAATAAAAACTCCGATCTTGTTGACGTCGTTCCCGTATTTGCTCAAAATCTCAATTTTAGTGAAGCTTATGTAACAAATGGTTCGCGCGGCATTATTTGCTGGTCTGCACTGGATGGCCAATTCGTTGCACCAGCATTTGCACCCACAATTGTTGATCGCACAGGAGCTGGCGATGCAACTTTGGCTATTATCTCAGCCATGCGCGCCGCCGGAATCCCCCGCGAAATTGCCGCCTTCTATGGCAATATCGCGGGAGCGCTTCTGGTAGGTACTATTGGAAATGAAGTGAGCATGACAAGCGAAATGCTTCTAAGTGAGGCAACAAAAATACTTCGGAAGGTACTTTAAATATATGAAAACTGTTCTGATTATTGGTGGCGGTGGGTATGTTGGCACCGAATTACAGAAGCTACTTATTGAGAATGGCTTTAAAGTTAAGGTTTTCGATACTTTTTGGTACTCAGAAGGTAAGTGGCCAAGCGGATCATTTGCTGGTCAAGAGAATCTTCAATATGTGACTGGCGATGTGCGCGACATAGCTTTGCTAAAGGAAACTCTTGCGGGTGTAGACAGTTGTATACACTTGGCCTGTATATCAAATGACCCGAGTTATGAGTTGGACCCAAATTTGGCTCGTGAAGTCAATTATGAGGCATTCAAAAAACTAATACCTGTTTTAAATGAAAGTAGTCTCCAGAGATTTATTTATGCTTCGTCCTCCTCGGTTTATGGCGTGAAACAAGAACCAAACGTTACCGAAGATCTTTCATTAGAACCAATATCAGATTATTCTAAATACAAAGCTGCTTGTGAAAAATCTTTGCTTGATGGGATTAAGTCTAACATTATAACAACCATTATCAGGCCATCAACAGTATGTGGGTTTTCTCATCGTCAAAGATTTGACTTGGTTGTGAATATTCTGACTCTTAGTGCTCTCACGAAAAGAAAGATATCCGTTGATGGTGGTGACCAATTTCGCCCAAATCTTCATATTAAAGACATGATTAACTGCTACTTAAAATTACTTACTGCTCCTATCGAACTGATTAATCGGGAAATTTTCAATGTTGCAGGAGAGAACTTAACGGTAAAAGACATCGCTCTTAGAGTTCAAAAAATTGTAGGTAACGACTCTGAGATAGAATTCCTTCCTACCAAAGATGCAAGATCTTATAGAGTTTCTGGAGAAAAGATTGCCAGGGTAATCGGTTTTAAACCGACATTTACAATTGAGGATGCAATCGCCGATATAAGGGACTCCTACTTATCCGGTGCATTTCCTGACACTACTTGGTCCGGATACTTTAACATCAAGAGAATGAATGAGATTCTCCAATTGAGAACACCCTAATGGTACAAACTCATGGATAAAGAAATCTCAGTTATTATCTTCGAGAGGAACGTCGGATCAGATCTGATAAGAACAATCAATACAGTAAATAACGCTGCCAAGTCAGTGCCAGATCTATTTTATGAGATTATTGTCGTGGATGATGGTAGCTCCACGAAACCAATAGCTTCAGAGCTTAAAAACTTATCTTCTGTAAAGGAGATAGTTTTCTTAAATAACACTATCGGAATCTCTGGTGCAATTCTTGAGGCAGTGAAGCTGTGTAATTATGAAAATATTCTGCCAGTGCCCGGCCACAATATGTATGCCGAAGAAGCGATTATCAATGTTTCAAAATTGGTTAATCAAGGCGATATTGTGATTGGGTGTCGAAACAATCTTGCAATTGAGCGGCCTCCAATTAAGAAACTAGCTTCTAGAATTCTACGCGATGTGTATCGACATCTAACTTTCTACTATGTTGGCGATATACATGGACTTATCCTCTTTAAAAAACAAGATTTGGTTGATTATTTACGACCAGATGGACGACACACGAATGCGATCTCTGTTGTGACGCCAGTTCTCGCCAAAGGTGGGCGCTTAATTCAAACTGTAGCGCCAATAAATCTTGGTCACGACGAACGGCCATCTCGCCGCGCGATTGATTCAATTCCACACCCAAGAAATGTGTTTCATGTTATTAGAGCCTTAAAACGTGCGCGCAAAATTTATAGGACTTCAAGACTGTCTTGAGATTTGATCTTTGACTCTTGAGTATATTTCAGGCGAATCGACAGCGAATCGCCAATCGTGCCAGAGGAACTCATGAGTCTCTTGATTTTGGATTGAATAGTTC